>WFLX010316924.1_pt1 | contig 34556 bp, 27 predicted proteins | sample 4967041 | NCBI WGS metagenome assembly WFLX01 (sample SAMN12857096, study PRJNA449069) | gut metagenome | isolation source: stool from male and female vole | host: Microtus ochrogaster | place: USA:Florida | collected 2017
GGTGGATTATCTGGCGGAGGGAGACAGCTACTGCTCTGACAGGGAGATCGTACATACAGAGGCGCTGGTCAGGATGATCATGGCATTGAGCGGGGATACGGATCTTGATAATGTAGAAAAGGTATTAAAAGACATCAATGTTAAAAAGGAGGAGAAAATAAAAGTGTGTGAATTGTTTGAACAATATGTGAGAAAAGGCAGGCAGGAAGGAAGACAAGAGGGCAGGCAGGAAGGAAGACAGGAAGGAAGACAAGAAGGCAGGCAGGAGGGCAGACAGGAGGGTATGCGTTTCTTGATTTTGGATAATCTCGAAGAGGGGAAAACGGAAGAGATCATCATAAAAAAATTAATGAGGGGATTCTCACTGGGACAGGATGAGGCAAAACACTATTATGATCAGTGTACCATGGAAATGGCAGCAGATTGATATAATAGCGGTATCAGGTGGCGATGCCCGGCAAAAGGTTTTGTGACGACGATCATTTTGTGGCTTTCTCTGCAATCAAAGTGTCGAAAGAGTCTAACTCTTGTTATATTAGGGATGTTATGGTAAAATAACAGCACAGCAATCACTTTATTTTAGAAATATATAATCAAAAACAGGGAGAATACCTAAAGATGAATTTTAAATTAACAGCCTCCATGATGTGTGCTAATTATGGCTGCCTTGAAAAAGAAGTACGGGCTCTGGAAGAGGGCGGGATCGATTCCTTTCATATTGATATTATGGATGGACGGTTCGTGCCCAATTTTGCTATGTCTTACAATGATTTGCAGTATATTGCATCTGCCACAAAGCTTCCGTTGGATGTCCATCTGATGATAGAGCATCCCAATTCCAATATTCAACTTTTCTTAGGTGCGCTGCGTAAGGGAGATACGGTTTATATACATCCGGAAGCAGAATACCATGCCTCTACGACGCTCCAAAAGATCATTAATGCCGGAATGATCCCCGGGATTGCCATCAATCCGGGAACCAGTGTGGAATATATTATGGAGATGATGCGCATTGTAAAAAAGGTGCTTGTCATGACGGTCAATCCCGGCAATGCCGGTCAGATGTATCTTCCTTATATGGGGAAAAAGATCGATAAGCTTTTGGAGATCAAACAGGAGATGCAATTTGAATTGTTTTGGGATGGCGCCTGCAGCGCGGATAAGATCCGGGAGTTTGCGCCTAAGGGCATGGATGGTTTTGTGCTTGGCACAACGCTTCTTTTTGGGCGGGGAAGATCATATGGAGAGGTCTTAAATGGGATAAGGGAGTTGAAGTTCTGATGAATATCGCGCTGATTTTATCCGGCGGTACCGGTACAAGGATGGGTACGGATATTCCTAAACAGTATATCAAGGTAGATGGCAGACCTATCATTTCTTATGTTTTGGATACTTTTGAAGGGCATGAGATGATAGAGCGGATCCAGATCGTGGCGGATGAGGATTGGCATGATCTGATATCGCAATATGCGGGAAAGAAGCTGGCGGGATTTTCCAGACCCGGATCGAACAGGCAGTATTCTATTCTGAATGGATTGGCAGATATTCTGACATATGCTGATCCGGAAGACCATGTGATCATACAGGATGCGGCAAGACCGTTAGTGAGCAGCACGACGATTACGGAGCTTCTTAAGACTTTAGAAAATCACGAGGCAGTTACGCCGATTCTTCCACTAAAAGATACAGTATATCTATATGAGAACGGTAAATTTACCGGAACAGCCGAACGGGCAAAGCTTGCTGCCGGACAGGCGCCGGAAGGCTTTTGGCTTGGGCGGTATTATGAAGCAGTAAAGGGACTGCTTCCGGACAGGATCCTGCATATTACAGGATCTTTGCAGGCTGCATTGGAAGCGGGGATGGATGCGGTGCCGATTCCGGGTGATGAAGGGAACTTTAAGATCACGACCATGGCGGATCTGGAAAAATTCCGGCAGATTATACAGCAGAGGAAATAGGTAACTTCACAACGGAAGATTGCCGAGAATAGAATTTGGTAAATGATTAAGGGTCCACGATGGGGGAGGATGCATTTGAAAGCATATGTGTTAAGGGATATCGGCAGATTTGGGATAGAAGAGGTGGAACAGCCTGTTCCCGGACCGGATGAAGTACTCGTTCAGGTAAAGGCGGCGGGGATCTGCGGCTCTGATATTCCCCGTATTTATCATCATGGCACGTATTCCTATCCGTTGATACCGGGACATGAGTACTCCGGTGTCGTGGTAAAGGCTGGGAGCGCTGCGGTGAAATCTGGGAGCATGGCGGCGGAGTCTGGAAGTACAGTGGTGAAGGAAGTATACGCTCAAGGAGATTCCTGTAATGCAGGAGAAGACATATCCATTGGGCAGTCTGCTTCATGGCTCGGAAAGAGAGTCGGTGTGTTTCCGCTGATTCCCTGTGGGCAATGCCTGCCATGCAGACAGAAACGATATGAGATGTGCAGGAATTACAGCTATCTTGGCTCAAGAAGAGATGGAGGCTTTGCAGAGTATGTCAGTGTGCCGGTGTGGAATCTGGTCGAGCTGCCGGAGAAGGTGACTTTTGAGCAGGCGGCCATGATGGAGCCGATGGCGGTGGCAGTGCATGCTATGCGGAAAGCGCTGCAGACGGAGAAGAGGAGAGTAATGCAGGCCGAGAAAGCTATCAATTGCAATCCGGAAATGGAAGGAACCCGGCTGGCAGACAGGAAGCAACAGGCAGAAAAAGAAAAGTTAAATGCAAGCTTAAGAATTGCCGTATGCGGCTTGGGAACGATTGGATTGTTCCTTTTGATGTTTTTAAAAGAGGCAGGATATGAGGATATCCTTGTCATCGGCAATAAGGACATACAAAAAGAAAAGGCGCTTGCGCTGGGCATACCTGAAGAGCAGTTCTATGATAACAGAGATGGTGGGGCGGATACATGGCTGGAACAATGCGCACAGGAAAAAGTGATTGACGTTTTCTTTGAATGCGTCGGTGTGAATGAAACAGTGAATCTGGCAGTAAACCATACGGCGCCCGGCGGCAGAGTCATGCTGATTGGTAATCCGGCTTCTGATATGATGCTGGCTCGGCAGACCTATTGGAAGATTTTGAGGAATCAGCTGACGCTTTTCGGTACATGGAATTCTTCATATTACGGTGCTTCCGGCGGCGGAGCATCTGATCATCGGCAGCCATCCGAAACATTGACATATGATGAATGTGGTAATTATGTACAGGAAGACGACTGGCAGTATGTTCTGAACCGGCTTGCGGCGGGAAAGGTGCATCCGGAACAGATGATCACGCACCGTTATGACTTTGACGGTCTGATCAGGGGATTTGAACTGATGCGCGGAAAAACAGAGGAATATCTGAAGGTCATGTTACAAGAGATTTAATTTTACTTGCATGGAAACAAATGATTTGGTATATTAATTTTAANAAAAGTGNGAAGGCAATTGCGGATGCANTAATGNAATTGCCTATATTATTGTAAAAGTTCTGATAGTCAGGCCCTTTTGGAGGCTAAATTCAAAGGGGCGGACCGTGGAAAGGTGCAAGAAAGAAAGGTATGGCAATTTTATGAGGTTATATATTATCCGTCATGGGGTAACCGCATGGAATAAAGCAAAGCGTATGCAGGGACAGACGGATATCCCGCTGGCGGAGGAAGGGATAGAATTGGCTGTGAGGACGGGCGAAGGAATGGCGGATGTTCCCATCGATGTTGTGATCTCGAGTCCGCTGAGCAGAGCAGTGGAGACGGCAAGATGCGTTCTGAGAGGCAGAGCTCTCTCCGGGACGANGAAGAACGAAAATATATCGGAGATACCGATCATTANGGATGAAAGACTTCNGGAGATCTCTTTCGGTGAATGGGAAGGGGAATGTGTTCTGGNTNGTAAAGTGTTGCCGGAAGGCTATTTGGAACAGTTTTATCATGATCCACTGCACATTCCACAGCCTCCTGGAGGGGAGGCATTTTTGCAGGTCAGGGAGCGGACGGGAGCATNTTTGCGGGAGTTATCTGCCCGCAGCGACTATGCGGAAAAAAATATCCTGATCTCCACACATGGAGCCGCCGGAAGATGCCTGCTGTCGCACTTTTATGAAGATGGTGAGGTCAATATTTGGAGGACAGGGGTGCCGGCGAACTGTTCCGTATCCATTGTGGAGATCCGGAATGGCATGGGAATCGTCCTTGAACTTGATAGAATATATGCTCCTTCGAGCTAGATCGATTCGTGTCTGTTTATAAAAGATGGAAATGGTTTACATAACTTTGATTTCAGAAGAATATTCTAATAGGATACAGAGACTGTGTCGATATAATATTGTGTTATAGAGAGCGTAGGGTGAATTTTCGATATGAAAAAAGGCAGTCATTTAATTCAAATGATATATGTAATCATGGTCTCATGTTTTTGCGTTCTTGTGCTTTGGGCAGTGATCTATTATAAGGGTCCCCAGATGCGGGATGANCTGGCACAGAATAATATTCCGGCGGAAGAGGGATGGTTCCTGACGGATGGAAGCAGCGTGGATATTTCCCATTTACAGCGGATTGAGGGGATCGTTCCTTATCAGGAGACTTCCATTTATTATAAGCTTCCACAGCGGTTTACGAATATTTCATTTTTATGTTTCCGATCCAAAAATATCAATTATCAGGTTTATGTAGACGGAAAACTCAGGTATGAACCGTACNATGAGGACAATATCGTTTACATGAAATCTCAGGGGACCAGATGGAACTTTATCCCCTTATTGTCCAACGATGCGGGAAAAATGGTAGAAATCAGATTTATGATCGTCTATGAAAACGCGACGGCATGTATCGATCATGCGGTGATTGGACTGGCGTCCAGGCAGCTGTTGGATATCGTTGCGGAAAAGGCGGTGGCGGCGATCACGGCAGGATTGATCATAGTGATGGGTCTGGTTCTGATGGTATTGGATATTCCGGTGAATATGCAGAAAGAGAAGAACCATGAGCTGTTATATCTTGGAGTTTTTGCGGTAACGATTGGCGCATGGTGTTTTACGGAAACCAATCTGCTGCAGTTATTTTTCGGTGATAGCAGGATGATCCAGCTGTTAAGCTGCGGATTGATTCCGTTGTTTACGATCCCACTGATGCTGTATCTGGATGCGTCTTTTGAGCAGAAGCCGGAGAAGCTGATTAGAGTCATCTGTTTTCTTTCCGCACTGCAGTTTGTAGTGTGTACGGTGCTTCATTTTCTGGGGATCGCAGATTATCACGAGACGCTGACGCTGGCGCATATTATCTTGATATTGGCAGCTGCGATACTATTTTATTCCGGCGCCAGAAACTCTTTTAAGTTTTTGGGTGAACAGGAGAATCGGACATATCAGTTTGCACGGGGAATCGGTCTGATTTCCATCGCGGTAACGGCGGCGATCGATGTTTTCCGTTATTATTTAAAGGCCGGCGGTGATAACGCCATGTTTATCCGGTTCGGACTGCTGATCTGGATCATCTGCTTCGGTGGCTCCAGTATGAAAAGAACGATTGAAGCGGTGCGCAAGGGAGCCCATGTGGATTTTGTCAGCCAGCTTGCTTATATGGATGGTCTGACAGGGATCGGTAACCGTACGGCATTTCAGGAAAAAATGGAGGAGCTGGAAAAGAGAAAGCAGGAAGAAGGCGGCATAGGGATTATTATCTTTGATGTGAATAATTTAAAATGGGTCAATGATACGCTGGGTCATAGTGAAGGCGACCAGATGATCAAAAAGGGAGCAGAGACGATCAATCAGGCATTTGCGCAGGAAAAGGGCGACTGTTATCGTATCGGCGGTGATGAATTTGTTGTATTTATATTAGGAGAGCAGATTGCAGAGCGGTGCGGGCAGGCGATTGGACGTGTGCTGGAGGAGCTGCATACATATAACAGCGGGCAGAACAGAGGATATGAGCTGAATATTGCAAGCGGTTATGCGGTTTATGATGAAAGCTGCGCTGAAATGACGCTGGCAGAGCTATTTGAAACCGCTGATGCAAGAATGTATGAAAATAAGAAAAAAATGAAAAATAAATCTTGAGTTTCCGCTTTATAAATGATATAGTGAATTTTGTATAGATTTTGTGATATATATACCGGCGGCGGATGTTATATAACTATGAGTTATTTGACGATGACCGGGTCTATTATCAGAAAAAGAATAAGGAAATGCCAAGAAGGAGACTCTGCCTGGCGAAGGCATCAGGGAGGCGGCGCCATAGACTGAAAGCGCAGCCGGTCAGGAACAGGACAGGGAACGCTCCGGAGCAGACCATTCGAGGGCATACGTTAGGATGGTACGTCAGCACACGTTACGTGTTTTGAGTGGAAATAGAATGCGGATGAGAAGCATTCATTTCAATGCGGGTGGTACCGCGGATTATGATGATCCGTCCCGGGATACAATGATATTGTGTTCCGGGATTTTTTTATGCGCAGGTCCGCATATGGAAGTTTGCTGCTGACGCAGCATGCGGACCGCGCGGCGAGTAGGGGAGAAGGTCATTCCCTTACTCGATTGTGAAAAGATATTATTGGAAGGGAGAAGAAATATGAGTACGATTTACAGAGAGGCAACATTGGATCAGATCACGGAAGCTGATATTGATAAGACGATACGGGTAGCCGGATGGATAGAGAATATCCGCGATCATGGCGGAGTATCTTTTATTGATCTTCGGGATATGTACGGCGTGGTACAGGTGGTTCTTCGCGATACATCCCTGTTGGACGGTCTGACCAGGGAGGATTGCGTGTCCATACAGGGTAAGGTGGAACAGCGCTCCGAGGATACTTACAATCCCAAGATTCCTTCCGGAACAATTGAGATCGAAGCTGCATCAGTCGATGTGCTTGGCAAGGTATATAAGCAGCTTCCGTTTGAAATCATGACGTCGAAGGAGATCAGGGAAGACCTGCGTCTGAAATATCGTTATCTGGACCTTCGTAACCAGAAGGTTAAGGAGACAATGATCTTCCGATCCAAAGTGATTTCTTATCTGCGTGAAAAGATGACGCAGATGGGATTTTTGGAGATTCAGACGCCGATCCTCTGCGCGTCTTCTCCGGAGGGCGCCAGAGATTACATTGTGCCTTCCAGAAAATATAAAGGCAGGTTTTACGCTCTGCCGCAGGCGCCCCAGCAGTATAAGCAGCTATTGATGGCATCCGGGTTTGATAAGTATTTCCAGATCGCGCCGTGCTTCCGTGATGAGGACGCCAGGGCGGATCGTTCTCCGGGAGAGTTTTACCAGCTGGATTTTGAAATGAGCTTTGCCACACAGGAGGACGTCTTTGCAGTGGGAGAGGAAGTGCTGACGGCGGTATTTGAGAAATTTGCTCCCGAGGGCGCTGAGATCACAAAGACGCCTTATCCGGTGATCCCTTATAAGCAGGCTATGATCGAGTTTGGCACGGATAAGCCGGATCTGCGTAATCCTTTGCGCATCATCGATCTGACGGATTTCTTTCAAGAATGTACATTTAAAATGTTCCATGGCAGGACAGTCCGTGGGATCAAGGTGCATGCCGAGATGTCCAAGGGCTTTCATGAGAAATTATTAAAATTTGCCAATTCCATCGGTATGGGCGGTTTAGGCTATCTGGAAGTGATGGAGGATCTTTCCTATAAGGGACCGATCGATAAGTTTATTCCGGAGGAAAAGAAAGCGGTGCTCCGTGAACTGGCAGGGCTGGAAGTGGGAGATACGATCTTCTTTATTGCAGATAAGGAGGAAAGAGCCAATCTGTATGCAGGACAGATCAGGACAGAGCTTGGTGAGAAGCTGGATCTGATCGAGAGGGATGCGTATCGTTTCTGCTATATTAATGATTTCCCGATGTATGAGTATAATGAGGAGGAGAAGAAGATCGGCTTTACGCACAATCCGTTTTCTATGCCGCAGGGAGGTCTGAAAGCATTGCAGGAAAAGGATCCGCTGGAGATCCTGGCTTACCAGTATGATATCGTATGCAATGGCGTGGAGCTTTCCTCCGGTGCGGTACGTAACCATGATATGGAGATCATGGTCAAAGCGTTTGAGATCGCGGGATATGACGAGGAAGTATTAAAGCAGAAGTTCGGCGCATTGTACAGTGCGTTCCAGTATGGCGCGCCGCCTCATGCAGGTATGGCACCGGGCGTGGATCGTATGATCATGCTGCTTCGTAAGGAAGAAAATATCCGTGAAGTCATTCCGTTCCCGATGAGCGGGACTGCGCAGGATCTGATGTGCGGCGCACCGAATGAAGTGACGGAGCAGCAGCTGAGGGAAGTGCATATTAAGATAAGAGATTGAGGTAAGGAGGGATAATGCTATGGCAAACGTAATTACTGATGAAACAATAGAATATGTCGGCATCCTGTCCAAGCTGGAATTAGATGCGGCGCAGAAGGAGCAGGCAAAAAAAGATCTTGAGGAGATGCTTGATTATATCGATCAACTGGGAGAGCTGGATACGGAAGGCGTGGAGCCGATGAGTCATGTACATCCGTTATGCAACAGATTTCGCGAGGATGTGGTGACGAATGGGGACGACAGGGAGAGGATCCTTGCCAATGCGCCGGAGGAGAAGGACGGAATGTTCGTCGTTCCAAGGACATTTGACTAGGAAAATAGATATGTCAGCAACAGAAAAACATATAAGAGTTTTGCAATTATGAGGAAAGAAATAAAATTCAGGAGGTATGGCTGTGGATATATTGGATTGTACGGCAGTGGAGCTTGGAAAAAAGATACAGGCCGGACAGGTAACTGTCAGAGAGGCTGTGGAAGCTGTTATAGGGCAGATCGAGCAGACGGAAGGAACATATCATTGCTATATTACATGGGATAAGGAAGGCGCGTTAAGGCAGGCTGACCTGATCCAGAAGAAGATCGATGCAAAGGAGCTGACGGGACCGTTGGCGGGTGTTCCGGTTGCGATTAAAGACAATATGACGACGGCGGGGATGCTGACGACCTGCGCGTCTAAGATCCTTGCCAATTTTGTGCCGACCTATACGGCGGAAGCGGTAAGACACCTGCAGGAAGCAGGCGCCGTGATCATCGGTAAAGCAAATATGGATGAGTTTGCGATGGGAAGCACGACAGAGACTTCAGCATATGGCGTAACAAAAAATCCATGGAATCCGGAGCATGTGCCGGGAGGGTCTTCCGGCGGATCGGCAGCGGCAGTTGCAGCGAAAGAATGTTTCTTTGCACTGGGCTCCGATACCGGCGGTTCGATCCGGCAGCCGGCGGCTTTCTGCGGCGTTGTCGGTTTAAAGCCTACTTACGGAACAGTTTCGCGGTATGGATTGATCGCCTATGGCTCCTCGCTGGATCAGATCGGTCCCTTGTGTAAGGATGTAACAGATACGGCGGTCGTGCTGGAGACGATTGCAAAGGCGGATGAGAAGGATTCGACCTCCATTCTGCGCAATGATACGAATTTTACGGAAGCGCTGATAGAGGATGTGGCGGGGATCAAGATCGGAATCCCCAGAGATTATTTTGGTGAAGGTCTGGATCCTGAGGTTTCCGCAGCGGTAAAAAAGGCAGCGGAGGAGCTGCAGGAGCGCGGAGCCATTGTGGAGGAATTTGACTTAAGCCTTGTGGATTACGCCATACCTGCATACTATACAATCGCCGATGCAGAGGCAAGCTCCAATCTGGAGCGGTTTGACGGCATCAAATACGGCTACCGCACTGCGGAAAGCGAAGGACTTCATAATATGTATAAAAAGACGCGCTCAGAAGGATTTGGTGAGGAAGTAAAGCGCCGTATCATGCTGGGCTCCTTTGTCCTGTCTTCCGGATATTATGATGCCTATTATCTGAAGGCGCTGAAGGTAAAGGCATTGATCAAACAGGCGTTTGATGCGGCATTTGAAAAATATGATATCATTCTGGGACCCGTTGCCCCGACGACAGCTCCCAAGCTGGGAGCCAGTCTTTCCGATCCGCTCAAGATGTATCTTGGCGATATCTATACGATATCGGTCAATCTTGCAGGTCTTCCGGGAATCAGTATCCCTTGCGGCGTGGATTCCAAAGGACTGCCCATCGGCATGCAGATGATCGCGGACTGCTTCAATGAAAATGTGCTGATTCAGGCAGCGTACACATATGAAAAGCTTCGGGAACATTCTCAGGAAAGGCAGGGATGATGGATATGGCAAAAGAATATGAAACAGTCATAGGTTTGGAAGTTCATGTGGAGCTTGCTACAAAGACAAAGATTTTCTGCGGCTGCTCGACCCGGTTTGGCGGAGAACCCAATGCCCACACCTGTCCGGTCTGTACCGGTATGCCGGGTTCCCTTCCGGTGCTCAATAAACAGGTAGTGGAATATGCGGCGGCAGTGGGACTGGCGACAAACTGTGATATCACAAGACACTGTAAATTTGACCGGAAAAATTATTTCTATCCGGATAATCCGCAGAATTATCAGATATCGCAGCTTTACCTGCCGATCTGCCGTAACGGCTATGTGGAGATCGAGACAAAGGATGCAGATCAGAATATAGTTACAAAGAAAATCGGTATTCACGAGATCCATATGGAGGAGGATGCAGGCAAGCTTGTTCATGACGAATGGGGCGACTGCAGTCTGGTGGACTACAACCGTTCCGGTGTTCCCTTGATTGAGATCGTTTCAGAGCCGGATATGCGCAGCGCAGATGAGGTCATTGCATATTTGGAAAAGCTGCGTATGATCATCCAGTATCTGGGCGCGTCCGATTGTAAACTGCAGGAGGGTTCCATGCGTGCGGACGTCAATCTTTCCGTGCGCGAGGCAGGTACGGAGCAGTTTGGCACCAGAACGGAGATGAAGAATCTGAATTCCTTTACTTCGATCACTCATGCTATAGAAGGCGAGAAGAACCGTCAGATCGATCTTCTGGAAGCGGGAGAAAAGGTAGTGCAGGAGACAAGACGCTGGGATGATGGGAAGATGGAATCCTATGCTATGAGAAGTAAGGAGGATGCGCAGGATTACCGGTATTTCCCGGATCCGGACCTGATCCCTGTGGAGATTTCCGAAGAATGGCTTGACGAGCTTCGGGCAAAGCAGCCGGAATTCAGACAGGAGAAGATAGAGCGCTATAAAAAGGAATATGATATTCCGGAATACGATATAGAGATCATCACAGGTACGAAGCGGATGGCGGATATTTTTGAGGAGGCAGCGGCGCTCTGCGGACAGCCTAAGAAGGTATCCAACTGGCTGATGGTGGAGACGATGCGTCTTTTGAAAGAAAACAATATGGATGCGGATCAGATCCGCTTTGCGCCGGAGCACTTGGCAAAGCTGATCCAGCTGGTTGATCAGAGGGTCATCAATCAGACGACTGCAAAGGAGATTTTTGAAGTAATATTTGCCGAGGATATCGATCCGGAAAGATATGTAGAGGAACACGGGCTGAAGCAGGTCAGCGACGAAGGCGCGCTTCGTAAGACGGTGGAGGAAGTCATCGCCGCCAATCCGCAGTCGGTGGCGGATTACCGGGCGGGAAAAGAAAAGGCTCTCGGTTTTCTGGTAGGGCAGACCATGAAGATCATGAAAGGAAAGGCTGATCCCGCAGCCGTCAATAAGCTGCTGAAGGAGCTATTGTGAGATATATTGCAGTAATGATTATTTTTAAGAAAAATAAATAATTTACTTGAAGTTGCCCTCTGTTATTGATACAATGATTATATAGGTTTCGGTAACAGGGGGGTATTTTTTTGAATACAACTTATGAACTGGTAAAATCAGCAAAATATTTTATGCAGGGNCACTCGGATGATTTNTGGAGGATCTATGAGATGTCNATAGANGATATGTATTTTCAGCTGCTTTTTATTGTCTGNGATGACCGGCAGACAGANGCCCTGNTGGAAAANCTGTATATCTATTTTGCGCAGAATACGTTCTTNTTGGATAATCCCAATGANTATGCNTNATGGATGAANGAAACGGTNTCCCAATTCACNGCGGACTTTCTGNNGGCGAACAGGAAGGAGATGCTNGCNGCGGANACAGCGGGNGCATATGANGNNCCTACNGGNCCGGACGCTTATCTCCCGGGCAATGAAATTGATGATATAGAATATATCCGCACGCTGGAGAATTATATCTGCAATCTTCCTGAGATTCACAGGCAGACGGCGCTGATGTTTTATTTTGACGATCTTCCGATGGAGAAGATGGTAGATATCCTTCAGATGGATGCGCTGAAGATCAAGAAAAGGATTGCTTTTATTGAAAAGACATTAAACCGGCAGATGAGGGAGTATTGTAAGGAGCGTGGATATTCCATGCCTTATGTTGATTCGCAAAAGATCCTGCGGGCGTTGGCTGAGCTTGGCAAGCTGTACCGCTATCCCGATGCAGAAAAGCTTTTTAATCAGATCCGTATCAAGGCGATCCATTAAATATCCGGCGGATAGATATGGGAAAATAATCTAAGCGTCACCACTGTGTGACGCTTATTTTAAAAATATTGTGTTTGTTTGGGAGGAAGGAAAGGTGTCGCTGAGATTTTATATCGGCAGTTCCGGTTCGGGAAAGAGCAGCCGCCTGCAGAAAGATATCATAGAGCGTTCCATGAAAGAGCCGGAAAGGCGTTTTTTTGTATTGGTTCCCGATCAATATACCATGCAGACACAGAAGGAGATGATAGAGCGTCATCCGCTGCATGGATTTATGAATATAGAGATCTTCAGCTTCGGAAGGCTGGCGCATTATATTTTTGAGGAAGTGGGACAGCCGGAGCATCTGACGCTGGATGACACAGGGAAAAATCTGATCCTGAGAAAGCTGGCGCTGGAAATGTCGGACGAGCTTCCCGTGATTGGAAGACATCTGAAAAAGACAGGCTATATTCATGAAGTAAAATCCGTTATTTCTGAGTTTATGCAGTATGGTCTGGATGTTGACAAGGTGGAAAAACTTTGCGAAGCGGTAAAAGACAGACATGTACTCAGGGGGAAGCTTCAGGATATCAACCGTCTGTATGAAAGTTTTTTGAAGTATCTGGGAGATAAGTATATCACTACAGAGGAAACGATGGATCTTTTGGCTGAGCAGCTGGAAAGATCAGAACTGATCAGGGGCAGTATCGTTGCTTTGGACGGATTTACGGGATTTACGCCGGTGCAGGATCATGTGCTCAGCAGGCTTTTGACATTGTGTGAGGAGGTGATTCTGACGGTTACGCTGCCGGCGGAGGAATCAGGGCAGATAAAGCAGCTCCGGCAGGAGTCTATGCGGTCGGAGGAATCTGCCCTTTTTGCATTGAGCAAGAAAACGATCCTTAAGGTGAGCAGGCTGGCAAAGGAAATGGATGTGCCGAGGGGAGAAGATGTCCTGTTAAAGGGCGCACCGGTCGTCCGTTATAGCGCGCAGCCGACGTTGGCATACCTTGAACAGCATTTGTTCCGTGCCGGCGCGGGGACTTATCGGGAACAGGCGGACGGGATACAGATCGATTGCGCGTTATCGCCAAGGGAAGAGCTCAGAAAGACATTTATCAGAATACGGCAGCTGATCCGGGAAAAAAAGTATGCATACAGGGATATTGCTGTCGTTACAGGTGATCTGGAGCGTTATGCTTCTTACGTGGCGGAAATGTCGGAACGTTATGATGTCCCCGTATTTTTGGATAATAACAGAAAACTGGGGTTAAATCCGTTTACGGAGTATGTCAAAAGCGGGCTTAAGGTGATCCGTAACAATTTTTCCTACGAAAGTGTGGTGCATTTCTTAAAATGTGGATTCAGCGGACTTTCGGAGGAGGAGATAGACAGACTGGAAAATTATATGCTGGCGTTGAAGATACGCGGTGAAAAGACATGGAGCAGGACATTTGTGCGGCGTCCCGCATATATGAGGCGGCAGTATCGGGAGTTGTCAGATGGACGGGAAGCGTTACAGCCGGGTGATCTGCCGCAGCCGCCCGACCCGCTGCTGCAGATCAATCAGACAAGAGAGGCGCTGATGGAATTGCTCAGNCCATTGCTGCCATTGAAANAGNGCGGAACGGCGGAGGAANTGNTAANGATCNTTTATCATNTTATNGCCGATCACGNTANTTTTGATAAGCTGCAGGAATATGTCACGTACTTTAAAGAAAACGAAGACTTTGCGCGGGCGGGAGAGTATGATCAGATCTATGGATATCTGATGCAGCTTTTGGAACAGATGGCTTCTCTGCTGGAAGGCGAGACCTTGTCCTTAGAGGAGTTCATTGAGATCTTAGAGGCGGGTATTTTGGAGATTCAGGTNGGAATCCTGCCGCAGGATACGGATCGCGTCGTAATCGGCGATATCGAGCGTACCAGACTGAAGCAGGTGAAGGCTCTCTTTTTTATCGGCGTAAATGAAGGGATCATACCAAAGCATAATACGGGCGGGGGGATGATCTCTGACATGGACAGGGAGACGATCGCCGAGGCGGGATTTGAACTTAGTCCCACGCCAAGGCAGAAGATGTATACACAGAGGCTGTATCTGTATATGAATATGACCAAGCCCTCGGAGCAGCTGTGGATCTCTTATGCGCAGACGGATGCGGATGGAAAGACACTCAGACCTTCTTATCTGGTGGAAATGATTCATAAGATGTTCCCCGTGGGCGTACGGCTGTCAGATAACAGCGGCGTGACGGATACCGGCGGAACATCAGATGGCGNCGCGGCAAAGGTCATGGACGAGATCGTGGCGATGAAGGACAGCAGGGAATATTTTGCGCATCTGTTCCGGCAGTATGCCGGTCAGACACTTCCCGGGGAAATGCAGCCGGTATTTGCGGCTTTATATAAGGAGTATGAAAAGAGGGATGCAGCGTCGCTTTCCATGATCCGGGATGCAGCGTTTTATCGCTATCAGCCTAAGCCGCTTGACCGCGAGGTCGTCAGGGCATTGTACGGCGCGGTGCTGGAGAACAGCATCAGCAGGATGGAGGCATATGCCCGCTGCGCGTATGCGCATTTCCTTCAATACGGTATGCAGCTGAAAGAACGGGAAGACTATTCTTTCGGGAATATGGATATGGGAAACTTTTTTCATCAGGCATTGGAGCTGTTTGGTCTTACATTAACNGAANGTGGCTTGNNGTGGANGNATGTTNACAAANNAACAGGNNNAGGAGATGCTTGNCAATATNTTAAATAATATTGCCGCTGATTATGGAGAGAGCNTAATCTATCAGGATGAGCGGACGGCTTACCGGCTGACCCAGATCCGCAGGATCCTGCTNCGTACCGTACAAAATCTCCAGTATCAGTTGAAAAAAGGAAAATTTGTGCCGCGGGAGTTTGAATACAGTTTTCGCAAGGAGGTATCCGTTGACCGGGTGAAGCTGGGANTGACCGAGGATGAAAAGCTGATGCTCATAGGGAAGATCGACCGTTATGATGTCTTTGAGAAGGACGATATGCTTTATGTAAAAGTNATCGATTATAAATCAAAGGAGAAAAAGCTTGACCTTGTCCAGCTGTATTACGGACTGCAGCTGCAGCTTGCCGTATATCTGGAGCAGGCGGTCGAGCGCGTGNAGCAGAAAGATCCGGATAAGCAGGTGGTTCCGGCGGCATTGTTTTATTATCCGGTGACGGATCCGATCATGGCACAGGAGGATGCCAATGTNTNCGTGGAGGAGNNGGAGCGCTGGATGCACGAAAAACTGCGTGTATCCGGTTATCTTGTAAAGGATGAGGAAGTCATCAAAGGACTGGATCAGACCTTTACGGAGGTTTCAGATGTCATCCGGCTGGAAAAGAAAAAGGATGGCAGCTATACCGCCGCATCCCAGGCAATATCGGAGGACACGATGAAGCTGATCGGTGATTATGCGGAGCATATGATCCGTAGAATCGGAAGCGGGATCCTGCAGGGAGACCGGAGCGCCAGACCGTATGGCGATACTGCCTGTAGTTATTGCACTTATCGGGAGGTGTGCTGCTTTGACAGTCGGCTGCCCGGCTTTGAAGCCCCGGATATGGATGTAAAAAATACGGAAGCGTTGGAAAAAATGGCGGAGGAGCTGAAAGCTCCGTGACCCGGCGGGATAACTGGCAGCGATAGTGAATAATTATAAAAAGATGGTGAAAGGAAGAAAGAGATGTCCGGCGTTACATATACAGAGGAACAACAGAGCGCGATCCAGACAAGAAATGCCAATCTTTTGATCTCTGCGGCAGCAGGGAGCGGAAAGACGGCGGTGCTGACAGAACGTATCATCTCCCTGATTACAGACAGGGAACATCCGGTGGATATTGACCGTCTGCTTGTGGTGACGTTTACCAAGGCATCCGCTGCGGAGATGCGGGAAAGAATAGGCAGAGCCATCAATGAACGGCTGGAGAAGACGCCGGAGGACGGCAACCTTCTGCGGCAGACCGCGCTGCTTTATAATGCGCAGATCACTACTATAGACAGCTTTTGTCTGTATCTGCTGCGGAACAACTTTGGGGATATCGGATTGGATCCCTCGTTCCGCGTGATGGAGGAGGGTGAGAGGAAGCTTCTTATGAAGGATACGCTGGACGAGCTGCTGGAGGAACGGTATCAGGATAAGGAGGATCATGATTTTTTTCTGCTTGCGGAATGTTATGGAGAAAATGGAAAGGATGAGTTATTAGAGGAGCTCATACGTTCGCTTTATTACTATGCCATGAGCCATCCTTATCCGCTGGACTGGTTGGAAAATGCGGCAAAGGATTATGAGGTAAAGACGTTTGAGGAATTGGAGCAGACAACATGGTGGAGAGATAAGCTTGCGGGAAATGCACGCCTGCTCGAACGGGGATTAATCATTGCTAAGGAGGCGGAGCGGCTTTGCCGGGAAGAGGGAGGGCCGGCGGCATATCTGCCGGCGATTGAGGCGCAGAAGGCGCTTCTGAATGCACTTAAGGAGTATGATACATTTGACCGGCGGTACGAGCTTTTGCAGAAAATGGAGATCCCTGCTTTCGGAAGGGCGAAGAAGACGGATGATAAGGAGCTGTGTGACAGGNTAAAGGCATGCCGCGAAAGCATAAAGAAGANNTTCGAGCGGCTGTCAGCTTTTTATTATGATACGCCAGAGCATGTCCTTGCCACGCAGAGAGGGGCAAAGGCGGCAGCAGGAGGGCTGATAAGTCTTACGAAAGATTTTATAGAGCGGTTCGGGCTTCATAAGCGGGAGAGAAATGTTGTGGATTTTTCCGATATGGAGCATTTGGCGCTGGAGATACTCCTGCAGAAATCGGAGGATGGTGCACTGGTTCCTACAAGGGCGGCGAAGGAATATCAGGATTATTTTGACTGTGTAATGGTGGATGAATATCAGGACAGCAATTATGTGCAGGAGTATATTTTAAAAACCGTTGCCGGAGAGGATAATTATTTTATGGTAGGCGACGTCAAGCAGAGCATCTACCGTTTCCGTCTGGCAAGACCTGAGATTTTTATGAAGAAATATGCACTTTTTCAAAAAAGCGGAGAAAGCGGAGCGGAGCGGAACGTCTGCATCGATCTGAACCGCAATTTCAGAAGCCGNCGGGAAGTNCTGGAAAGCGTCAATGACGTTTTTGAAAGGATCATGACNGTGCAAAGCNNAGGCATCTCCTATGACGACCAGGCAAGACTGTACGTCGGCGCGGAATATCCGGCGGTGGAAGGACAGGTGCAGGATACGGAACTGGCTCTGATCGAAAAGCCGAAGGAGTATGAGGANACCATAGAGACCGGAGATGTAAAAGAGCTGGAGGCATATTATATTGCCGGCNGGATACAGGNTNTGATNAAGCAGTNTNTTAAAATTTATGATCANNGNAGNCNGACTGCCANAGCGGNGTNTTATGGGGATATTGTGATNCTNCTGAGAGCCATGGATGATCATGAGGAGGCGCTGCGGAAGGTGTTTGAAAAGCAGGGGATTCCTGTTTATTCCNCCACAAAGACAGGATATTTTTCGACATTGGAGGTGCGGACGATCATAAGCTTTCTTCAGACGCTGGATAATCCCAGACAGGATATCCCGCTGTACGGCGTGATGACTTCTTACATTGGCGGTTTTACGGAGGAGGAAGCAGCGAAAGTCAAGTCGGGAAGAAAGAAAAAGGATGGAGCCGGAGATCTGTATGATGCGGTATGCGGTCTTCGGGATTCTTCTGCGGGAGCATTGGGGGAGAAGACTGCCGCGCTGCTGGATATGCTTGCAGAATATCGTAGGAAGGCAAAGTATACCGGAATCAGGGAGCTGCTGGAGGAAATCTATGAGAAGACCGGTTATCTGGATTATATCACGGCGCTTCCGGGAGGAAAGCAGCGACGTGCCAATCTGATGATGCTTCTGGAAAGAGCGTCCGATTTTGAAGCGACAAGTTATCACGGACTGTTTCATTTTGTGCGCTATATCAGTCAGCTGAAGGAGCAGGAGGTGGACTATGGGGAAGCCGGCATACTGGATGAACATGCCGATGTAGTCAGAATCATGACGATCCATAAGAGTAAGGGATTGGAGTTCCCGGTCTGCTTTTTGTGCGGGCTGGGAAAGAAGATCAACTTAAAAGATGCTTTAGAGCCTGTTCTTTTGGATGCGGAGTACGGCATCGGACTGGATCATATTGATCCGGAGCTTCGCGTCAGGCGGCCGACGATATTAAAAAAGTCGATTGCCGATAAGATCAAGGCGGATGCGATTTCGGAGGAGATGCGGATCCTGTATGTCGCCATGACGCGGGCAAAGGAAAAGCTGATCATGACCGGCAGCGTCAATGATTTTGATAGGACGGTGGAAAAATGGGGAAAAAGCGGAGCGGCAGATCGTGATGATATCCTGCAATATGTGACGTATCTGGATTTCCTTCTGGCTGCTTATCTTGGAAGTGGCAAGGGGGAAGCATATATTTCGGGTATAAAAATAGAAGACGTGATAGCGCATGAAAAGAAGGACAGCCTTGTTACCGCANTGTCAAGAGAAGCGGTGGAGGATATCGGNCGGTTGGCGGATTCNGCATGGGAGAATATTCTGGAGGAACGTTTTTCTGTAACCTATCCTTACCCGGAACTGGCAGGATTGTATACAAAGACGACGGTATCGGAATTAAAAAAAGCGGCTTATGAGGATACAGAAGCNTATCAGATGTTTGATACGCAGATCAAGGAAGCATATGTGCCGAAGTTCATGCGGGGAGAGGAAGAACCCTCTCTGGGAAGCAGACGGGGAACGGCGGTTCACAGGATCATGGAGCTGATAGAATACAGAACCTTGGAAGGTATCCTGAAAGGGGAAGCTGCATTATCAGAACCNGTCGGAGGGGGCAAAGGAGGCTTTGCCCAGAAAGCAATCGAAGCTCTGGTAAGACAGATCATGGAGAAAAATATNGCATCCGGCAGGCTCACCAAAGAAGCGGCGGAGCTGATCAATATTAGAAAATGCGCCCATTTTCTCGTGTCCGATCTTGCAGGGCGGATGATAAAGGCTGACAGGGAAGGAAGACTGTATAAGGAAAAGTCATTTTTCATAGGGATCCCCGCAAAGGAGATTAAGGAGGGATTTCCNCAGGAGGAGACAGTTCTGGTGCAGGGGGTTATCGACGTCTANTTTGAGGAAGAGGACGGACTGGTGCTGCTGGATTACAAGACGGACAGNGTTGCGGAAGCAGAGGAACTGAGANCAAGNTATCATATCCAGATGGATCTGTATGCCCGNGCNTTGGAGCAGATNACGNAAAAACATGTGAAAGAAAAGCTGATCTACTCTTTTTCTCTGGAAACGCTGCTGAAGCTTTGATGGGAAAGCATAAAAAAGAATAGCCAAAAGTATTTTTATTTGTTATAATATACGCGGGCAGGTAGAGCAAAGCGAAATTGAGCGGGGCACTGCGTGCTGTTGTATAAGCAGAAAGGTATTTCTCTGGCATGTTGAAGATTACTGATGAAATCAATGATATATTGGAGCTGGGTTATTCGATATCNACGGAAAGATATTATTTNAAGCTGTTNGANNTGATTNTGGACGGCTGTATGAAGTTTACCAATGCGGATGGCGGCAGNCTTTATATNGAAGATGACGGAAGGCTCCGTCAGCTTACGTNTGTCAACCGNTCCCTNGGATTGTANCGGGGGCGTGGNGGNGAGCCGACGGATGANGTNGNGATNGATATCAAATCCCACAACCTGCTGGCTTATACGGCGTNNCATCAGATCAATCTTAATATTCCGGATATCTACNAAGAGAAAGAATTTGANATATTATCCATTAAGGAATTTGATAANGTNCATNATTACAGGACAANATCNCTCCTGACCGTTCCGATCTTTGANCCGGACAAGNGNGTGATCGGCGTCATGCAGCTGACCAACTGTACGGANGATGACGGCAGCGTGATCCCGTTCTCNGANCCGCATGTNAAGATGGTCAATTCATTGACGGCGCAGATGGCTATGTCGTTGACCAATATGATGCTGATTCAGGATCTGGAGGAACTGCTGTTTTCGTTTGTGGCTTCGCTGACGACGGCAATCGACGCGAGAACTCCTTATAATGCCAATCACACCGTACACGTAGCGGCATACTGCCGGGAGATCGTAGATCATATCAATGCGCTTCACACCCGCGGAGAATATGACAAATATATTGATAAAAATGAAAGCGAACAGTTGTATATGGCGGCGATGCTTCACGATATCGGTAAGATGATCACGCCGCGTGAGGTAATGAATAAATCGACCAGGCTGGGCGACCGGTTTGACGGACTGATGAATAAGCTGGAAAAAATCAGTCTGATGATGAAGATTGACATGCTGGAAGGCAGGATGGACAATGCGGAGTGGGCGATGGCGGATCTTCGGTTGAGCAATTTCCGGGCAGAGGTTCCGGGTATGAATATCAGGGAGCGGATCACGGAAAGCGAACTTAACAGGATCAAGGATATGGCTTCACGTACTTATGTAATGAAGGATGGCACGAAGCTCCCCTATCTGGACGAACAGGAATTGAAGGCGCTTTCCATCACCAGAGGCACCCTGACGGACGAGGAACGTGAGATCGTGCAGCAGCATGTTGTATTTACGGACAAGATGCTGGATAAGATCCGGTTCAACGAAAAATATGATCAGGTGCAGGAGATAGCGTCATCCCATCATGAGTATCTGGACGGCTCCGGCTATCCGAACCATAAAAAAGGGGATGAACTTGGGATTCTGACAAGGATTCTTACCATCATAGATATTTATGATTCCCTGACTTCCGAGGATCGCCCGTATAAAGGCACGATGCCCTTACATAAAGCCTTGGAGATCCTTGATTCTATGGCAAAGAGCGGCAAGCTTGATAAAGAACTGGTGCGGATCATCTCCGATTACATGAAAAAGAGGACTAAATGATCGCTGATCATAGAAAATTCCGACTAAAAAAACTCCGGTGGAACCGGAGTTTTTTTGTGGTTTGTTTCACTCTGCTGCCAAGCGCTTGACAGTGTCCAGCCCCTTCCTGACCGGTGGGAGAGAGATAATGATGAGCGTGATCACACCTTCTGCGCCGATGTAGGCTCCGTTATAGCAGAAGGAATATAATGCCGGAAGCATATGATAGGATTCTGCGTAGCTGGCAAAGAAAAGGACGCCGGAAAGCCAGGAGAAGAAGAGGCGTCCGACGATGCCGACGACATATCCTGTCTGAAGACCCCATTTCTTCTTACGGAACAGTCCGGAAAGTCCAAGGGCGCCGAAGGCAAGGGGATAATCAATGAGCAGCTGCGGCAATGTATAAAATACGGGATCAATGACAAACTGCAAAAGACCATAGGCCAGACCGGTCAATAGTCCCGCGCCGGTACCATAAAAATAGCCGATCAGAGTGATAAAGAACATGCTGCAGAGAGTTGCCGAACCGCCCGCGAACAGATCCAACAGCTTCACATTGGAAAGCAGCATGGCCAATGCCATAGCCATGGCGGAAAAGGTCAGCTGCTTGACGGCTGTTTTTTTGGTGCTGTTTTTTTCGGAAGCCGTATCTTGAGGCGCAGCTGCTNTNTTNNNGGAAAAAAGCCAGACCGCCAGNGCGATCAGGANGATGATCAGNNCAGCGACAAGCGCNANNCCNAGNGGCGTCAGTTGGAATACATCTTCCTCCCAGCTGTTTGTCGTGGGAAAAACAAGTGACCGTAACATAAGTGACATAAAAAATTCCTCCTTTGGTTGTTACGCCGGGAGGGAAATAACGTTCGTGATAATCATATCTGAAAAACAGAAAACCGCGACCGCTTCCTTCCGCCGGTATTATCCGGTTCAAGTAATGAGGGTTAGCATAAATGCTTCTCAGCCTGATGAGCACCCCTAGCGTAAGTTATAATATTTATTGCATTCTGCAACTGTTTCTCATTATATGGAGATTACCCGGAAATGTCAATAGCTGATGCAAGGCATTTTAAATTTGTAATTTTCAACAAAGGAGTTTACCAATTATTGTTAAGATGTTATAATGATGAGAAATCATTTATGGAAAGGGCTGCTCGATGTGAATAGTCGATTTCGTTATGTGCTGTTTGATCTGGATGGGACGCTGACGGATCCAAAAGAAGGGATCTGTGGATCTGTCCGGTATGCGCTGCATCAAATGAATATAGAGGAGCCTGATATAGACAAGCTGGAGCCCTTTATCGGACCGCCGCTGGAAGACAGTTTTATGGAATTTTATCACATGTCCAAGGCGGATACGGAAAAAGCGATCATCCATTACCGGGAGCGGTTTTCTTCGATCGGGCTGCTTGAAAATAAGGTATATGACGGTATTCCTGAGATGCTTAAGCATCTGAAGGGGGCAGGCTGTTATCTGGCGGTGGCATCCAGTAAGCCGGGGGTATTTGTTGAGAAGATTTTAAAATATTTTCATCTGGATCACTATTTTGATGTAATTGTCGGAAGCGAGCTGGACGGCAGAAGAAGTAAGAAAGAAGAAGTAGTGGAAGAAGCGCTGATGCAGTTATATGCGCTGACGGATACAGATTTGAAGAAGAAGGCTCAGACGGGATGGGACAGGACCTGGCTGAACGGAAAAGAAAGCGTATCTCTTCGCAACAGTACGGCGATGGTCGGGGACCGCATTTTTGATATGAACGGCGCAAAAGCATACGGACTGCATGGCGTGGCTGTGGCATATGGATATGCGCCGGAGGGAGAGCTGGAGCGAAGTGGCGCGGATCATATCGCGGCTACGGTAAATGACCTGGAGCGATATCTGCTGGGAGAAGAACCGCCCGTAAATAAGGATTCTTCACTGATGAGGGCGGTCTATATGCTGATTCCCCTTGTAGTATATGAATTTTCTGCCGGCTCATTCACATGGATCGGGAAGAAGCTGGTGGATCTTCCGGTTGGAACGGGCGTTGGGGAGCTGTCGTCTGTTGTAAGAGATCATTCTTCTGCGCTGGCGGCATGTATCAGGGTGGCTGCGCTGATATGTACGGCGGTTATCTTATATTTTTTGTTCCGACGCAGGGATGCGGTACCGCTAAAATCCGTGAAGGCAGTATATCATGGAGGGACGATCCTTGCCGGAGCATTGCTGGCGATGGGGTTGAATCTTGCGATATCCAATCTCTACATAATGATCAACGGTGATCCTGAACGGCTGGCTCAGGCCACGGCGCGTGCCGAGATCCCGCTTGGATTGGCGGTGCTTTTGTATGTTGTCGTTACGCCTGTTGTGGAGGAGATGGTGTTTAGATGGCTGATCTATGGCAGGATCTCGCGCATTATGGGCGCTTCGATGGCGGTATGGCTGACGGCGTTATTCTTCGGCTTTTTTCATGGAAATCTTCTGCAGGGCATCTATGCGGCGTTGATGGGGCTTGCGCTTGCGCTGGTATTGCGCTGGTCGGATAATATCCTGCTTCCGGTAGTCTTTCATATGGCGGCCAATGCATCCGTATATCTGGTGTCTGCCCTGCCGGGAAGAATCTATGAACTGCTTGTTATGCCGGTGAACAGCGTGATATATACGCTTGGCGGACTGGCGGTAATGGTGTGTTTGTATAGGGGGTTATCAAAACATCAGTAAAAATTAGTACAGGCAATTGCGAAACTCTAATCGGGTTCTTTCGCATTTGTGCATCATTGACAATTCAACGCAGACACGCTTTCGCTCCGTGAAAAACGCAGCGGCACTGCTGGCAGTTTTTCAAAGGTCTGCTTATGAATTTGTCAATGCTGCACAATAAGATTTACGTTATTGAGAGTTTCGCAATTGCCTAAAAATATCAATATTTTATGGAGGATCATATTATCATATGTCATTAGTGGAATATAATAAAGCATTAAAGCTAGGGGAAAAAGAGTATCATTCATGCGTGGCAAAGGGAAAATATCCTTATCTTCCGGTGCTGGATGATATACTGTCCCATGTGGAGGTTGAAGCGCAGGTATCGCTGGGGCTTGTGGAAATTCCGATTAAGTCCATTGTAGGCACATACAGTGCAGGCAGAACGACGGCATTTGCAGGTAATTTTATGCCGATTCTGGGGTCTGCTTCGGAATTTGCCATAAAATGGGGGCAGTTATATGATATGCTGGTAGAGGAAGGGTTACGGGATCCGGTTAAAGCATATGAATTTAATAATAAATTTTACATTATGGAGGGCAATAAGCGGGTCAGCGTCTCCAAATTTATGGATTCCGTCAGCATTGAGGGGAATGTAACGCGTGTGATCCCCAAAAAAACGGATAGTTTGGAATGCAGGATATATTATGAATTCCTTGATTTTTATGAGTTGACGGAGATCAATTATCTTTGGATGACGAAGGAAGGCGGTTTTCGTAAACTTTTGGAATGTGTTGCGGATGACGGCTCGCGGGCATGGTCGGAGAAGGAACGGCAGGATTTCAGACTGGTTTATACGTTGTTTGAAAAGGAATTTGAACTTCGCGCCCAGAACAAACTGACCATCACTGCCGGTGATGCCATGTGCATATATCTGGAGATCTATGGCTACGACTATTTAAAAGAAAGAACGCAGGCGGAGATTCGCAAGGATCTTGTGACCATCTGGAATGAAATACTGATGTATAATAACGGCGGGGAAGCGACGCTGGTATTGAATCCGATTGCGGAGACCCAGAAGTTATCACTGTCAAAGATCTTCCCGGTGGGGGCGCCTGTTTTAAAGATCGCGTTTGTTCATGACAAAGGGGTGCAGAATTCTGCGTGGACCTATTCCCATGAACTGGGGAGAAAATATATACAGGATATCTTTAAGGATAGGATTACGACAAGTTGTATTGAACGTGTTGACGGGGACAGCGCGGAGGATGTTCTGGAGGCAGCCATAGAAGCGGGCAACAAGGTGATCTTTGCAACATCTCCCAAGCTGGCGGCTTCGGCGCTGAAGGTGGCGCTCAATCATCCGGAGGTGATCATTTTAAACTGTTCCATGAATATCAATCATAAGCATATCAGAACCTATTATCTGAGGATGTATGAGGCAAAGTTCATCAGCGGCGCAATTGCGGGGTCGCTGATTGAGAACGGCAACATCGGTTATCTTGCGGATTATCCCATTGCAGGTACGGTGGCGGAGATCGATGCATTTGCGCTGGGCGTGCAGATGACCAATCCAAGGGCAAGAGTATGTCTGGAATGGAGCTGTATAAAGGACAGGGATATCAAAGAAGAATTTCAGAAAAAACAGATCCAGCTGATCTCCGGCAGGGATCTAAATGCATTGTTAAGCGACAAAAAGGAGTTTGGTCTGTTCAAGATCCGGGAGGATGGCAATCATATGAATCTGGCAATGCCGGTACGTCATTGGGGTAAATTATATGAAGAACTGATCCGCTCCGTCATGCGGGGAAGCTATAAGGATGACGATTCCCTGATCGGCACGCAGGCATTGAATTATTTCTGGGGGATGTCCTCCGGGGCGGTAGATGTGATCTATTCCAGAAATCTGGGGGCAGGTTCCGTGCGTCTGCTGCGTAATCTCAGGGCAGGTCTTAGGTCGATGGAGCTCAATCCCTTTACCGGACCGATCTATGCGCAGGGGGGCGCGCTGAAATGCGAAGACGGTATGGAGCTTTCCCCGAAAGACAGCGTGAGCTTTGACTGGCTGGTTGACAATATTGACGGGTATCTTCCGGATATCAGTGAATTAAAAGAGGAGGCGGTGGAGCTGGTGAAGCTGCAAAGGGTAAAAGCCTGAAATGTAGTAAGACTGCTCTGACATGGAGGGGTAATTGTGAAGATACTGACGATAGCGGACAAAGAGTCCAAAAATCTTTGGGATTTTTATGAACCGGGTAAGCTGGAGGGGATCGATCTCATCATTTCCTGTGGTGATCTGAATCCGGATTATCTGCAGTTTCTGGTGACATTTGCACATGCGCCGGTATTGTATGTGCATGGCAATCATGATGACCGGTATCAGGATAATCCGCCGGATGGCTGCATCTGTATTGAAGATAAGATATATGTGCATGAAGGTGTGAGGATACTCGGTCTCGGAGGCTCCCTCCGTTATAAGCTGGGACGTCATCAGTACGAACAAAGAGAGATGCGGGGAAGGATACGGAAGCTGTGGTTTCAGTTGAGAAAGCACAGGGGATTTGATATCCTGGTGACACATGCGCCGGCATATGGCGTTGGAGACGGAGACGATCGGGCGCATCAGGGCTTTGAAGCGTTTGTGGATCTTCTGGAACGGTATCGTCCGAGGTATTTCCTGCATGGACATGTACATAAGAATTACGGGCGGAAGTATCAGCGGTACAATTGTTTTGAAGATACGCTGATCATCAATGCGTTTGAAACACATATTTTTGAATATGAGACGGAATACGAGAAGGAATTGCCCGCGATTAGGTTGAAGAAGGAAAAGGATAGGGAAGCAGCGGAACTAAAAGCGGCAGAGCAGAAAGCAAGGGAATGAAAGGCAGCAGAGTAATAGAATAAATAAAGATATGCGTTAATACATAAGCAGTATCAGAATAGATGGAGGCAAATATGGAGTGGGAGAAAAATGTGCGTAAGGTGGTTCCCTATACGCCGGGCGAACAGCCGAAAGAAAAAGATATCATCAAATTAAATACCAATGAATGTCCCTATCCTCCCGCACCGGGGGTTAAAAGGGCGCTTGCACAGATGGATTATGAGGATTTCAGGTTATATCCGTCTCCGTCTGCGGACAGTCTGGTGTGCGCGCTGGCGGAATATTATCATCTGGATGCGTCGCAGGTTTTCGTCGGAGTGGGATCGGATGATGTGATTGCGCAGGCCTTTNNGACCTTTTTTAATTCCGAAAAAGCCAATNCTGTTTCCGGANATTACCTATTCCTTTTATNANGNGTGGGCGGAGNTTTACGGGATTCTTTATAAGAGNNAGCNCTTAGACGAAAACTTTAGGATACGGANAGAGGACTATCTGAAGGATAACGGCGGTATTATTTTCCCCAATCCCAANGNGCCGACAGGNGTTTTGGAAGATCTTTCCATGATTGAGGAGATTGTATCATATAATAAAGACAGGGTGGTTATGATCGATGAGGCGTATATCGACTTTGGCGGACAAAGCGCACTGGAACTGATCAATAAGTATGATAATCTTCTGGTGATCCAGACATTTTCCAAGTCACGTGCCATGGCGGGGATGCGGATCGGATATGCCATGGGACAGCCGAAGCTGATCCGATACCTGAATGATGTAAAATTCTCCGTCAATTCTTATACTATGAACCGTCCGTCACTTATCCTTGGCGTAGAAGCTGTCCGGGATGATGATTATTTCAGAAAAATTGTGGGGATGATCATGAGTACAAGGGAGTGGATGAAGAAGGAGCTTTCCGGGCTTGGATTTTCCTTCCCTGATTCCCGGAGCAATTTTATCTTTGCAACTCATGAGAAATATCCGGCAAAGGAGTTGTTTGAATATCTTAAGACGAAGAAGATCTATGTCCGCTACTTTGCCCAGCCGAGGATCGATAATTATCTGCGGATCACGGTCGGGACGGATGATGAGGCAAAAGCTTTGATTGAGGCGTTGAGAACCTATATCAGGTGAGGTCTGATACTAACAGGTCTTTGGGTAGAATATTTTTGGGAGGGATATCATGAACTGGATCAGGGACATTTTAAAAGGAGTGGTAATGGGGATCGCCAATATTATTCCCGGCGTCAGCGGGGGAACCATGGCGGTAGCCATGGGTATCTATGATAAGCTGATCAGTTCGGTAACTCATATTTTCAAAGAATTTAGAAAAAGCATATTATTTTTGCTGCCGGTCGGTATAGGGATGCTGCTTGGTATCGTCGGATTATCAATGCTGATCGAATGGATGTTAGGCAGGATCCCTATCCAGACGAATCTGTTGTTTATCGGTCTGATTCTGGGTGGTATTCCGGCGGTCTGGAGCCGTGTAAAAGGAGTTTCTATACGACCGCAGCATATCATCGGCTGTCTGGCATTCTTTGCGCTGGTAGTTGTGCTGGCTGCGCTGGATGGGACGGAAGGCGGGACAGCTGATCTGTCGTTTGGGCTGGTGAATTGTATCAAGATTTTTGGTGTAGGGATCATCGCAGCGGCAACGATGGTGATTCCCGGCGTCAGCGGTTCCATGATGCTGATGCTGATGGGGTATTATAATCCGGTGATCGAGACGATCAACGCTTTTGTAAAGGCGCTGGCTTCATTTGATGTGCAGGGCATCCTTCACGGCATCGGCGTGCTGATTCCCTTTGGACTCGGTGTTGTGGTTGGTATCCTTGGGATTGCAAAGCTCATAGAGATGCTGTTAAGCAAGTTTCCTTATGTGGTATTCTGGTGTATCATCGGTTTGATCCTGGCATCTCCGGTTGCCATCGTGCTGCTGAATGATTTCTCCGGATTGAATGTGGTCAGTGCCGTTACAGGGCTGATTGCTCTGGCAGCCGGGGTAATAATTGCGATGGCGCTTGGCGGGGATTCTAAGGGAGCGCCGAATAAATAAGCGGATGGAAAAGCATCCAAATGGAGGAATACAGAAAGAAATGAATGGTCAGTTGGGAGCGTATACAGATTTTGCTGCCGTGTACGATCTGTTTATGGAGGAAGTGCCATATCAGGCATGGAAAGAGCGGATCGTGGAGCTTTTGAAAGAGCATAATATCTGCGGCGGACTTATTTTAGATCTGGGCTGCGGTACGGGAACCATGACGGAGCTGCTGGGACAGGCAGGGTATGATATGATCGGCGTGGATGCTTCCTGTGAAATGCTGGATATTGCCATGAGGAAACGGGAATCCTCCGGTCTTGATATCCTGTATCTTTGTCAGGATATGCGGGAATTTGAACTGTATGGCACTGTACGCGCCGTTGTATGTGTCTGTGACAGCTTGAATTATCTTCTGGAGAAGGAAGACCTAATAGAGACCTTCCGTCTGGTCAATAATTATCTGGATCCGAATGGAGTTTTTATCTTTGATTTTAATACGGCGCATAAGTACAGGGATGTGATCGGGGACAGGACGATCGCGGAGAACCGGGAGGAAGCCAGCTTCATCTGGGAAAATGTATATGATGCGGAATCGGGGATCAATGAGTATACATTGACTTTTTTTATTAAGGATATGAAAAGCGGTCTTTATGCAAAGGCTGAGGAAGTGCATCTGCAGCGGGGATATGAGCTGGAAGAGATAAAAGATTGTCTGAGGGAAGCAGGGCTTTTATATGTGGCGGCGTATGATACGGATACGAATGGAGCGGTCACAAGGGACAGCGAGCGGATCACGGTCATAGCGGGTGAATGTGGCAAAAATAATGTATGGAGGAGTGGAGAAAATGAGTGACAGGATCCTTCGCGCGGCAGTGGAAAATGCGCAGGTCAGGATATTCGTGGCAGATACAAGGGAACTGGTGCAGGAGGCATGGAATAAGCATAAAACGTCTCCGGTTGCAACGGCTGCTCTGGGGAGACTTTTGACTGCGGGCGCTATGATGGGCGCTATGCAGAAGGGAGAAAATGATCTCCTTACGATAAAGATCACGGGTGACGGTCCGATCGGCGGCATCACAGTAACGGCAGACGCAATGTCCAGAGTGAAGGGCTATGTGCTTAACCCTGCGGTGGATCTGCCTTTAAAATCAAATGGCAAGCTGGATGTGTCCGCTGCGGTCGGTACAGGGGATCTGACAGTGATCAGGGATATGGGGTTAAAAGAGCCGTATATCGGCAGAACAAGGCTGCAGACAGGTGAGATCGCGGAGGATCTGACTTATTATTTTACGGTTTCAGAGCAGACGCCCTCTTCGGTGGGACTGGGCGTACTGGTTGACAGGGATTACAGTATCAGGCAGGCGGGAGGATTTTTGATCCAGCTGATGCCTGATGCCGCGGAGGAAGTGATCGGGNGGCTGGNACAGAATCNNGCGGAGATNNGCAGTGTGNACGTCATTGCAGGATGCAGGCAATTCTCCGGAGGATATCCTGCGCCTGATCACGGATGGAATGGGTGTGGATACCATGGAAACGATCGTGCCGCAGTATTATTGCAATTGCAGTAAACAACGTGTGGAAAAGGCGCTGATCAGTCTGGGCAGGGAGGAATTAAACGCCATGATTGCGGATGGGGAGACGATAGAGACGCACTGCGATTTCTGCAACAGATATTATTATTTTACAGTCGGGGAACTGGAAGAGCTGTGCAAGAATGCAAAATGATGATCTTATTTTATGTATTTTGTAAAAATGGCATTTAATTGTTCGATTTTGGTATCATCTAAATGCTCATAAATATTTAATACCTCATTTTTATCATGATCGCTCATGATATTTACATCAAAGACATAACAATTGTTCAGATCATTTGGCTCAAATTTATCTAAGCCCTCTCCATACTCCCTTTTGTTTAAAAATAGTATTTCTTGAGCTATAGGGGTAATCAAATAGCAAAAATATAAATTTTCAAGCGATTTATCATTTATAAATAAAGAATGAAATGCTGTAAGATTGTTAACCTTAGCTTCATTTCTGATGATTTTTAGCTTATTTCGGCTAAAAACAGATATCAATATCGGAGATATATTTTTTTCTTCCACTGCATACCAAGGGCAGCGGTGGCTTGTTAAATAGGATTCATGGTATTTCATTTCTTCTCCATATTTGATATAGTTTCTATCTTCTTGCGTAGAGGCTTTTGTCCCGTCAAAAATATAGACATTTTTATTTTCATTATAAAGTTTATTAAAATCATCTTTTGTAAATTTTAATGTTTTCACATCAGGTGACTTTGTTACACAAGGAATGCAAACCTCTTTGCTGAGATTCAGTTCTTTGATTTTTGTTTTATTTAGTGAAAAATATTTATTGTTTCCGGTGGCGATTCCTCTTTTTACTTTTCCAATCTTACTTAGCTTTACAAGGTTTTTATATTGATGGATTTCATTGCTGGATTTATAATATTTGATCCATTTTTCTTTAGGATCTAATTCTTTATAATTATAGGAAATAATATTTTTGAACTTCCCTGTTTTCAATTCTTCAACATCAGTAATGCTTATAAAGTTAATTTGCCGGTGTTCTTCCTTTTCAAAATATAATATACAGGAAGTTGTCGTTGCACCGTCAAATAATTTTAAAGTATTGTCAAATTTATAAATGGTTTTTAGATATTTTTGTTCCAGAAAATATTTTTTTACAATTTCCCCATATTTACAATTTAAAAATTCATATGGTATAATATAGCAGCACTTTCCTTTGTTATTTAATTCATTTAAGCTTTTTATCAAAAAATAGATACAATAATTTGTATAGCCGCTTAGAGTGATCTTATATCTTTTTTTAAATGCTTCAATTAATTCTTTCCTGTCCTTTATTTCTTGAAATTTATAATATGGCGGATTACAAATAATAGAATCGTATTTCATATCGATCCCGGCATAAAGGTAGTCCTCATGTTTTAATTCATATTCAAAGTTACATTTCTCTTTTAATTCTTTAATGACTTTATCATCAATTTCGTAAGAATAAAGTTTAATATTATCATTGATTTTATGAACTGCTTCCCAAAATGCGCCTGCTCCTGCAGCGGGGTCTAAAACATTTGTTGTATTGCTGCCTGTTACTAATTTAGCCATGAANNCAGCAANTTGGGGNTCGGNAAAAAANTNTNCTAATTTCTTTTTNTTNTNTGTNATATCAGNCTAAAACCNAAAANNCTTTNNAANCCTTCCTTGTCAGTGTCATCCGGGAAATGCTCACTGACAATGTAACATTTAACCTTGTTATGGTCAAGCGTTTCTGTAACACTTGATGTAAAGTGATAGGAAAAAGAAGTATGGAGAGGTAAGATGTCGAGAGAATAAAAGGAGTATTTATGAGAAAGCTTATTGCGTATTCAAAACACGGAAGCCAGGCAGGGGAAATCTTTCTCCCTGCCCGATTGCGTGTGCATCCATCAGGACTTCCTTAGATAATATGTATAGCATCATTCATTCCGGAGTCACGGTGGCTTTCTTTAAAGAAACCTCGATAGCGTCCAGTAAGATCTCTGTCGTATATCTGTTATCCTCCAGATAGGTAATGCCGTTCAACGATTGCTTTTCAAGGATCTGGCTGGCGATATCGTTCAGGGACGGCTCGATCAGGGGATACATGGTGGTAATAGCCTCATCAAGATTGACGATACTGATGCTGTTGATATTGTTTTCATCCACGACGACAGCGATATCAACGGTCTGGTCTTTTAGGATCAGGGATGTTGTATATACGCCGGGTACATAAGATACTTCGCCCTCGTTGATGGGTTCTCCGGTGTCCTTGCCCGGCAGGAACATGATCAGAAGAAGGACAATAAATAATATTCCCAGCAGGATGAACAGTCCGGTATAAATGATTTCTTTGGAACGAAGGACAACGATTTTTGTTTTTGCACTCATAAGAATCTCCTGTAGGATGGATTGTTTGCTTTTTATAAATTATGACAAGATAGAGCGGGATATGACTAAAATCATAAAGGCTGCCGCATTGACAATACTATGCCCAAACTGATACAATAGTAGCCGCAAAGGAAAATCAAGCTAAAAAAATGAAAAAGGATAATTTTATATGAAATTCGTTAAGATGCAGGGCTGCGGCAATGATTATATCTATGTGGATGGAAGTAAGGAGCTGGTCGAGAATAAGCCTGACGTTGTAAAGAAGCTTAGCGACAGGCATTTTGGCATCGGCGGAGACGGCGTGATCTTTATTAATCCTTCCAAGAACGCAGATTTTGAGATGGAGATGTACAATGCTGACGGGAGCCGTTCGGAGATGTGCGGCAACGGCATCCGCTGTGTGGCAAAGTATGTCTATGATTATGGCTTGACAGATAAAACGGAGCTTGCCATAGAAAGCGCCGGTAAGGTGAAGTATATTACCTTGTATATCCAAGATGGCAAAGTCGATCAGGTGAAAGTAAATATGGGCGCGCCGGAGCTTCAGAAAGAGAAGATCCCCGTGGAGATCACGCCTGAAATGAAGAGACTGATAGATCATGCGGGGGGAGAAGATATCGCTCGAAAGCATACAGTGGGAATATCAGAGATAGAACAGGGAGAATGTGTGATCGGCTGTCCGATCGTTATAGAGAATGACGAATATCGTATGACCTGCGTCTCTATGGGCAATCCCCATGCAGTCGTTTTTATGGATGAGATCCGGAAAAAAGATCCTGCGGGGGATACTGCAAAACAGGTGAATCTAAAGAATCTTGAAATCGAAAAGATAGGTCCTAAGTTTGAACACCATCCCTGTTTTCCCAACCGCACCAATACGGAATTTGTTGATGTGATCGACCGCCATACAGTGGATATGAGAGTCTGGGAGCGGGGCACCGGTGAAACGCTTGCCTGTGGAACGGGCTGCTGCGCCGTGGTCGTGGCATGTGTATTAAACGGCAGGACAAAGGAGGATGTTACCGTTCGTCTGCTGGGCGGAGAACTGCAGATTTACTGGGACAGAACGGAAAACTGCGTTTATATGACCGGACCGGCAAGAGTGGTATTTGAAGGAGAGGTTGAAATATAGGAATAGAAGAGAGGAAAGAGAAACTGAAAGAAATTTAGAAATAACAATAGAAAGAAATATAGAAGAAACAGCAAAAAGCTAAAGCAGAAAGAAACTTTAGAAGAGAAGCAGAAAGAAAATAAAAGCAGAAGGAAATGCATGAGGAGGAAATACAAATGTTTCAGGTAAATGAAAATTATCTGAAGCTGCCGGGAAGCTATCTTTTTTCGACAGTTGCAAGAAAACAGAAAGAATATCTGGAGGCGCATCCGGATAAGAGCGTGATCCGTCTAAGCATCGGAGATGTGACGCAGCCGCTGGCGCCGGCGATCATAGATGCAATGCACCGGGCAGTTGATGAGATGGCGGATGCAGCGACGTTTCGTGGTTATGCGCCCGATCTGGGGTATGAGTTTTTGAGAAATGCCATCGTGGAGAACGATTACAGGGCAAGGGGCTGTCAGATCGAGGCGGATGAGATCTTTGTCTCCGACGGGGCGAAAAGCGATTCCGGCAATATTCAGGAGATTTTTGCGCAGGACAGCAGGATTGCAGTCTGCGATCCCGTATATCCGGTTTATGTGGACA
>WFLX010343413.1_pt1 | contig 34372 bp, 31 predicted proteins | sample 4967041 | NCBI WGS metagenome assembly WFLX01 (sample SAMN12857096, study PRJNA449069) | gut metagenome | isolation source: stool from male and female vole | host: Microtus ochrogaster | place: USA:Florida | collected 2017
CTCCGAGTTATTAGGCGGGTTGATCGCCAAAGCCTTTAAATTCAATGTGCCCGAAACAGTATTATTAAATCTTTCCCCTTATTTCGGAATAACGGAACCGGTTGAATAAGTGCAGGAACTCCTGCGCAATTCAGATGCTCTGAACGTTGTACAGTATTTCCTTAACGAGGCAGATACGTTCGACCCTNCGGTCNNTACGATTGACNCCATGACAGCTGCCNAAATTNTATGGCTNGANGNCNNTCTTACAAATGTAGANNGAACCNGATTAAACCCGAATATGATGATTTGGGGTAAAGATTTATGGCTTATCGACCATGGAGCTTCCTTCTACTTTCATCATTCCGGCAAAGACCCGCGGATGGCTGCGGAAGATCCTTTTCCCTACATTAAAAATCACGTTTTCCTCCCTTATGCCGACAAGCTGGAGGAAGCAGACAAACTGATGAGACAGGCAATCACTCCGCGCACCCTCTCCAAAATTGTGGATTTGATTCCGGAAGAATGGCTCAGTGTAGAGGGTTCCGATAATAGCCCGGAAGATTTGAGGGAAAACTACAGAATATTTTTGACTGAAAGACTGAAAAAGTCAGATGTGTTTGTAAAGGAAGCGATTAAAATCAATAAAAATTCAAAATCATGACTACGCCCCCGGATTATAACCTGTATGAATATGCAGTAATAAGATATGTTCCGCGAGTGGATCGTGGTGAATATGTGAATATCGGATTGATAATGTTGTGCAAGAGAAGGAAGTGGATTCTATGCAAAACCGATATTGATGAAGAAAGAATAAAGGCATTATTCCCTGGAGCGGATATTNAATTATTGCGCCGTCAGGCAAAACTTTTTGANTGTAATGATGTACCTTTTTCCGGGCTACCGGTTGAGGAAACATATCGATGGCTCACAGCAGCAAAGAGTGCAATTCNTCAAACATCTCCCTCACATCCGGGCTTNATCCTCACATCTCCTGAAGAGACCTTCAATCAACTCTTCTCCGACCTCGTGAAGAATTAAAAAATTAAAGACACCCTCTCGGAGTGCCTTTAATTTTTATTTTATGTCATAACGCAGGTTCGGTTGCGAATCTGCCTATAAAAGCTCACGGCTCTTATTTTTTGAGCAATGAACGCCCTTTTTCAATCGCCTGCTCATTGAGCGGAATCAATTTATGATGACGCTCGGGGAGAGACTTCTTCAACCCTTTTATCACATTTTCCATCGGAAGTTTATAAGCCATCGCTTCGAGGAGAGCTCCCATCACCACCATATTGTAAGCCTTTGAATTGCCTATCTCAAGAGTGGCTCCCATCGCATCAATAGGATAAATTGTGATATCCTCGCGTGTGGGGTGATTGTGAATGCCGTTGGTGTCATAAATCAATATGCCGCCGGGTTTTACTTTTGAAGCAAATTTGTCGAGACTCTGCTGATTGAGAGCGATTACAGTGTCATAGNTGTCAAGCACCGGAGATGAAATTCTTTCATCAGAAAGAATTACTGTGACATTGGCTGTGCCGCCACGTTGTTCGGGTCCGTAGGAGGGCATCCATGTAACCTCCTTATCGTCCATAAGTCCGGAATAGGCAAGAATCTTACCCATTGAGAGGACACCTTGTCCGCCGAAGCCGGCTATGATGATTTCTTCTTTCATTATCTTTGAATTTTAGTGATTGAATCAGATTTATCCAATCCGGAGGTTATACATTCTTAAGGTCGCCGAGGGGATATTTTTCAAACATATTCTGAGCCATCCACTCATTGGCTTTTTCAGGAGTCATTTTCCAACCTGAGTTGCAGGTGGACACTACTTCTACCACAGATGTGCCTTTCTTTGCGATNGCGTTCTCANNTGCCTTTTTNAGNGCGGCTTTTGTTTTACGCACATTAGCCNGAGTATGAACACTTTGGCGTGTAACATAGCAAGTACCGTCAAGAATAGCCATAAGGTTTGTGATTTCCAGCGGGTGACCATTAAGGTCTACGCGGCGTCCGTAAGGAGTTGTAGCCGTTTTTTGACCGATAAGGGTTGTGGGAGCCATCTGGCCACCGGTCATTCCGTAAATAGCGTTATTGACAAAAATCATAACGATATTTTCACCACGATTGGCGGCATGGATTGATTCGGCTGTGCCGATGGCTGACATATCGCCGTCACCCTGGTATGTGAAGACGACATCTTCAGGCCAGAGACGGCTGACGGCAGTTGCCACTGCCGGTGCACGGCCATGGGCTGCTTCAATCCAGTCAACATCAATATAGTTATAGGCGAATACGGCGCAACCTACGGGAGAAACGCCGACGGTTTTATCGGTCAGACCCATTTCAGCCACCACTTCAGCAACGAGTTTATGAATAACTCCGTNGCTGNAGNCGGGGCAATNGTGNNTGTGNACTTNTTCGNGAAGNTCAGGTTTTGNATAAACNTTATTCNCAGGNNGGATTATATCTTTAATATCCATTTTATTCTTGCTTGAAACTGAGGAATTGATTATTTGATAATTTTCTCTTCGAGGGCTTTCACCACCTCTTCCGGGCTCGGGATGATGCCTCCGAGGCGCCCGAAGTGTTCAACCGGCAAATTGTCATGCACGGCGAGACGCACATCTTCAATCATTTGGCCGGCATTGAGTTCGACACAAAGAATACCTTTCTTACCCTCTGCAGCGCGAGCCACAGCCTCAGTGGGGAAGGGCCAAAGGGTTATTGGACGCACGATGCCGACTTTGATACCCTTTTCGGCAGCTATTTCTTTTGCCTTTGTGCAGATGCGGGCGATTGAGCCGAAGGCAACGATAAGATAATCCGCTCCTTCAACGTCAATCTCTTCCCAGCGGGTTTCATTTTTTTCTATTTCACGATAGCGGGCCTGCAACTCGTGATTGATAACCTCCATGCGTGAGGATTCGAGTTCAAGCGAAGTGATGACATTGCGTGCGCGTCCGTCTTTCCTGCCATTGGCTGCCCAAGGACATTGACGGCGCACTTCTTCATCAGTGCGGCGCGGGCNCTGTTCGGGANGAATGACTTTTTCCANCATCTGACCTACAATNCCGTCGGCAAGAATCATTGCCGGATTGCGNTATTTNAAAGCCAGGTCAAAACCAAGACCTACGAAATCCACCATTTCCTGCACCGTAGAAGGAGCAAGCACAATCAGATGATAGTCACCGTGACCTCCACCTTTTGTGGCTTGGAAGTAGTCGGCTTGTGAAGGCTGGATGGTGCCCAAACCGGGACCGCCACGCATCACGTTAAGAACAAGAGCGGGGAGTGAAGCCGCCGCGATATAGGAGATGCCCTCCTGCTTAAGGCTGACGCCGGGGGATGATGACGATGTCATCACAGCTTTTCCTGATGATGCGCCACCATATACCATATTGATGGCAGCCACTTCAGATTCAGCCTGCAGAACAACCATTCCGGTTGTCTCCCAAGGCATTAATTCTTCAAGGGTCTCAAGCACTTCCGATTGGGGAGTGATAGGGTAACCGAAATATCCGTCGCAACCATAGCGAATAGCAGCATGTGCGATGGCTTCGTTGCCCTTCATTAGTCTTACCTCTTCTTTCATATTTTTTATGCAATTAAATTCAAGGTTAATTTAGGAGTTTAAACAACCATTAAATTTTGACCGAACTCAAAATTATATTAATCCACTTTTACGCGATATACTTCAATACAAGCATCAGGGCATACCCATGCGCAAGAGCAACAGCCCGTGCAATTTTCAGGATTAGCCATATACGCGTAATGATATCCGCGGTCGTTCACTTCATTGGGCTGCAGCGACAGAGTGTCTGTCGGGCAAGCCACAACACAAAGATTGCATCCCTTGCAACGCTCCACGTTGACAGTGATTGCTCCTCTTACTTTTGCCATATTATTAATTTTTAATTGGTTAGCGGCAGTCGGCAACTGCCGTGCTTTTCATGATGTTACTTTTCTACAAAAATATATCTAAAATTTGATTATAGACATGCATGATTATATGTTATGCAACATATTTTTTAATATTTCCATCCCTTTTGTCGCCGGCTCCGGAATAACGGTTAAATTAGGGATGCCGGGAGTTGGAGCAGGGCTCGGATCGATATAATAGATCGGGACACCGGGACGAACATAATGGATTAATCCGGCGGCGGGATACACTATGAGCGATGTGCCTATAACAACGAAAATATCAGCCTTTTCCACTATTCTTACAGCTTCCTCAATCATCGGCACAGGCTCCTGGAAAAACACAATATGAGGGCGCATCAAATCGCCGCGTTTCCCGCGCGTTTCCGGAGTCGTATCCAAATGCTCCACATCCAGAGATTCAATGTAATCCGGGTCGGCAACAGAACGAATCTTCATCAGTTCCCCATGAAGATGAGTTACGTTTTTTGAGCCTGCCCGCTCATGCAGATCATCTACGTTTTGAGTGATGATATAGACGTTGTAATCTTTTTCCAACTCCACGAGTGCGCGATGAGCCGCATTCGGTTGAGCCGACAAAAGCGCATGCCGGCGAGCGTTGTAAAATTCATGCACAAGTTTTGGATTCCGCCTGAAGCCGTCGGCTGAAGCCACATCCATCACGGGATAATTTTCCCATAATCCGTCGGCATCCCGAAAAGTATTGATTCCACTCTCTTTGGATATTCCGGCACCGGAAGATATAACCAATACTTTTTTAATATTTTTTTCACTCATTTATTTTTCTTTTTTTACAAATTTATAATTATTTTTGCAATATACAATTATAATAGAGAAAACAAGATTTTAAAATCAAATACCGAATATTAGACAATCCCGAAGTTGAATTATCTATTATCCATATAATTTACCTTTAAATTAACATCTAATGAAAAAACTTTTACTTTCCGCTTTGGCACTCTTGGGCTTTGCTTTTATGGCAAATGCCGAAGATTATCCTACGGGGACAAAAGATGCTCCTATCAGTGTCAAAGATTTTCTTAATCAGGGTTGCCCGGAAGAGGGTGGCATAGCCAATACCTGGGTGAAAGGTTATATCGTAGCCGCCGCTACCGGTAAAACAGTGGATGCAGGTCCGGAATGGGAGGCACCTTTCACTTCTAACACCAACATCCTGATTGCTCAATCAAGTTCTGAAGAGGATGTAACGAGATGCATTCCCGTTCAACTCACTTCAGGCAACATCCGCAATGGACTTAATTTGGTGAACCATCCCGAAAATTTGGGTCATGCAGTAATTATCTGCGCTTCCCGCGAAAAATATTTCGGTGTGCCGGGTCTTAAGTCTCCCACTTCATACGAATGGGTAGGCACTGCTCCGGAAATTACTCTCCCGGAAGGTGTAGCCTACGAAGGCTTGACAAGTTCAAACCACGACGGCTGGACAATTCAAGATGGTACTCTTCCTGAATTGCTTCCTTACGTTTGGATTTGGGATGAAAGTTATAATTGCATGACTGCTACCGCCTATAAGAAAATCGGTGAAGAACAATATCGTTTCCCGACGGATGCAAAACTCATTTCACCCGTGATTGACCTTGCAGGCATCACTGACGCTCAACTCACAGTTTCCAATAAAATCAACTACACCACAAACGTTGCAGAATATTGCAAAATTTATGTGCAGGAAGTTGGCGGAACCCCCGTTCATATTAATTTGGACAAATGGCCTGCCGGCAATAGCTGGACCGAAGTAAAAGGCACAGCATCTTTGAAAGCATTTGACGGCAAGAAGATTCAAATAATCTTCAATTATACTTCTACAGACTCTGAGGCTTGCACATGGGAACTTTATAATGTAAAGGTTGCTTCTGCCACCTCCGGAGGCGACACTCCCGATGATTCAAAATATCCTAAAGGGTCATTAGAATCACCATTGACTGTAGATGCATTTCTTGCAAATGGCGCTCCGGCTAAAGATAGCGGTATTCCGGACACTTATGTAACATGCTATATCGTTGGCAGCACTTCCGGCACAAACCTCAAATCCGGTCTTGAATGGAAGGCTCCTTTTACTTTGAATTCCAATATTCTTGTTGCTCAGAAAGCCGGTGAAACAGATGTTACAAAATGCATTCCTGTTCAACTCCCTTCGGGTGATATCCGCGCTGCTCTTAACTTGAAAGACAATCCCGAAAATTTGGGTAGAGGTGTTATCCTCTGCGGTTCACGCGAAACTTATATGAGCGCTCCCGGTCTGAAATCGGTTACTTCATATAAATGGACAACAGACGCTCCCGATCCGGTTACTCCTCCGGTTGAAGGTGAAGTGGTTTATTCCGGTTTGACCTCTAATGCAGACGATTGGACAATCAACGATGGCACTCTTCCTGCAGGTCTTTCATTCGTTTGGCAATGGAGCGATAAATACACTTGTCTGAAAGGCTCAGGTTATTATCAACAGGCATACGCGACTAATGCAACTGCTACTTCTCCCGTGATTGATTTGACAGGTAAGACCAATATGGAACTCACGGCAACCAACCAGGTCGGTTATGCAAATGGGAAGGTTGCTGACTATTGCAAGACTTACATCCAGGTTGTCGGCGGCGAAAAGGTTGCTGTAGCATTTGATCAGATGCCCGACGGAACAAACATCAACACTAAAGTTGAAGGCAAAATCTCTTTGAAAGAATTTGAAGGGAAGAAGATTCAAGTTATCTTCAATTATATCTCTACTGCCGAAACAGCTTGCACATGGGAAATCAGCAACCTGAAGGTTGCAACTGTTGGCGCAACCGGAGGCGATACACCCGATGTGCCTTCTTATCCGACCGGTTCGGAAGCAGAACCTTTGACAGTAAACAACTTTATTGCCGACGGTGCTCCCGCTAAAGATCACGGCATACCCAACACATACGTTGCAGGCTACATTGTAGGATCTATTGATACATCAGACTCTTCTGCATACGTTAATCAATTTAGCGCTCCGTTTACTTCTCAGACAAACATCCTCATCGCACAGAATGCCGATGAAACTGACGTTAAAAAATGTATTCCGGTTCAACTCCCGGCAGGTGATATCCGCACCGCTCTTAACTTGAACGAAAATCCAGGAAACTTGGGCAAAGTCGTAGTGCTTTGCGGTACTCGCGAAACATATTTCAGCGCTCCCGGTTTGAAATCGGTTAAATCTTACACTTTGGATGGTGAAATACCTGACACTCCCGATAACCCGAGTGATGACACTAAAGCTATATATTCCGGTTTGACTTCCAACGCAGACGATTGGACAATCAACGACGGCACACTTCCGGAAGGACTCTCTTACGTATGGAGCTGGAGTGATCAATATAATTGCTTGAAAGGTTCCGCTTATTACAAGCAGGCATACGCAGCTAATGCAACTGCAACTTCACCCGTAATCGACCTCACTGATTATAAGGATTGCGAACTTACTGCAGTCAACCAAGTGGGATATGCTGAAGGAAAGGTTGCTGAGTTCTGCAAGACTTACATTCAAGTTGTAGGTGGCGAAAAAGTTGCCGTAGCATTTGATCAGATGCCTGACGGAACAAAAGTTTCCACTAAGGTTGACGGCAAAATCTCCCTGAAAGAATTCGACGGCAAGAAGATTCAAGTTATCTTCAATTACATTTCTACTGCCGAAGCAGCTTGCACATGGGAAATCAGCAACTTGAAAGTTACAGGTGTCAGCGTTTCAGGTGTTGAAGAGATTGCACTTGAAGAGGAAGGTGAAGCTACTTATTACACTCTCCAAGGTGTGAAAGTTGCAAATCCTGAAAAGGGCATCTACGTTAAAGTTGTCAATGGAAAATCTTCAAAAGTTTACGTTAAGTAATTAATAACTTTTCATTCATAATTGGAGAGGGGCGTATCAATTCCGATGCGCTCCTCTTTTTTTAGCCATATACCCATTATCTTTTTTAATGACGGAATGGAGTGGAATTGGNNAAAAAGTCTTATATTTGCGNATGAAGTTATNNCGCCTACTCATAATAATAGCTGTTATATTAACGTTCAATCTCAATCTTGAAGGGCGCAGCTCAACAAGAGATTCTTTATTGAAAGCTCTTGATTACACAATTGAGCATAAGGATGATTATGCAGCCAGGCGCCGCAAAGAGATAACCGGGCTTAGAGAAGAATTGAAACGCGTGTCAAGCGACGAAGACCGATACAATATTTATCGGTCGCTATTCAGCCTGTATAGAGTCTATAGAGGGGATTCGGCATTATGGGTTTCCGAGCAACGGCTCAAAGTAGCGAAACGAATGGGGGACGGCAAAAAAATAAATTCCTCTATATTAAATTTAGCTGAGAGTTATTCCNTTGCCGGAGATTATCACCAGGCTNTAGAGACACTCGACAGTCTCNATCGATNTATCCTTGAGCCGTATCACGNGGGTTACATGCATATAGTGTATCGCGACACTTATCAAAGAATGTCCGCTTCCGATGGAGTGCAATCCCACAGGATAGCCTACGAAGATATGGCGCGCGCTCATCGGGACACGCTATTGGCAATTACTTCAGACACCACATTTCGATATGCCCGTTTATGGGCATCGAGACTCGCTGATGCCGGACAATGGAAGGAATCGCTCGTCACATTGAAGAGCATTGAAGGCATGACGGAATTTTCCAAAAAGGGTGATTATAAAATGCAATTGGCGGAGGTCTATCACTCCATGGGAGATTCTTCAGCTGAATTGAATGCACTCGTGGAAGCCTCCATAATAGATTTGCAGAATGGGATACGCGATTATTCCGCATTGATAAGGTTGGCAAACCGGCTGGCAGAAGAGGGTGATTATGACAGAGCCTATACTTATATAAGGTGTGCTTTGGAGGATGCCTATTTCTGCAATGCCACTTCGCGCACGCAAGAGATTCTTCATTCCGTGCCTATTATAGACGCTGCATATCATGCAGCCGAGAGGGAGCAGATTATNACTTTGATAATATTATGTGTCATAGCATTGATTTTGGCTCTCGGCTTGGGAGCAACTTTATGGATTGCCCATCGCAGGCTTAAAGAGAATGAAAGGATGCGCGAAAAACTAAATAAAAGGAATGTGGCACTCGAAGAAGCAAATAGAAAAATCTCTATTGCCAATCGGGTAAGAGACAGATATATCACGGATTTTTTTGATGCCTACAGTTCTTATATCAACCGAATCGGTCTGCTACGCAAGAATATTCGCCAACTCCTTAAAATATCGGATTATAAGAAGGCTGCTGAGCTCGTAAAATCCGACAANCCGGAAAGNGCTGAGCTGAAAGAACTTTATACGCGTTTTGACANTATATTTCTNTNTCTTTATCCGGATTTTATTGCAAGTTTTAATCAAATGGTGAACGAGAATATGCGTATAAACCCTGAGTCGGCATCCCTTACTCCTGAACTGCGCGTTCTTGCTTTAATGAAGATTGGTGTGACTTCAAGTGCTAAGATAGCCGAATTGCTACATTATTCTCCGCAGACAGTGTATAACTATAAATTTTCAATCAGAAACTCCCTTATAATCTCTAAAGATGAATTTGAAAAGGAGTTTCTCGAACATCCCGGAGAAGAAAATCCTTAATATATGCACGCAAAAAATCTACTTTTGAATGTTTTTTCAATGAATTACACACCTAACTATCAACGTTTTATAAAACTATAATTCTACTTTTCGGATTTACATTCATTTTTTTGATAATAATAAGTAGGTAATTTTACGCCATAAACCTAATTTTTATTATCAAAATGAAAAAACGATTTTTATTGTCGATTTTGGGATTGCTTGGCTGCTTTTTATTCTCGGAGGCGGTCACTCTCAATGTTCGTGTGCCCGAGGGCACAAAAGTAGTCTATGTGGCAGGCTCATTCAACGGTTGGAGCACATCTTCTCATCAGATGGATAAAAAAGATGCCACACATTTCAGTATTGATTTGCCCGGGTGCAGCGAATCAGACATCAACGCCGGGTATAAATACCTCAGCGGTCCGGATTGGAAATATGTGGAAAAAGATGCAACCGGAGGCGAAATCAGCAATCGCACCAAGATGTCGGAGGAGGATGTCGTGGCGAGATGGGCTAATCTTTATAACACCGATATTATTCAGAAGCAGATAAAGGTAAACGGATATGAGCGTAAGCTTAGAATAGCACTTCCGACAGACTATGCTTCCTCTTCGAAGAGTTATCCTGTGGTCTACATGGTAGGTGTTCAGCAGCGTTTCTCTGATGCGGGAAGCGATTCGGACGCCGGTGATGATTTCTTCGGCGAAAATTCGTGGAATGCTTCAGCCACTGCTGAAAGACTCCAGGAAGCAGGGCAAAACGGGTGTATTATGGTTGCCATGTATGGATTTGTGGCGGAGAATATTCCTTATCCTTATCCGAGTTTGCAGGGAGTGGAGCCGCAGACAAATTTATGGAGGATTTCATTAATGTAGTGGTAAGTCACGTTAATTCCAACTATCGTACACTTGCAACTCCGGCATCCACCACTATTTTGGGAGCAGACTTGGGAGGTCTTTTGAGCATTTATGCAGCAAAGACTCACCCCGATGTTTTCGGCAATTGCGTGGCTATGTCTCCACTGTTATGGCTCAACCGCAACGAAATGCTTAGTCTCGCAACAGAAAACGGAGATGGCGTGAAGTATCTTCTGACCTATGGAAGTAACGAACCGGATATTATCAAAACAGATGTTATCAACATGGCTTCAGCATTAGGTTGCACACCAACATGTCTTGAAGGGGGCTTGCACAATGATGAGTCTTGGGGCGAAGCATTCCCTTCCATCTATCCTTTCCTTACAGGCAATATCCGGGCTACGGCAAAAGTCATTCCTCTCCCCGCGATTTCAGCAAAGGCGCGCGCGATGAGTCTGAAGGCTGCGACCTTGGCTGATTACACTACAGCAAAGTATGCTTTTTATTATGCTGAAAATTCCACTAATATCAAACTTGACAATAGTGTAAGTTTCAACTTGATTAATGATTATACCCAGACGAATCTGGAAAAAGTTCAGGCTCAGGTTCTGCTTAAAAAGATTCCGGCAAGTGTAAAGTCAAAGGTTTATTGGAATGTTGCCCGCAAAGATGACGACGGTTCTGAGACATTCCTTAAGGATGCAGTACAGAATGTGGGATTCAGCAGTAAGAAGACAAAGGAAAGCTGGCTACGCGTAGTGATCAGAAGCGGCGAAAGTGTCAGCAGCACGGCGGCTTCTTCAGGCGGTTTCAAAATATATGCCGGAGATAATAAAATATCTATGACTCCGACTACTGATTATAAGGTGTCAGCTACAGTTTCCTTCCCGGGAGACGATAAGACATTTACCGTGCATTTCGGGAGTGTAAATTCAGAATCGGATATGGGTGCCATCACAGGGGTTCACAGTGTGTCTGATAAGTGCACGGAGGCAACAGNTNAATATGATNTCCCTTCCAACTCCNTAAAAATTACCGAAACAAAATGGGGTGNAGTAATCGNCAAGGTTTCAATCGCCGGTTTCTCAGCCGTACCATCCTTTACAGAAGAAGGAGAATCTTCTGATATCACTATCGAATTAGATGAACCCACACCTTTTACTGCCAATCTAAATTATAATTTCAACTACGGCTCTTCCTCTGCTTTATCTCTTACACAGGTGGGACAAAACAAGTGGACCGCCGGATTGAATAATCTTCAAGCCGGTATTTATACCCTTTCGTTAGATTTGCAACAAGGAAAGGCAAATAAGGAAAATGTAGCAGAGATCTGCATAAAGGTTGTGAAAAAATCATCCGACATGTGTGAAAACCACCTCACTGTCAACGCATACGAAAATGTGGATTGGGCGACAACAGGACAATACAAAGCCAATTTCCATACTCACACATCCCAATCATTCGACACGAATTTTACAACTACTCAGGTCGTGGATAAATATGCTAAAGCAGGCTATAAAATATTGGCATTGACCGACCATGATGCCAATTCATATCCCTGGACTTTCTTTGACCTCTTTAATCCCTCAGCTCAATCACGTAATCCTGAGGAACTCGGAATGCTGGCAATTCCGGGCGTGGAATTAAGCAAGGATAACACGAATAGCTGGCAGGAATCCACCGGAGGCGATTTCAACCACCATAATGATTTCTTCACCGGCAGAAAGGGGCAGGAATTTGCCACATTGCGCGAATCTTACGCGTATACCAATGCGTTAGGGGGGATGCAGATTATTAATCACCCGGGTCAATATTGGAGCCTTGATAAGGAATACAAAGCGGGTGAAAAAAACTCTCCGGAATGGCATGCGGAGAATTTCCAAATGTATCCGTCATTGATCGGACTTGAGGTTTATAATCAGGGCAACCGTCGACCCAACGACAGAATCCTTTGGGATCAGATTCTGGATAAGACTATGCCGGAACGTCCGGTTTGGGGCTATTCTTGCGATGACACCCACACTGCAGAGCAATATTTCCGCAACTACCAATTTATGTTGATGCCCGCTTTGACGGAGGATCATCTGAAAGAAGCAATGAGAGGGGGATGCGAATATTTCTGTTATGAATTCACCGGCTCCGGAGAAGCCAAAGCTCCAAGAATCAATTCCATAAACGTGGATAAGGATAATCACCATATTATTATTGACACGGATGCTCCCGAAGTCTACTGGATATCTTCCACCGATAAGCCTTCTTCTGCAGCCCCCGGAAAGAGAAAGAGCACAATTGTCGGTATCGGCAAAGATTTCGACTACAATGGCTTTAAAGGATCTTACGTTAGAGCATTGCTTAAAAACGACAATGGTGAAACCTGCACTCAGCCCTTTGGATTTTCAAAACAGACCTCGACTCTGAATGAAAGGGTTTACGCTGAAAAAGCAGATGAACTCATAGTGTTCCCAAATCCGGCAAGGGAGATAGTGACGATTCTTTCCAACGAGGAGATTCTTAGCGCGGAAATATACAGTATGTCCGGAATCCCAATGATGAAGTCTGAAAACGGTTCAAATTGCATGGAAATGAATATTGCATCCCTTCCTTCAGATATTTATCTTGTAAAAGTTAAAACCCCATCTACATCTAAGGTGACACGTCTGATTGTAAAATAATCAAATATTGATGCACCCTGCGAAACGGGTGCATCAATATTTGAAAATTTCAGTATTCCCCCTTCAGTTAGATAACGAAAATTTTAAAGCGGAGTCTTCTTCACGAAGATTCCGCTTTAGTTTGGATTCCAATAAACTCTACAAAATCAAAGAATCCTTGAACATGTACCAATATTCAACCAAATTAACACTCCGACATTCTTCCACTCATGTCGGAAGGTTGAAGATGTCTGTGTATTGTTATTCTGTTCCCACAGTTTTGCAAAAGACATCAGTTAAACTATCTTTTTCTTATCTGTATTCGCGACTGCAAAGATAATACATAATTTTCCAATTGTCAAAATATTTTTTAAAAATAATTAAAAAAGATAAATATTTTTCGTTGATATTTTACAAAAATATCAAAAAGATTAAAATTGCTAACAAAATGACAAGTATCAAAATGCTAAGAGTTGTTTAACTCTTATGGACTCTTATCTTTTTAATTTTCGCATTTTTCCATTAATTATATCATTCCATAAGACAATGATTATGCTATAATTGCATTTTGTCAGAATATGCCATAAAATTATTACACTTACTATTTAAAATATGTTATCATATAAATTTATCAGTATTAAAAAATATTATTTATATTTGTAATCTAAACATTGACTTTTATGACANNAATAACAATAAATATTGAGGNTAATACCATCCTCCCACACCTTAAGAANATATTAAACGCTATNGAAGGTGTTTCTATTGTCAATCAGAAAAAGAAACACAAAAAAAGTGGTATAGAGGAATCTTACGAAGATGTCAGAGCAGGTAGAGTAACCTCATGTGATTCTGTAGATGATATGTTTAAACAGATTCTTGGAATAAGAGTTACCAACTTAAGTATTCCACAAAGTTCAAAAAATCATTGAAAAAATGTTTTAAGAGAGGACTTGATGTGGAAAAGCTCAGGGTCGCCATCAATATTCTTGTTGAAACCGGTGCCCTTCCGGCTCAATATCGACCACATAAACTGACAGGAAAATTCCACAAAGCATGGGAATGTCATATTGAACCGGATTGGTTGTTGGTATGGGAACAAAACGATTTCGAATTAACGTTATTGATGATTGAAACAGGCACTCATTCTGACATTTTCGGGTAATTAATCAATGGAACTGCCCGACAGGCAGATTGTTTTTTTACCCTATAGACCCATCAAATATACGAAGAGGCTGCGCAGTTATTGAGTTTTACAGCGCAGCCTCCCTTAATGAGTTATAATTTCGGTTAATTTAACCGTTAACTTTCTTCATGTAAGAAATGAGGTCAAGAACTTTGTTTGAGTAACCGATTTCGTTGTCATACCAAGAGATAACTTTAACGAAATTGTCAGTCAAATAAACACCTGCAGTTGCGTCGAAGATTGAGGTCAAGGGGCAGCCGAGGAAGTCAGAGCTAACAACAGCATCTTCAGTGTAGCCGAGCACACCCTTGAGTTCGCCTTCAGCAGCAGCCTTCATTGCAGCGCAGATAGCCTCTTTTGAAGCGGGCTTTTCAAGGTTGCAGGTGAGGTCAACAACAGATACGTCAAGTGTGGGGACACGCATTGAGATACCTGTAAGTTTGCCGTTAAGTTCGGGGATTACCTTACCTACAGCTTTAGCAGCACCTGTAGAAGAGGGGATGATATTGGCAGAAGCTGCGCGACCGCCACGCCAGTCTTTCATTGACGGACCGTCAACTGTCTTTTGAGTAGCAGTTGTGGAGTGAACTGTAGTCATCAAACCTTCTTTGATACCGAAGTTTTCGTGAAGAACCTTAGCAAGAGGTGCCAGACAGTTGGTTGTGCAAGATGCATTGGATACAATTTTAGTTCCGGGAACGTAAGAAGTCTGGTTAACACCTACCACAAACATCGGGGTGTCATCTTTGGAAGGAGCTGACATTACCACGTATTTAGCACCTGCTTCAAGGTGGGCTTCAGCTTTTTCTTTAGTGAGGAAAAGACCTGTAGATTCTACAACATATTCTGCGCCAACTTCACCCCAACCGATTTCTTTCGGGTCGCGGCATGCAGTTACGCGGATGGGCTTACCATTGACAATAAGAAGACTCTTTTCAAGGTCATAGTCAACTGTGCCATCGAAACGACCGTGCATTGTGTCGTATTTCAACATGTATGCCATGTAGTCTACGGGAAGAAGGTCATTGATTGCTACAACTTCGAGATCATCTCTTTTTGTAGATGCACGGAATACGAAACGTCCGATACGGCCAAAGCCATTAATACCAATTTTAGTCATTGTTTTTTACAATTTAAGTTTGGGTTTATATTTCTATAAGTTATTNTTTATTATCTTTTTTACCAATTGTGAGCGTTTTGAGGTTTTCAGATTGNAANTTTAACAAAAAAAATCGTATTTTTGTGGAAACNGATACTGAATTTTTAATTTTCAGTGTTTTTCCACATCTATTTTTCCTCTCCGTTTGTTATAACACCAAGAGGCTTCCTTATGTTGAAAAAATTAACATTTTTTAGTACATAAATACTTTAGTTAATTGATTTTATCATAAAAAGCTTCCGGATTAAGAGCAGACATAAACTATATCAAAACTTAAAGAATAAAAAATATGGGTAAATTTTTAGCAGATTTCAAAGAGTTCGCTCTGAAAGGAAATGTGATTGACATGGCAGTCGGCGTAATTGTCGGCGGCGCATTTGGCAAAATCGTTGCCTCTCTGGTAAATGACATCTTGATGCCGGTGATTTCGCTCTGCACCGGCGGAGACGGCTACAAGAATTTGAAATACGTAATCACGGAGGCAAGTCCGGCTACAGCCGACGGTGTTGCTGCCGTGGAAGAAGTGGCCATCAACTATGGTCTGTTCATACAGAACATCGTGGATTTCGTCATTATCGCTTTCTCAATTTTCGTAGCTCTCCGATTCGCCATGAAACTGAAGAAGAAAGAGGAAGAACCGGCTCCCGCTCCCGCTCCGGAACCCTCAAAAGAAGAAGTATTGCTCACTGAAATCAGAGACCTTTTAAAGAAAGATTTAAAATAATTTAATTCCCGACTGAGGATAGAATAAAAAGAGAGGCGACCCGGAAATCCGAGTCGCCTCCGCTATTTCATCCGAGAGACTTTTATTTCTTCAAGAACTTCACGCCATTGGCAATGTAAAGACCTTTCGGCAGATTTTCGAGCTGCTCTGCGGAAGCACCTTTCAATACCAATCTTCCGTCGATTGAATAAACGTCAGGATTTGAGGGCAATTGATATGCATCAACCACTGCAACTCCCGTATAACTCGGGTCTACATTAAATATTTGCATGAGCATGCGTGAATCCAAATCATCGCATACAAAAGCACCTGCAGGAACTTTGAGAGTGCAAAGTCCGGATTTCGTTACCGGAGGTTCAATTGAGATAGTAGCAGATTTCACCTCTGACAAGTCGTCTACAGTGACCTTGAATTCATAACCTGACTGGGGTTTGCCAAGACGATTGAGAAGTTGAATTTCATCGGCTATATTATTAAGATTATCATATAATTCCTCTTTTGCGCCGGGGAAATAAATTGTCATTTCGCTAAGACTTGCGACAGTCTGAGTATCCTCCAGTCTTGTTTCGCCCTGAGCGGGAGAGAGCACGATGGTATAGTAATAGAGGTAATTACAGTTATTCCATGCCTCTACGATTTTGTCGGCTTCATCAACGTACATCGGAGCGAAAGTAAGGGGGGAAGGAGTAGGACCATTCCAATCTGACGGGTCGCGATCGTCTTCACCTTCTTCTTCTTCATCATCTCCGAGATATTCTTTGTCGTAATATGGTCCAACACCGCTGAATGAAGATTTACCGAGTCTGACGATGTATTTACCGGGAGTGGTGACGGGGCCGTCATCCATTACGAAGTTTGCCGTCTTATCGCCTCTTACAATAGCTTTCTCTTTATTCCAATACGTAATCTTTTCGCCAACTTCACCGTTTTTGTCTTTAAACAGAGAGGGGAGACCGACGAATATACCAAATGTGCCGTCAGTAAGCGTGAATGATATGTCGCCTATTTCATAGACATCGCCTTCTGCCGGAGAAATTACCGGAGCCGGGATAAGAGCTATGGTCCATGCGATGCGGGTATAGAGTATATCTGTCTTATTTCCTTGAGCATCAACCAAAGTGATTGAGCCATTGTAGAAAATGAGAGCGTAAGTTCCGGCACCTGTAATGGGTTTGGAACCAATCTTAAACGTAATTTTATTGCCATCGATTGTCATATTGCCGTCGCCATCCTGGTAAGTGGTGACATCATAATAAGAATCGAAGGCGATAGAATTTTCTTTATCGTCATTTGGCGGAATCTTGTTGTCAATGATGCTGACATATCCGGGGAATTCCACTGTGATTTCAGCAGGCACTGATTTCACGAAGCCGGCGGCGGGGACTGAAATAATTTTTGTGGGTTCCGGAATTATGTATTCCAGCTCCAGCTCCTTACTGTATTGCGGAGAGTCCTCCAATTTGTTGAAAACAAAATATTTAGCGGGGACGTGCACTTTATATACGCCCGGATCCGTCAATTTTTTTGTCACGAATACTATTCTGACGGATTCATCAACCTGACCTTCAGTGTATTGCTGAAGTTTTGCTGTTTGATAAGTGTAGATTTCACTTATGGTTTCACCGTTGTAAGTTAAAATCGCAGGTTCGGTGCAAGCCTTATTAGGCGTGGGGATGGTGCCAAACACCAGGTTGGGGGTGCCGAACTCTGCAAGGACGCCCTGTGCCGGTTCGGTGGTGACCAAATCGGTCGGAGAGGTCTCTGATTGGGCGAGCATAGAGCCTGCTGCCAAAATCGAACAAATTAAAAAGATAATTTTTTTCATAAGCATAAAACAATTGGTTAATATTAAATTAATTATTTCCCAGGTTACTATACATTAAATCGGAAATGCATGATGTCGCCGTCATTGACAACATATTCTTTCCCTTCCACAGCCATTTTGCCGGCTTCTTTCACTGCATTTTCAGAGCCTAACGTTACATAATCGTCATATTTGATAACTTCAGCCCGTATAAAGCCTTTTTCGAAATCAGTGTGGATAATTCCCGCAGCCTGAGGAGCTTTTGTGCCGCGGATGAAAGTCCATGCCCTTACTTCGTCAGGACCGGCTGTAAAATAAGTCTGGAGGTCTAAAAGCCTGTAGGCAGCGCGAATCAATCGGCTGACTCCGGATTCTTCCAATCCTATTTCGGCAAGGAATTCCTGACGTTCTTCGTGCGTATCCAGTTCGGCTATTTCGCTTTCAGTTTTTGCTGCAACAACCATCAGGTCTGAATCAGTGCCGGCAATCGCTGCCCTGACCTCTTCGACATAGTGATTTCCATTGACCGCCGAATTGTCGTCGACATTGCATACATACAATACGGGCTTGGCTGTGAGCAGGAAAAGTTCTTTCGCAAATTTTTCCTCATCCTTGGTCTCGAATTTCACACTTCGGGCAGGCTTACCTTGCTCAAGGGCTTCCTTATAGGCTTTGAGTACTTCCACCTGCATCTTAGCCACTTTGTCGCCTCCGGTTTTTGCTTGTTTTTCCGTTTTGGCGAGACGGTTATCTATAGTTTCGAGGTCTTTAAGCTGCAATTCATAATTGATGATTTCCATATCGCGCACGGGATTGACCGTGGTGTCGACATGCGTGATATTATCATCGTCAAAGCAACNGAGAACGTGGAGGATGGCATCGGTTTCGCGGATATTCGCAAGGNATTTATTTCNGAGGCCTTNTCNCTTNGACGCGCCTTNGACAAGCCCGGCAATGTCAACTATCTCAACAGTTGCCGGAACGATTGATTTTGGTTGACACATCTCAACGAGTTTCGTGAGCCGGTCGTCAGGCACGCTGATGACTCCCACGTTGGGTTCAATCGTGCAGAAAGGGAAATTCGCTGATTGAGCTTTTGCATTACTAAGGCAATTGAAGAGAGTGGATTTCCCCACATTAGGCAATCCTACAATTCCACATTTTAATGCCATAATTATTTAGTTATATTTATTTAATTTGTAAAGATAATTAATTTTTTTGAAAATCTTTATCCATCGCTGTTTTTTCCCAAACATATAATCTGTCGGAAGGACGGATTTTTTCCGGCACGGGCATTGAGAAGAGTTGTCCTTTTACCACCTTTTCCACCGGATCGTAATCCAATCTCAATTCTTCAGCCTTAAAAATTAAGGCGCCCGTCGTGGGTCCGGTGATTATCACTTCCTCTCCGGGAGTGAGTTCACCGCTGAGCATTTTAAATTCCCCTACTCCAAGTTTTGAAAAATAGCGGGTCGCCTTGGCAATATATTTTTTCACACGCGTGGCTGAAGAGCCATATTTTGCGCTCCATTCTCCGAGTCGCTGACCCATATAATAGCCGTCCCAGAAGCCTCTGTTAAATATTTTTTGCAGTCTTGCATCCCATTCTTTAATCTTTTCTTCTGTAAATGAACCTTCACACAGCGCCTCCAAGGCTTCCGAATAGCAACTGACCGTCTCGTAGACATATTCCGGACCGCGGGCACGTCCTTCTATCTTGAAGACCCTTACTCCGGCATCTACCAATTTATTGAGAAAATGAATTGTTTTCAAATCTTTAGGCGACATGACATATTGATTCTCAATATCAAGACTGTCGCCTGTCTCTTTATCGATTACGGTGTAGGAGCGGCGGCAAATCTGATTGCAGGCACCTCTGTTTGCGGATGAATTCATCTGGTGAAGACTCATATAGCATTTGCCGCTGACAGCCATGCACAATGCGCCATGGCAAAACATTTCTATTCTGACGGGCTTGCCGGAGGGTCCGCAAATATTTTCGCGTTCGATGGTTTCATGAAGCTCTTNGCCACCATCANCTCCATATTCAATTCGCGGGCCAAAACCATCACATCGGCAAATTTTGAGTAAAATCTGACGGCTTCGATATTTGTGATATTGACCTGCGTGGAGATATGCACATCGACCCCAACGCCGACGGCATAACTGATTACAGCAATGTCCGAAGCAATGACGGCGGATATTCCGGCTTCTTTGGCGGAATCAATAATGGAATGCATGTAATTGATGTCGGAATCATATACAACAGTATTTACTGTCAGATAAGTCTTTACATTCTTTTCTTGACATATTCCGACTATTTCCCTCATATCCTCGATTGAGAANTTGGANCTTGACCGCGACCTCATGTTCAGACCCTCAATGCCGAAANACACGGCATCAGCACCTGNCNAGAGAGCGGCGGCAAGAGATTCCCNNCTCCCTACGGGAGCCATTATTTCAAAATCCTTTCTATTCATTTTTTATTTTTCTCCGATATAAATGCACACGACCCCGGGGCGAATGTCTTTCCATTCGGTTTTTCCGAAACCGGTTTCTTTCAATATTTTTTCCATTTCTCCGCGCTGCGGTGTAGCCTCGATGCTTTCGTGAAGATAGGAGTATGCTTTGGAGTCGCCGCTAATTAATTTTCCGGCTATGGGAATAAGATTACGGGTATACAGATGATAAAAAGCCAGAGGAAGTCCTGCCGTGGGACAGCATAGTTCGATGACGCAAATAATTCCTCCGGGTCGAAGCACACGATACATTTCCTTATATCCTTGCTTTATATTCTCAAAATTACGCACACCGTAAGCCACTGTAATTAAATCAAAAGAGTTGTCTTCAAAAGGCAACGCCAGGCAATCCCCTTGAAAAAATGAAATTCTATGGCGATCCAACGGTGACAATTTATCAACTTTCTGTCTGGCTTTTTCAAGCATCCCTTCAGAAAGATCTAACCCGCAAATTTTACTTGCGGGGAGCAGGTCGGCAAGCGCCAATACGACTTCGCCGGTGCCTGTGGCAACATCCAGCACATCTTTAATCGGCTTCCGATGTCTGCCGATTGCCATTTTCAGAGCCTTGTTTCTCCAGTGGATATGCATCCAAAGGCTCATGATATTATTCATCAGGTCGTAGGCAGGAGCAATAGAATCAAACATTGCTTCAACTTGATTTCCCTTGGAATCAAGTTGATTATACGGCTTAATGTTTTCAACCTCTTCGCTCTGCTTTGACATGATTTATCCTATCACTTCAAAAGTTTTACGTATGATCTTCTGCGTCTATGCTGACGGGGAGAGAATGCTTCCCATTGATTTTGCACTTTGGAATTTGTCTCCATTTCCGGATTTGACTCCGCATATTTATATCCATTTTTGATATATTNTGGAATCAAATCAGTGAAAAGTAGCGCATTAACANCTTTAGACNGNTATTCCGGCAAGACTCCTACGNGAAGCAAATCCACTCTGTCGTTTTTACCTTNCAATCCNTTCAGTAGATGAATCCAACCGANCGGGAGGAATTTGCCGNCNGATTTCTGAAGAGCCCTACTCATTGATGGCATAGAAATTCCTACGCCAACAAGTTCGCCAGTAGCTTCCTTGACAATCAGTGTGACCAAATCCAGATTCAGCAGATTGATATACTCCTCTATATATTTTTCAATTTGTCGCTCTGTCAGACNCGAGNATTGNTATAGGTCTTTATATGATTCGTTGATGAGNTNGAAAAGTTTTCTCCCATATTCCTTTTTGAGTTTTGGGCGAGATGTGTATTTCAAGACTTTCAATCCGAATTTTTTTTTCACAATCTCGGCTATTCTCAAATGCTTTTCCGGAATTGCATCCGGCACGGGAATGAGGAATTCAATCCAGTCGGATTCTTTTGTATAACCCAAATTCTCAAAATGAGAGGCATAGTAAGGATAATTATATATGGTCGCCATTGTGGAGAGTTCATCAAATCCCTCAATCAGACACCCTTCCTTATCCAAGTCGGTAAAAGAGAGGGGTCCGATAACCTTCTCCATACCTTTTTGACGACCCCAATTTTCAACTTCTGTCAATAGTGCCTTGGAAACTTCGGGGTCGTCAATAAAGTCTACAAATCCGAAGCGGGCAGCTTTATGACCGGAAGATTCGTTGACCTGAGTATTGATGATTGCTGCAATTCTGCCTACCGGCTTCCCATCCTTATANGCCATAAAATAATCANCNTCGCAAAAATCGNATGCNGGATTNTTAGAGGCGTTCAAANTATCNAGGTNATCNATTATCAAAGGAGNAANAAAATATTTGTTTCCTTTATATAAATCGGTCTGAAACTTGATAAATTTCTTTAAATCCCGTTTATTCTCTTTGTCTAATTTGCGTATTTCTATCATTTTATTTGGCAATAAGGAGGTAAATAATAACGAGCAATGCGGCGAGTAAAGCGGCGATGATTACATAAGCAGTCACCGAAGAGCGCCGCTGCATATCCAGTTGAAGGTCAAGGAAACTTCTGTATGGCTTAACTTTATCCTGCGCTTTATTTGCTATTCTTCTCAATCGCGGGAGAGATTCCGGAAGATTATCAAGCACTTCTGACAACACTTTGCCATAGCTTTCGATGTCTTGACGCGTATCTTGCTCTGTTAATGAGGAAGTTTGGTCATAACCGACGTTGATCAATTTCAGATTTTCGTTATATTCAGTAAAAATAATAGACTCCGGAGTGATCGGATGATGAATTATATGATTTTCCTGAATATAATCCAGTGCATCCAACAGCTGGGTTTTAAGTCTCTTTACGATTTTGGGAGTCAGGCGTTTTTCATCTATCAAACGTCTGAGAGAATATCCATATACATCATCGGTAATAATGGCTTTGCCAACCCCCGGAACTTCTTCGAAATCATTGACCATCACTATATTCGGATGAGCCAAATTATAGCGTGTGTCAAATTCCTTTTCCAGCATATCAATAAATTTAGGGTCGTCGGCATATTCTTTTTTCAAAGCCTTAAGCATCACCCATTTTCCATGCTTGCGCACAGTGAATACATCATAATATGGCTCTTCCCATTCCGGAAGGAGAGTTAAATCCGACCATTTTCCCGAGGGGTCATTAATCGGAATTTTCTTTTCTTCTTTGCTGATGTAGCCCGGATAAGAGTTTGCTGCTGTTTTATTATTCATTATTTAAATTTATTGATAAGGGCGTTTTTATATGAATATGGATAAAGTTAATCAATTATGTCAAAGCCTGTGTATTTTCTCAGACACTCCGGTATGACTATCCCTGCGGGAGTCTGATTGTTTTCAAGCAACGCTGCCATGATTCGCGGAAGAGCCAACGCGGAGCCGTTAAGAGTATGACAGAGATGTATCTTCTTGTCGTTGTCGCGATAGCGGCATTTCAAGCGATTGGCTTGATATGTTTCAAAATTGGAAACACTTGAAACCTCGAGCCATCTTTTTTGAGCGGCACTCCACACTTCAAAGTCAAAAGTTATTGCCGATGTGAAAGACATATCTCCTCCACAGAGGCGTAGGATATGCCAGGGGAGTCCGAGGCTGTCAAGAAGGCTTTGCACATGATCTTTCATTTCCTCAAGCGCTGCGTAAGATTTATCAGGACGCTCGATTCTGACAATCTCCACTTTATCGAATTGATGCAGTCTGTTGAGTCCGCGCACATCCTTGCCATAACTTCCTGCTTCACGTCTCCAGCAGGGNGAATAAGNNCAATTNATTTTGGGGAGTTCCGCCTCCGGNATGANTACATCACGATAAATATTTGTTACAGGAACCNCAGCAGTAGGAATCAGATACAGATTGTCAAGTGTTACATGATACATTTGACCCTCTTTATCCGGCAATTGTCCTGTGCCGTAGCCGGATGCCTCGTTCACAACATACGGAGGCTCTACTTCAGTATAACCGGCTTTGCCTGCGGAATCAAGGAAAAATTGAATCAGAGCGCGTTGCAGGCGGGCACCTTTGCCGATATAAAACGGAAAACCGGCTCCCGTAACTTTAACGCCGAGTTCAAAATCTATAAGATTATACTTTTTTGCCAACTCCCAATGGGGAAGAGCATCTTCCGGAAGATCAGGCATGATGCCACCGTTCTTTTCCACAACATTATCTTCGGCAGTCAACCCCTCGGGCACATTCTCATTCGGAAGATTGGGGACAGTCAGAAGAAGTTCCGTAACTTTCTTTTGACACTCCTCCAGACGATCTTGCAATCCCTNTGTGGCACCTTTGATTTCAGNAACTTTNTTTTTGGCATTTTCAGCCTCNTCTTTTTCCCCCGCNTTCATGAGNGTGGCGATAGAGGTTGCCAATTTTTTCAATTCTGATGCATCAGAGNCGCATTTTGCTTGCAATTTGCGGCGCTCCGCATCTATTTCAAGGATTTCTGTTATGACGGCTCTTCCATCGAACCCTTTCACGGCGAGACGCTTGATTACGAAATCCGGATTTTCCTTTATTGTTTGAAGAGTAAGCATATATTTTTTACACTCATTAAAATTAAATACCTGTCTTATATCTGCTTAGCCTTGTGCCAGAATGGTTCTGACGAGCGTGGAGATGGCTTTGCCTTCGGCTTTTCCGGAGAGACGCTTTGTTGCCGCGCCCATTACCTTACCCATGTCTGCGGGTGAAGAAGCACCGACCTCGGCGATGATGGCACGAATCTCTTTTTCCAAATCTTCGGGGGAGAGTTGCTTCGGAAGGTATTCTTCGATCACTGCCGCTTCAGACAATTCATTTTCAGCTAATTCAGGACGTGAATTGGCCTTGTAGATTTCAGCACTCTCCTTGCGCTGCTTCACCATTTTCATCATGATTTTGAGAGCCGTCTCATCGGAAAGTTCACCATTGGCGCCCTTAGCGGTCTTTGCTTCCAAAAACTCTTTTTTTACGCCACGAAGCGCCTCAAGACGCACTTTTTCGCGTGCGAGCATAGCTTTTTTAATATCCTCGCTTATTTGGTCAAAAAGATTATCTGCCATTATTTATAGAATTAAAAATTAAGAATTAAGAATTATAAATTGAGAAATTAAAAAATTNAGTNNTTTGNGNANAACAGCTCGNNGACACCGAAACATAAAATTAATTAACTTAAAAANTTAAAATTACAAAATTGNCTATAANTTTACAAAAATAATCTAAAAAACTNATNATCCCAAAAATATTCCTATAAACTCACTGAAATCGCACATAACTATTGTCGAAAACAGGATGTTAGTGGCGTGAAAGGAAACGGTCGGAATCACGGCGGGTCTTCTTTTCAATGCTTTCTTCGAAGGCTTTAGTTAAATCTATCCCACTTTGGTTTGCCAAACATATCAATACCCACAACACATCCGCCATCTCCTCAGACAAGGATGCATCCAAATCTCCCTTCTTCGCTATTTGATCGCCATATTTTCTCGCTATTACCCGAGCCAGTTCACCCACCTCCTCCGTCAGCAACGCCATGTTTGTCAGATGCGAAAAATATCCCTTCCCTATTTTCATAATCCAGTCGTCGACTATCTCTTGTGCCTTGTGAATACTGATTTCTTCCATATCGCTTTTCCAAATAATCCTCTTACGCAAATTATTTATACTGAAAAATATATTGCTTAATCAACTTTAATATTCTCTATTTTTTCACAAAGCATTGAGATGATCAACTTTATTTTATACTCTATCCGCTCCATTGAAAGCACCTCATCAGTCATATACACAATCCCCACTCCTAACAACCGGATATCGGAAGAATCCTCAATCTTTTTTCTCAATTCTCTCCGGTTCAGGCGCCACGCTTCGCGTATCCGACGCCGCAATTTAACACGGTCGACAGCATGGCGAATCTTACGTTTGGGGATGGTAATCACTACCTGTAATGGTGCCATTTTATCCGGCAGAGCGATTTTAAAGCTATTCTTCAATTCCTCCTCACTCCAAGCCTTATACATCACTCTTACAGGGTATTCAAACTTCTTGTTGCCATTTTCAAAAAGGGTGTCAACAAGTGTTTTATGCCGCAGCCGCTCCGACTTCGGAAAGGTCAATTTATATACTGAATTATTTACTGTTAAATCCTCCATTTCAATCCGCCGCCGATATTAATTTTTAATTTTCAGAAAAGAGCGTAATCTTTTGCTGATGAAAGGTAGGTCTTCAAAAATCGCCACAATGCAGATATATGCCATAAGCAAGATTAGCCTGATTGAATAGGTTATCCACATCGAATTTTCAAATTCCGTCCAAAAGCCTATTGCATAGAAAATCACAGCTAATGCCAGATAGCCTCCCATTCTCTTTATCGGATAGGGGAGCGGATAATAGTGTCTCCCTACGAAATAGCTCAGCACCATCACCAGGAAGTAACTGATGAAAGCCGCCCAAGCCGAACCAAGATAGCCGTCCGGAATGCCGATTAGCGGCACGAGCCACAGATTCAACCCGAGCATTAAAACAAAGCATATTAATGAGAAATACATTCCCCATTGAGTCTTATCTGTCAGTTTATACCACAGAGAAAGATTGAAAAATACTCCGAAAAAAAGTTCCGCCATCATCATTATCGGAACGACCCGCAAGCCTGCCCAATAACCCGGCGCCACAAAATATTTAAGCAGGGGCAAAAAGAATATTACCCCGAGAAAAATAAGCAAACCGAAAATCACAAAATATTTCATTGCATCGCAATACGCCCGCTCCCGGCTTTCCCCTTCAGCGCGTGCCTGAGAAAAAATAAAGGGCTCGTAGGCATAACGAAAAGCTTGTGTAAACATCACCATCACTATGGCAATCTTAATGTTAGCTCCGTAGATACCAACCATAGTGCGTGCCGCAACAGGATTATCGGGGAAAATATAGGGAATTAATAATTGACCCATATTTTGGCTCAATATTCCCGCTACACCTAAAATAAGCAATGGCCAACTGTAATACAACATCTTATGCAGCAATTCCGCATCAAATTTCCATTTCCTCCCGGTAAGCCACGGCAGAAGTAACACCAAAACCGTCAGCGTGGAAATCAGATTGGCTATAAAAATCCAGCCGATGCCGAAAGCATTACCCCCCAAGGGCTCATACCACCACGATATCCAGCCGGGCGAATGAGCCATAATCTTCGGGCAGGCGAGTATGAAAAATAGATTCAACCCGATATTAACGCCTATACTTGCAAATTTTATTCCCGCAAATGTCCACGCCTTATTCTTATATCTCAAGTAGGCAAACGGAAGATTTGTGAAAGCATCAATCGCCACAATCACTCCGAGAAGCCACACATATTCCGGATGTTTCGGCAATTTCAGTGCCCCGGAAATTCCAGGTAAAAACAGAGTCAGTGCTATTATGAAAAGAGTGGAGGTAAAAAGCACCGACCAAAGCGAAGTCGTATATACCTTCTCAGGCTCCTCCGATTTGTTGGCAAAACGGAAAAAGCCTGTTTCCATTCCATAATTCAGTATTACGAGAGCCACAGCCGTGAATCCATAAAGGAAACTAACTATGCCATATTCGGACGCGACAAAGGTATAAACATAGAGCGGCGTCAATCCCCAGTTGAGGAAACGCCCTATAATACTGCTCAAACCATACACCGCCGTGTCTTTTACAAGCGATCTTATACCCGCCATTAAATTGTCAAATTAGTTAATTAATCGTTAGCAAAAAGAGAATCCGGAGATTTCAGCGGACTTCGTCCCAGATGAGTATATGCCAAATCAGTCACTTCTCTGCCGCGAGGAGTACGCTTGATGAAACCCTCTTTTATAAGAAACGGCTCGTATACTTCCTCGATAGTGCCGGCATCCTCCCCCAATGCGGTGGCAATTGTAGTGAGCCCGACAGGACCCCCTTTGAATTTATCAATAATAGTCAGGAGAATCTTATTGTCAATTTCATCCAGACCATATTTATCTATATTCAAAGCTTCGAGAGCCATACGTGCGATACCGAGAGTTATGAATCCATCCCCCTTCACCATAGCAAAATCTCTTACACGGCGAAGAAGGGCGTTGGCGATTCTCGGGGTTCCGCGACTTCTCAGAGCAATTTCCATTGCCGCTTTTTCGTCAATCCCTACGCGCAGCAATCGTGCCGAGCGCTTCACGATGCCGCACAATACGTCATGGTCATAATATTCAAGATGGCAATTTATGCCGAATCGGGCTCTCAGCGGCGAGGTGAGTAATCCGCTTCGCGTCGTGGCTCCAATCAAGGTGAATGGTGATATGGTCAGTTGCACACTCTTGGCACCCGGACCTTTATCCAAAAGAATATCTATGCGATAATCCTCCATAGCGGAATAAAGATATTCCTCCACTATCGGATGAAGCCTGTGGATTTCATCTATAAAAAGCACATCATGAGGTTCAAGCGACATCAGAATGCCCGCCAAATCGCCGGGTTTGTCAAGCACCGGACCCGAAGTGACCTTAAAGCCCACTCCGAGTTCATTCGCGACTATATTGGAGAGAGTGGTCTTACCCAATCCCGGAGGACCATGCAGGAGCGTATGGTCGAGTGCTTCACCTCTCAGGCGCGCGGCGCTGACGAAAATGCGGAGATTGGAGATAATTTTCTCCTGACCGCTGAAATCATCAAATGCCAGCGGGCGTAGAGCCTTCTCCACATCTCCATCGCTTCCTTGAGGAGCGCGACTGCCATCATGTATATCAAAATCGTTCATTTTTCGAAAAGCAAAATTATGGAAGTTTATAGGGAAGAAGTCCGATTGCCCTAATTGAAGTAATCGGATGCCGGATTTCATTCTCTTCTCAATCAGAGTTGAAGAAGGGTCAATTCATCGCGAATTTCCAAGCCGCTCAGCGAGCGTCTACGCGATAAAATTCTCGCCAATTCAGTGATTGCTGGACGCAAACGAGGATTGGCAAAGATTCTGCGATTCTGCATATATATCTTATTATAAAATGCTTCAACTTCATCTTTTTCCAAACCACACGTTTCCAGTCCTTCCGACTCAATTTCAGAGTATATCTTATCCAAGACATCTTTGGGGGTCTCTTCTCCGAGTCTCACGAGCGAACGTGCCATTATGTTGGCAACTACCATAGATGCCGTGATATGATAATTTCTAATGAGATTTTCCCATACCATTTTCGGAGAAACAGCGGGAGAAAGTGAATAATAATATTCCTGTGAGAAGGTAACCATCGGACCATCGGCATCAATTGAAATCTCCACAATTTTATCAATTGCGTCAAGAGCTGCCAAAGACACTGTCATGCCTGCCAATCCGTAAGCACGATCATCTTCATTACTGTAATTCAGAGTCAATGCCATAATTTTCTATTTTTTAGAGTCCCGGAATAATTCAATTTTCAAATCCGGATTCTTAGATTAAACGTAGCAAAGTTGAGAGAGGTTCATTATATTTCCATTGTCAAAAAAGCCATTGCAAGCCTCCGGCAAACACAATTCCTTCCCCTTTCAGACATGGAAGAATCCAAACATTCTGATTCAGCAAATTGTCAACTTTAAAATATATTGAAAAATGTTGATTAAATTTCCAGGAGGCTTTGAAATCAATGCGGTTTATATCCTTTAGCCGAAGTCCGGGATAAACCACTCTGACTCCGCGATATTGATAATTTAAACCTAAGGTTAAAGACTTCAACGGCGAGCCGCTTAAACCTGCATTCAGAATCCAACGCGGACGGTCTAATCCGTTAAAAATTCCTCGTTTATCCCCTTGTGGAGAATATTGACCGGCAAACATCACCGAAAACACATCTCCATAATCATATTTCAGATCCACATCAACTCCGAAGCCGGCGAGATTATAGCGTTCATAACCTTCATCAAACTCAAAATCTGAATAATCTTCAATTTCAGGATACAGAAGTTCTCCCAGGTGAGCATAATTTAGATATACTGTATACCATCCTCCCGCCCAAACATTTCGCGTCACCTTAAATTGTAAATTCAATTTTGCTTTGAATCCGGAGAAAGGTGATATTTCCACTCCCAAATTACCGTCAAAAGGAGTGTAGGTAGGCAAGGTGGAAAGAAGTTGTGGATTGCGATAAGGATCCAACTGAGAAGTGGAGGCAAGCGTATGCAATTCCGTTCCACCCAACAGATGAATATAGAAATTCATCTTTTTGCCCGACACGTCAAACCTGACATCGGGAGCGGCATGAAAAGCACCGTAATGTGATTCCTTATCAAGCCCGGAAGCGTTGAAAGTCAAATCCAAATCTGCCCCTGCGCGAAAAGTGAGATTCTTTTTTTGCCATCGATAAAAGGGAGTCAAAAATAATGCTCCGTAGGAATGAGGATTCACGATATGAGGAGCGGAAGTGTAATTAAAATAATCCCCTCTCAAATCAATCCCTATTTGATTGATAGATTTACCCTTATTCCATACATGAGCAAATCCCCCGTCGAGAATTATGTCAAGTTCCCGCGTTGCAGTGCGATAGCAGTAATAACGGGTTCCAAGGGCAATATNCCAAATGTTTTTANCTTCTTCATTGCGATTGGANANCCATTCCACCCTCNCTGNCACGTCATTNNANGTCTGAGTANNACANTCAGNATCTGCCTGCATATATTTTTCAGCAGGGCGGGGAGTATTCGGAATTCTCCACGCAGGGTTGCAACCATAATAGTTAAAATAGCCCAGATGATATTGCAGCGAAGCAGAAAGTGAGCCGAGATGAGCGAAATCCTTATAGTAATCCGCTCCGATTCTCTCCTGATAACTGAATCTTTTTGGTGAATCATTCCCGTCGGGATGCCAAAGAGAAGTGGAATTATGTTGTAGTCTTATGCCGAGATGCTCGTTGTCTTTTCTGATAATTGAATATCCGGCAGACAAATCGGAATTAAGCCACGAGCCTAAAGAGAGATTCAAATAGCCGCGAGGATTAAAATCCGACCTTCTGCCACCCCACACAGTGGCTACAGCATCCGGAGAAGAAGGCACAAATTCCGCCGGCACCCCCTGCGTCGTGTAAGCCAACTTATTATCTCCGACTTGAAAATATTTGAATTCCGGGAGCCTGTCGAGTCTGTTCACCGGAAGTTTTTCATATTCGTACTTACCTTGAACTTCGAGTCGCTCATTCAATTCCTGCGCTTGAACTTTACCTAAAACCAAGTTGCAAATTGCAAAGGAAATAAATACTCTATATAGTCTTACTTTCATTTTTTCAGGCGTGAATTAATCAAATTAATAATATCCTCCTCTTTACCGGGATAATTATCCCGAAGAATTCTTAGATATTCTTGCGACAGATAATCTTTACCCTGCGCTTTATAGGCATCAGAGAGTACAATAAAACCTCTTGCCACCCAATATTGCTCTTCAGAGCCGGAAGAAGTGAATTTTTCCATCATCGAGGCGGCTTTGTCGGCATTGCCTGTGTCAAGAAGGTGTTGAGCGAGGGTGACGGCACTCATTGCCCCTGCTTCAGAGAAAGGATTTCCGGCTATGCGCTCCAATGTCGCGCGAGCCACACTCCTGTCATTTCCGGATGGAGATTTTAATCTGTCGGAAGCCACATAAAACTCCGCTTCATCGCGCACTTCCGGAGACGCCCCACCCAGGTTGAGTATTTTGCCGGCATATTCCGAGCGTTGCGCCGCATTATTTGTGGTGCGCATGATTCCGGTCCAGGCAGTCGTCTGATAATCTTTTCCTCCGGTGGTTTCAAGTCCCCTATAACAAAGGAGTGCATTTGCCTTATCACCCTTAGAATAATAATATTCTGAAAGATGCTCATAAGCCTCGGCAGCATTTTCGCCGGCAGGGAATTTGGCAACATATTCCTTCAAGCCGGATATGTCTGAATTATTTTCCAGATATTCATTTTGAGCCGTCTCAAACATCAGACGCGCCATATCTTTTTCTCCAAGTGAAAATCCGGGTATGGATTTAAGAAATTCGGCATATTCTCCAAGTTTATGATTTTCAGCATAATAATTTTTTAATTCTTTGTCAGCCAAACGCGCTTCAGCCGAATAGGGGCGCTCTTTCAATATTCTTTTGAATGATTGAATACCTTGTGAGGTTTCTCCTGCGTCTATATATGCCTGAGCCATACCTAACATAGCCTTTGATGCTGCCGGATCAGACGGGTTTCTTTCCACAATATGTGAATAAGCCTTTGCCGCCTTTGCAGGATTATCGATTGAAGTATAGGCATCCGCTAAATCTGAAAGAACATCATTTATAAGGATAGACCCTGAAAATTCTCTTTCAAATCTTTCCAATTCGGCAATTTTACCATTCAAGTCACCCTCTTTTCCGAGCAATCTCGCGTAACGATATGAGGCATAATCGGCACCTACACCCTCATTTTTTAATTGCTGATAATCTTTTTTGGCTGCAGAATAATCTCCGGTATAATATTTACAATCGGCAATTCTCACCAAGGCATCGCGCCTCATTTCAGGCGTCAAAGCCGTCAAGGAGCCTGCTATAGGTTTAAAATAAGTTGCCGCCTCGGCATACTTGCCAAGTTGGAATTTTGTATAACCTAAGTTATATTTAAGTATCTCTTCATTATTCCCGGCTCTGCCACTTTTGAGAGCCATAGTGTATGCAGACTCTGCATTTTTATATTTTCCAAGTTGATAGAGTGCATCCCCAAGCCAAATATTTGTTTGGGCAGTAAGTTCTTTATCATCACTTTTTATTCCGGCTGCCGCTTGCAGCAACCCTACGGATTTATTTGCATTCCCTTGAGAGAGAGCCGAAGCCCCGGCAGCATAATAAATCATCTGCTTCAGTTTCAAATCCTCCTTTGAAGGTTCGCGGAGTTTATTGATTGTGCCTACAGCTTTTTCATAATTTCCTTGCTTATAGAAAAGCATAGCCAAATGTCGCTCCACAGCCGGCGTGTATTCCGAAGAAGGGTAAGATTCTATAAACCTCTCAAGCATTTTCACATTGGTGTCAAAAGGAACATTTCCTCCGTGAGAGCAGGCTACCACATAATTATATAAAGCTGTTTCTGCCACTTTCGGATCATAACTTTGCCTGTAAGCCTTTTCAAAATCTATCGCAGCGGCTGAAGAATTGCCGGATGCGGCTTCAATCTGACCAAGATAAAGATAAGCNCCNTGCGCCAGAATATCGTGCCTNTCAATGAGTTTTGAAAAATGAATAAAAGCCNCATNATAATTNCCCGATTCATATTCGCAAACTCCTAAAGCNTATACGGCATCATCCAAGGCATTATCTCCCGTAGCCCCGACGTATGACTCCAGATGACCTTGCGCAGCATCATATTGTTTTAATTCATAAAGTGACANACCATATACCAGAGTTGTCTCATATTTCATCTNCTCTTCGGGCAAATTATTTCTCTTTAACACTCCTTGCGCCATTTTTGAGCATTTTTCCCAATCCTTNAGNCGAAAATAACATTGAGCAATATAAAATTCCGGATANAGTTTTTCACCATTAAGAATTTTCATTATTGCTGCATAATCATTATTCTGCGCTCGCGCCACATTTTCGAATTTCTGTAATGCCTCCNAATTTTTATTTTCAATATAATCTGAATAACCTTGATAATATTCCCCAATTATATTATAACTTTTCTCCCNTGAGAGATAAGAAAACAGGGGAGAGGCTTCTTTATAAAACCCTCTTCGCATCATACATATACCCTTGCGATAAATATACAGATTTTTTTTATCAATGGGAAGAATATTAAGGTCAACGAGTTTATAACGCTCCAATGCTTTACTCCAATCTTTTTTGAAAAAATAATAATCGCCGGTGAGCAACACGGCTTCCGGAACATTAAATGAAGAAGGATAATTATTTGCAAAAGAGTTAAGAATTTTCAGGCAACGTAAATCTTCAGTAGCAAAATAAGCCTTACCAAGCAAGAACATATACGTTTTTTGTTGAGCAACGGATAAAGGAATTTGCTCGGTAGATATAACCGAAAGGGCATCAATACATCCGTTGAAATTCTCTTGCCTACACATCATTTCTGCGCGATTGAGCTCAGAACCAATAGTGATGGAAGCGGCATCTTTAAATTCAGGGATGTAAGCTTTGGCATTAAAATTTACAAAAGCAATCAAAAAAACACAAGCACAAAAATTTATAATAAATTTTTTAATCATTATCCTATATTGACTGAAAGATAAGTAATAAGTAACAAATTTACATAAAAAAAGGCTCAACTCAAAAAATCACCCCATTTTTAATGAGAATAGTTGCGCGTGTGTTTGGTGGCGTGTGCTCCCTTAGCGAGTAATACACCCACCGGCTATGCCGATACGTGTCTACATTATTAATGATAATACTTGCTTGTGTGTTTGGTGGCGTGCTCGGAATACACGCACCGGCATAGCCGGTACGTGCCTACTCTATGTGGCACGCTACGCGCGCCAGGCATAGCCACGGAGCATTTACAGAATCAATCCTTTATCATGCCGGCGCGCATAGCGCGTCGAATATATTAGGCATGTATCGGGT
>WFLX010383075.1_pt1 | contig 34240 bp, 24 predicted proteins | sample 4967041 | NCBI WGS metagenome assembly WFLX01 (sample SAMN12857096, study PRJNA449069) | gut metagenome | isolation source: stool from male and female vole | host: Microtus ochrogaster | place: USA:Florida | collected 2017
CCTGCCTCCATGGAGCAGCCTCCTACTCCCCGTCATTTATTTTTAAATCGTCAATCTGAGATTTATTCCTGTATGGCTCGGCAATCATATGTTCAAGCCCGCATCCGATTAATACTTTTTTTAAAGTTAGTTCAAAAATTAAAACTCTTTGCTCTCTCGTTAAAGGAATTTCTTTGTGATATTTCTTTTATATAATATTTTTGTGTGGGAGCAATGGTTGGCGGTTCTGCCAAAAGTTTAATGTTGCCAACAGAGTCAACAAGAGCCATGAGACCATGTGATGCGATGAAATTATTTTCTCTAAATTGATATATAATCGGTTTCTCATAAACGTATTCAAATAGATTTGACAGCGGACCGTTCTGCAGACTAAATTTATATATATCCGTATATTTTTCTCCACCAATAGAATATGAGCTTTTGGCAACAAAACAATCATTTTCTTCTACGATTAGCAATCNCGTTACTTCTTCAGCATAATAGAAGAAATTCTTTCCNTCGAATTTGTTTTCGCTCCTGNCCNCTTGNAANAACCTCTCGTATATACCGACATCGTATGATATGACATCATATTTACATGTACAGCTTCCTGTTGTGAGCAAAGTTATGAGAACAAAAAATATACCAAATAATCTATTCATTTCCTCTGATTTTTTGTGATTTATCTAAATATGGGAAGCGCTGATGGATTGGCAATTATTTCCCCTTTGCCATGATTCCTACCTTCATTAACCCGCCGGGTCGAGGTAGCGCGCCGAGAAGTCGTAGAGGTAGTCGTATCGGCGGTTGATGCCGTCAAGGCCACGCCGCAGTTTATGCGCCTTACTATTGAATAAATGATCTTCCGTGATTTGTGAGGGGTTTCAGGTTTCCATCTCTATCAAAGCTAATATAGAGGTCCTCTGAAATCCTTTGAAATGGGTATTTATCTTCATCTGACTCTGTCCATAATTCGTATGTATATATGATTCCTTCATTAACATTGTCAAACTCTATTACTCCATCTGGTGTGCCAAAATATTGTTCGAAAACATTTATGCTTTTACCAACTAGACCATATCGTTCAATCAAAATTCGCGCAACTCGTGCACTTCTAAATCCTAATGTTCCGGTTGAGTCTGCCTTCCATTTTTCTTTGATATCTTGTGTATCTAACTCTTGTAAAGCAACATCTGACATTTCTTGGGCAGCTCCGTTAGTCTCCTTGCGTATTTCCGTATGATGATTACATGCGATACAACTTAATAAAAAACAAAAAAATAATATTTTTTTACTTGCCACCATAGTTATAATATTATATGATATTAAAAGTGCCTGATGTTTTGACACTATTAGTTCATTTAAAGGGATTCTTGGGAATTATATAATTAAATCTTTTAGATTTAACTATTCCTTGCCCCCATCTATAGAACGCTGCCTTTTGAACATCTTGTCCTGTAACAATACGAGAATTTGGATTAACTACTCGCACATGCTCACTAGTATATATTGACCAATTAGGGCCATATTTTGTATTTCTTCCAATCATTATAGATGGTTTCTCTAAACTTTCAGACAAATCTAAATAAGGGTGTTCCAAGCCTAACAAATGGCCAANTTNGTNAGATGGAGTTTTAGAATTGGCTAAATCGTNTGAAATGTCNAGCNACATACTATTTGCTNNGTTTAANTCATGATCACTGAATGTAAAACNNTGATNTTCNCCTTTTTCGATTCTTACGANNTTGTTCTTGGCCGATGTGTTGTTCTTTGCCAGCTCTATTGCTTTCTCTTCCGAAACCGTCTCATAGGTGATTCTAAACTTCACCTTATATTCCTTACCCTCATGGACAATCGTCGCATTGGCGGCGTTCCAGTTGCAAGCGATTCCGTCGGCTATTTTTCTTGATAACTCCTCATTAGCATATGTGCCGTAAAAATATAATTTTGATGACACTATTGCTGTTCCATCTTTTGTATACTCGACTTCTGCGCTTTCGCCTGTCGGGTCGATGAACATGACCGGGTTCGCGTTGCAGAACGCGAATTGGCTCATGCTGTGCGAGTTGTCCAGTACGGGGTCGGACGAGAGGAAGCCGCAACCCGCCGGGTCGAGGTAGCGCGCCGAGAAGTCGTAGAGGTTGAGGCCCGACGAGGGGAGGTATTCCTTGCCCCCGTAGCGGTAGCGGTTGGCCGTGGCGCGGCTACCGCTCACGTCGCTCTCACCCATCAGCATCCCGTAGGGATAGTAGTGCGACTCCTGCTCCACCGCCCCGCTCTCGCTCATCACCTGGCGCACGTTCCCCTGATAGTCCTTCACGAAGCTGTGCACCCCGCCATCCTTGTCGAGGTAGCCCGTCGGCGTGCCGGTCTGCGTCATTGTCAGCCGGTTGAGTGCGTTTTGGTTGAATTTCGTGCCACCGAAGTTGTCATACTTGTATGTAGAGAGACGTTTCATTATCGCGTGGCTGCTTTTCCGCAAATATAGCTAATCCCCGCTCCGCAGCCAAATATTTGCGACGAATAGTTAGTTTATTTCTACTGATTTATAAGAGAATCAAACCCGCCTCGCAACCCATTCCGCCTAATTAAATCAAACGCATGTTTAACATTCTTAACACTCTCGCGGCAGGCCGTTAGCCGCTTTTTTCGTAATTTTGTCATCATTCCTAAGCCGACCGCCCCGGCCGGCTACACTCCAACAGCATAAAATGACATCCAAAACACTCACAAGAATAACCGCGGCCATAGCCGTGTGTGCATTTATATCTCTCCCTATCTTCGCCAAATCGCCAGTTACACCAGTCGGCACCCAACGCCCCTCGCAAGGTCTCGCCGACCGCAATATCGCCATCTGGAACAGCCATGGGCAATACTTCAACATCAACAAAAACCGCTGGCTCTGGCAGCGTTGCCACCTTCACCAGACAATCGAGGACACCTACACCGCGACCTACGTGCTCGACCTCCTCATGCCGATGCTCGAAAACGCCGGCGCTTACGTCATGTCGCCCCGCGAGCGCGACACCAACGAAATCGAAGTCATCATCGACGCCGACTCCAACCTCTCGGCCGGATACTCCGACCGCGACGGCTCCATGAAGTGGACCGACGCCCCCGACTCTATCGGCGGCTTCAAAATGCCCCGCCATCACCTGACCGACCGCCTCAATCCGTTCCGTGAAGGCTCCATGCGTCAGGTACAGGCCGTAGCCGACGGAGCCAAGCCCTCCGTCGCCGCCTACACCGCCGACATCCCCCAGGCCGCCACCTACTCCATCTACGTCTCCTACGCCTCGCTCCCCGAGAGCTCCCGCGCCGTCCGCTACACCGTCAACTCCCTCCGCGGCAAGGAAACGTTCACCGTCGACCAGACCATGGGCGGCGGCACATGGATACGCCTCGGCGAATTTCCCCTCGCAGCCGGCCGCTCCAAGCAACCAATAGTTGAGATCTCCAACCTCACCGACAAGTCCAACGCCGGGCGCGTTGTCACAGCCGACGCCGTCAAGATAGGCGGCGGCATAGGCAACGTGGCGCGTGGGCGCGACGGTGCACGCCCCTCCGTCAGCAGCTACCCCCGCTGGGCCGAGGGTGCCCGCTACTGGCTCCAGTGGGCCGGTGTCCCCGACTCCATCTACTCCCCCTCGCAGTTCACCGACGACTACACCGACGATTTCACCTGTCGCCCCCTTTGGGTCAATTACCTCGCCGGCGGCTCCAGGATGCTCCCCGACAAGCCCGGCCTCAACATCCCGATCGACCTATCATTCGCGTTTCACACCGACGCCGGCAACGAGCCCGACTCGACCTACGTAGGCACCCTCGGCATCTACTCCACCAACCGGGGCACCCCACTCGGTGACGGCCGTAGCCGCTCCACCAACCGAGTCCTGGCCGAGAGCGTGGTCAGCAACGTCACCCGCATCATCCGCTCCAACCACGACGCCAACTGGGTTCAGCGCAAAATCCGCGACGGCAAATACGCCGAAGCCCGCATACCGCAGGTTCCGTCAATGCTCCTTGAGCTGCTGTCTCACCAGAACTTCCAGGACATGATGCTCGGCCAGGATCCGCAATTCCGCTTCGACGTGGCCCGCGGCGTCTACGTCGGCATCCTCAAATACCTCGCCAAAACCTCAGGGCAGAAATACACCGTCCAGCCCCTCCCCGTCAACTCATTCGCTATCAAGAGAGTAGGCGACGGCCGTTACTTCCTGTCGTGGCAACCCTCGAAAGACCGCCTTGAGCCGTCGGCCCGGCCAGACGACTACATCGTTGAGATGCGCTCCGGCCCCGACGAAGCCTTCCGCCCCGTTGCCGAGACCTCGGTACCCTCCTACCAGTTCACCGCCGAGCCGGGCCGCGTATATTCATTTCGCATAGTGGCCCGCAACAAAGGCGGCGTGTCATTTCCTTCCGAAGAGCTCAGCCTCGGCTATGCAGGCAAGGGCGACAAGGGGGAAGTGCTGATAGTCAACGGATTCACCCGAGTGTCGGCCCCCGCGTGGTTTGACGACGGCGACGAGCGAGGCTTCCTCGACCAAGAGGACTACGGAGTGGCCTTCAAGCGCAACGTGGGCTACGCCGGGTCGCAGTACGACTACACCCGCTCCCACCCCTGGGTCGACGACATCAAAGACCCCGGCTACGGAGCGAGCAACACCGACTTCGACGGCATGCCTGTGGCAGGCAACACGTTCGACTACACCGAGTTGCACGGCGAGTCGATACTCCGCGCCGGCCACTCATTCGTCTCCGCCTCCCTTCAGGGCTACCTTGCCGACCCCGCGGCCTACCGCAACGACATCATCGACCTCATCTTAGGCAAACAGCGCGAGACCCGACGCTCCCGCGACCTCGCCCGCAACGCCTTCAAAGCATTCCCCGATCAGCTCCAGACAGCCCTCCGGAGCCACACCGACCGCGGCGGCGACCTCCTCGTCAGCGGCGAATTTATCGCTACCGACCTCTACGACAACGCCTTCTCCTCCGACTCGATCCACGCCCTCGACAAGCTATTCGCCGCCGAAGTGCTCGGAATAGAGTTTGGCGGCACAGTCGCCAACCCATCGGGCCGCGTCACCTTCGACGCCCCCGCCTCAACCGCCGTCGAATTCCTCACCGAGCCCAACCCCGACTTCTACCCCGTGGCCACCCCCGACGCCCTCACCCCCTCGACCCGAGGCCAGGGCCGGATACTCGCCCGCTTCGAGGCCACCGACAAAGCAGCCGCCGTAGCCACCCGCCGGGGCGACAGCAACGTCATCGCCCTCAGCATTCCCCTCGAAGCCGTCACCTCTCCCTCGGCCCGCGACCGCCTCTTCGCCGCCCTCCTCCCCCTGCTCCGATAACCGCGCCTTTAGCATACCCCTACCCCATTCCTAACCGCCCGACTTCGGCAGAGCTTCCACGGCACCAAAAAAAATTTAATTACGGAAAAAATGATGAATAATTTATTAAATCAATGAGTTACATGGATTTTTTAGAAAAATCATTGAATAAGTTTTCCGCCAAGATTTATTATATATACGTAGAGGCCCCGGAGACGGGGGAAGTTGGGGTAACAGCGACGTATGCCGTTGGTATGTATCGAGCCGTTGCCGAGAAAATCTTCGAGTTGGGCCATGGTGTTGAAGATCAGCCCTGTGTTGGCCATCGCGACTAAGCGTTGTTAGTATTTATGCGATAGGTCGTGGTTGAGCATTGTTGAGGAGGCTATTAGGGGGGGGATAATAAATGGGCGCTTTAGGGAAAAATCNAGAGNGTGTANCAACNGCAAGCNNATTGACNCACCNTCTTTTGCNGNTGTAAAAGATGCAGTTAAGTACGATTAGATACTCGCTTATTTAACAACTTTCTGAGCTATCTTCTCACCGTTGCCGAGGGTCTTAACCTCGATGAAAACGCCGTTGGAGGGATTGCTGACGGGGAGACCCTGAAGGTTGAAGCACTGGGTGGAAATGACGTTGTCGCTGTCGGCAGCGATCTGGTCGATAGCCGAAACGCTCACTTCAACCAATGGGCCGAAGCCGCCGCGGGGATTGGCTTTACGCACTTTGAGGGCTGCTGCGCGGGGAAGGACTCCGGCGTAGATCTTGCCGTCGACGAGGTAAACGTTGCCGGCGAGGTTCTCGCCCTGAACGTAAGAGGCCTGAGCGGTCGCTTCGAGGGGATTCCAGTCGGGGAACACGTTTTCGATAGCGTATTCAGCTGCCTGATCGGCAGAGAGGATAGTCTCGTACTTCTTGTCGCCTGAAGAGTGGGTGAAGTTGATGACGTTGGAGGCGGGAGAGATGCATTTGCCTGTAGCGTCCATAGTGTTGTACTCGACGAACTTGTCGGCAGCGCAGTTCATGCCGGCTACGGTGAAGCGCGAAGAGGCGAGCTTAGAGGGCTGGTTGATAGTAGTGTTGAGCCAAGCGAGGCCGGAGAATGAGCCCCAAGAGCGGCCGAAGTTGAACTGCGAACAGAGGGTCTCGATAGTGCAGTCGTTCATGACGTAGCCGTATTTCTTAGCGCCGTTGGGAGCGGCGATGGTAGCGTTCTTGACAGACTCGTTGACGAATTTCACGCGGTTGAAGTAGACGTCGCCGCCGCCGCAAACGTAGTCGGTCACGCCGTGGATTTCGCCATCCTCGAAGTAGAAGTAGGCTGAGGCGTTGTTGCTATAATACGTGTCTTGATACGACTCAAGGCTAACGTTCTTGCAGATAGTGTTTTTGCCTTTATCCTGAATGGTCACGGCGCGTCCGGCGAAGGCTTTGCCGTCGAAGGGCATCGCGTTGCGGATAGTGAGATCCTGGAGGTAGAGATTTTCAGAGCGGTTGAGGAGAGTGGCGGTAACGCTGATGCCCTCGGCGTCGACGGGAGGACAGTTGGTGATCACGGTGCCTTCCATTGACTCGCCGATGATAGAGATGTTATTACCGGAGATGGAGGTAAGAGTGGTGGTGCCGAGGTCGTAAACGCCNTTAGGGAGGAAGATNTTGGCGCCATCCTGCGAAGCNGCTGCCNTAAGGGCAAGGAGGAAGCTGGCGACGTCGCCTGCGGGAATCTCGTAATAGCCCGAAGCCTCGTCGTAGGCAACGAAGTCGACCACGTTGGCGATAGTCACGCCATGGATGTAAGCGCCTTCGGGGAAGGTGATTGTAAGCCATCCGGCCTGTCCGTCATACTGAATGGTCTGCTCCTCGCCGTCGCTCTCGGCTTTGATGGGGAACTCGCCCACTTTCTGGCCGGCCTCGTCGGTGACAACGGCGGTAGACTCGCCAGAGAACTGGCAGCAAGCCACAGAGATGTAGCTCTTGTCGGCGACGTTGACCTTGATAGTGCCGCCCTTAGAGATGAGCCAGCCGTGGTTGTTGTAGTATTTGCCGTCGATCTCGATAGCTTCGTGATCCTCGACGTAGAAGTAGGGCTTGGTGAAGTCGTAAACGAAACGAGAGGTAGAGGTCGGAACCTCGATCTTGGTGGCGCGGGCGTAAAGCTCGGTGTCGGACTGCAGAGAGGTGCCTTCGGCTACCTTCTCGGCAGTGGATTTAGAGGAGGCGAACCATCCGCGGAAAGCGGAGCCGTCGGGCACGGTCACGTCGGCAACGCCGTATTTATAAGCGAGGAGAGAGCCGCCGGGCACCATTTCGTCGCCGATGAGTTTGCCGTCGGTATTGAAGTAGGATACTTTGACGTCGGGGAGGAAGTCGCAAGCCTCAACTGAGAGCGAGGGGCAATAAGAGGGGGTCACGATAGTGAGGACGGCATCGTCGTTGCTGTTGTAGACCCAAGAGGTGGTGCCGTCGCAGTCGGCGTTGCAGGGCAAAGTAGCNAGCACCTGATNGCCGATCTTGATAGTGGCGCCGGTGCCGTTGTAAGNGCAGTTGCCAAAGGTAATCTTCACGGNGCCGTCGACAGGAACGGTCANGGTAGAGGAGTTGTAGCCGTGCTGAGAGTCGTGGAAAGTACCGTCGACGGTCACGCCCTCGGGAAGGACACCGTCGGCAGGAGTCACGACTGTATAGGGATCGGTGGTGAAGTCGATCTTAAAGTCAGTGAAGTGGCGCTCTTTCGCGATATAGGGGTTGACGGTGATGCCATAGAGGCGGAAGCCTTTGCCACAGCTCATTTTGAGAACGACATCGCCGTTTTCCTTAACGCGGGTAGCGATCTTAGAGTCGTCGCACTGCTTAGAGATGTTGGAGGGGACGAGGAGGTCGCCGGTGATATTGTCAGAGGTGACCGTAGCGTCGCCGCCAGCGCCGCTGAAGTCGACTATAATCTCGTCGTTAACGCCGCAACCGGGGATACGGACTGTCATTGAGCCGTTTTGGAAGCAGAAATTCTGCGAGATGCCGTAAACGGCACCAGAGCCTACGGTGAAATAGAGGCCGTCGAGCCCGGTAAGCGCGCCGCCGGTGTTAGACGGGAGTTCCTGGTCGGTCAAAGCCTTAGCCAGGGAGTAACGACCTTTGGAGGCTGAAGACCAATAGTCGCAGTTAGTCACTTCGTTAGCGTGATTCTTACCGTTGGTGAGCGACCAAGAGCGGACCTCAGTGATGTGTCCGTCGGCAGAATCGGCAGCCCAGGATGAAACGCCAGAAAGGAGGGCGCACACCGCAAAGAGCATACTGAAAACTTTTCTCATGATTGATTTAGGTTAAATAGGTAATTTAGGTGATTAGATTTCAGCGCGAAATTAGCCAAAAAGCGCGAATTACACGCGAGGAAACATGGAAAAAACAGCGAGCGGAAGATTTTTGCGGGGTGAAATCGAACTGATGACGAAAAAAAATCGGTAAATTAGCCGCAGAAAATAATTCGTATCACAACTTTCTAAACATGACCACACAAGTAGAATTCAAGCTACAGCCGAGGCCGCGGGGCTTTCACCTGGTGACGGCTGAAATACTGAGCCATCTGCCGCAGCTGCCTAAGGCGGGGATCGTCAACCTGTTTATCAAGCATACGTCAGCTGCCCTGACGATCAACGAGAATGCGGACCCGGACGTCAGAGCAGATATGAGGAGTATATTTGACAGGCTGGTGAAGGAGCGTGAGCCGTATTACCTACACACGATGGAGGGAGACGACGACATGCCGGCCCATGCGAAGGCTTCGCTGATAGGGCCGTCGACGGTGATACCGATAAGCGGCGGGAGGCTGAACCTCGGCACGTGGCAAGGCATATATCTATGCGAATTTCGCGATTACGGAGGCCCGCGAAAGATCGTGGCCACTATTATCGGAGACTGAGAGCCGAGGCAGGGGTCAACGCACGTTTTCAACCGACTTATAGGCCGAGAGGCTGCCGCACTGGGCGGCTTTGCGCAGATAGTATTCGGCTTTAGAGGGATTGGCCTTCGTGCCCTTGCCTTCGCGGTAGAGCAGGGCAAGGCGCTCGTTGACGAGGGCGAGAACGGCGCGGGGAAGGCGGCAGTTGCTTGAAATCGGCTCGTAGTAGCGGATTGTCTGCGCATAGTTCTGATTGAGGAAGTCGCCGTTGTAGTTCATGCTACCGAGGTAGAAACGCGCCCAATCGTCGCCTTTCTCGGCGGCGCGCTCTTTGTCTTTCAAGCCGCGCAGGAAGCCGTCTTTATAGATAGGCTCGTTTTTGATCGACTTGCCTCGNTNTGCGGCCNCGATGAAGGTGAGTGCGGTCTGCGCGTCGCGGCCCACTTCGGTGGTCGGGGCAGCGTGGTTGCGGCNGGGGAGGTAGAGGGTCGTGCGGGCCGCGTCTTCGCCGAGATCGCCGGCTATGTAGAGCCAGAAGAATGACTCGGGATAGTCGATAGCGCCCCCGGTAGTGGTGCGCAGATTGAAGCCGTAAAGCTCCTGACCGCGGGGGTAGCCCTTGAGCGCGGCCTGATGATAGGACTCGCGCACCTTAGCGGGATTGGCGGTCACGCCGTTGCCGTTGAGATACATGGCGCCAAGGGCAGTGTAGGCGAATCCGTTTTTCAACGTGCCGGCGGCGTCGAAATAAGATTTGGCGCGGGTGAAGTCGCCATGATTGAAATAATAGAGCCCGAGATATTCGTTGGCTTCTTTATAGCCATGGGAAGCCGCGGCCTCAAGAAGTTTCAGGCCGTCGGCCTGACGGTTGGAGAATTCGGGCGAGAAAGCGTAAATCACGCCAAGCTCCATGACGCTCCGGAGGTTGCCGTCGTTAGCGGGGAGCTTAAGGCAGCGCTCGGCGAGGGCCGGGCTCCAGACTTTGTGATAAAGGCTGAGGTTGACAACGCTGTCGGCCGAGATTTGTCCGCGGGAGTATTGGCGCTGAACTGATTCGTAAATCGAGTCGGCCTTGCGCTGGGCCGTTTTGTTTGCTGCAACTGAAGCGAAAACCGTGATGAACAGTAGGGTCACGAGGGTGGCGATTTTTTTCATTTTGTTAAGAAGTTTGCATTATTATATGAATGTACAACATACCGAGTATAAGCTTTGTTCTCACGCCGCTATATATTGCCGAAATTCCGCCTTGATAGGCTGCGTAAACCTGGCCTAACGACGAAAGAGTCAGCACTCGCTTTCATGCGGGGCTGACTCTCATGGTAATATTGCTATATCAGTTTTACTCGGCGTAGAGGTTTTCCTGGCGCTGGGGGATATACTGGTCGACAAGCCGGGAGATTTTCCGCATATCGGGTTCCTTGGCGGCATAGTCGATCAGAGTGCCTACGGGGATGAGGTCGGGGTCGGAAGCTGACTGGAAGTCGGCAGCGTCCTCCGAATAGTCGCCATCTTCGGCTGCATCGGCCTCGATAGCGTAGTCGCTGAAGGCAATAGAGCGCTCGGCATCGCGATGACGCTCAATGCCGACGAGCAGGGTTGTCGGTATAACGCTTATCTGAGGGTCTTCGCCCCACGCCAGGGGATTGTTGATGACTTCGGCCACTTTAGCGGCAATAGTGTCGGTGAGTTCTTTTCTTGTCATAGTAATGTGTTTTATTACCATAACGCTCCGGCGGATGAAATAGTTCTATTCGGCCGAGTGCGCTTCGTCGGCGGCAATCAGTTTCCAGCGGATGCCTGTGCGGGAACCAGCAATGTAGCACGCCCCCGGGTAGCCGTTGCGGATTACACGGCTGAAGTATGCAGGCGCATGTTGTACGAATATGGCACATTCAACAAGGTCGGCCTCCATCAGCTTTGAGTTCCGCGATTCGAGCACCCTGAACAGATTTCCGCCCAGAAACTCGAGCAGACAACGCCGCTCGGGAATCCACTGCAGTTCAACCCGCTCGCCCATCAGCAAATTTGTCACCGGCAGACTTTCTCCCGAATATTCGGCCGACTGTATTTCCCCGTCGTTGTATGCACTGATGAAATCTTCATAGTCTCTATAACCCACCAGAGCCGCAAGTGCGCTGGCTGTGTAGCGTCCGGGTTTATAGTCCTCGCCTTTGTCGCACACATACCCCCACACGCGTTTCAACGTTGTGGTACTCACCTGTTTGCGCACCCGCTCACTGATTTGCATCGAAAGGTAATCGTAGTCGGCAGGGGTCACTATCCGGCGGTCGAGGTAGTTCTCGACACACCTGCGCAGGTGGTTGATGCCTTCCTGTGAAACCTTGTGTGACAATTTATGCGAACTCATTATTCAATATTTTTAAACACAGTTACTCTAAAAGTCATGTAAAATTACATAATCTTTTCTATCAGTGAAATTCCATTTTGTTCCACTTTTGACGCAAACCTATAAACCAGTGGCTTTTGCAACGGCATCACGATGATAATTATGCAGGCGGGTCAGATAATCGGTTATCTCCGGTGCCGGTACTCCGAGCGCATTCAGTTCATCGCCCATCTGTGCCAATATCTTGCCGAATGTCTCTCCCTCCTGCGCAAATGTTTTTTCGGTAAAGTTAAAGAATTCCTGCTTTGTCTGCCCGGGAAAGGCGGAATAGTCTGCCTCCCGGATCCGGCGAAACTCGGCGTCGTAGTTCTTCAGCAGCGAATCTGTTTGCCGGAGGGCAATATAGTAAGCCTTTTCGGCTGTGTAGTCATGCTCCGGCGGCACTGGTTTAGCAGCTTCCGTGACTATTTCTTCTTTTGTGACTATTTCTTTTTCTGCGACTGTTTCTTCTTCCATGACTGTTTCTTCTTCCGTGACTGTTTCTTTAAGTGTGTCAATCGTATGTGCCGCCGATTGCACGGCTTCGAGTGTCGGTTCCTGCAATGACACGTTATCATCATTATCATCCGTTTGTAGCGCGAAAAAACCGCAGACAGCAATGAGCAATATAACGGCCGCAACCGGCAAGGAAATCCGGCCTATGAGGCCGCAGCGGCGGAAACGCCGTCGGAGCGCATCAATCTTAGGCCTCGCAGCGGGATTCTGGTTCAGGCAGGCTTTGATTACCGGGCGATAAACAACATATAACCTCAGAAATTCAAGAATCTTCCCCAGCGCATACACATCGGCCGCACCGTCGGAAAACGCATGGCTCTTTTGCTCGGGAGCGCCGAAACGGGTAGTGCCTGCCGCCAGCTTATGAGTAACGAAATCGTCGCTGTCGCCATGCCCGAAATCAATCAGACACACCGACCCATCTCTGTCGCGCACCATGATATTGTCAGGCTTCAGGTCTCTGTGTGCCACACCTTTGTGCGCCATGTAGCACAGGGCTTCAATAATTTCGCGGGCAACCTTTACCCGACGGCTTCGCGAGGGGTAGCTGCTCATCCATTCAGTTAGCGAAACGCCCTCAATCCACTCCATGAGGATTGCCTCACCCACACCGGGGATGGTTTCGAGCGATAGAAATCGCACTATGCCGCTGTGTTCCAAGCGCATCCCAAGATCATACTCCTTTCTAAGCACTGATAAGGCCCTGGCTGTATCGCCATGCCTTGGATTAACTCCCTTGACGAAAAATTTGCGGCCATGCCGGGTCAACTGCCAGAACACGTTCATATTCCGTTCGCCAAGCAGTTTCAGTCCACCCACAGCCACCGAACTGTCGAACGGCTCCATCACTGAGTTTTCATCAACCGAAGTCATATTCTTAGATTACCTTTTTTCTTCAGGCACAAAAATAGTCAAACTACACGTTTTAGCCAAACAGCCCCTCCAAAAATCGATTCAAGACAGTGGTAGCAACCGCAGAAAATGGAACAAAGTGGACTTCAGAGGGAAGAAAATAATTAATTACCTTTGCGGCAACATCATTACTAATTTTTAATAACATTACTTATGAAAATCTTAAAACTATCATTTATCGCAGCCGCTGCAATTCTTTTCGCATCATGCGGTTCCAAGAAACAGGAAGAAACAGCATTGGAAGCCACTGAATATGAGGATGTCGTAGTCGAGCCCGAGACCGAATCAGTTGATCCCGCAGCCGAGGATTACGATGACGACGAACCCGAAGTAACTGAATCGAAATCAAGCGCCGAAGTAGACAAACTGCTTGATGACTACGAAGACTACATGAAGCAGACAATAAAGCTCGCCAAGAAAGCTCAGGGCGGCGACATGAGCGCAATGACTGAATATACCTCGCTGCTCGAAAAGGCCGAATCTCTCTCCAATAAACTCGAAAACTTCGAAGGCGAGATGACGGCAGCCCAGCTTGCGCGCCTCCAGAAAATTGCCGCCATGGCCGCTCAGGCAATGATGTAATCCCTAACCCGCCGATTCTCCATTATATAATATGCCTCATGCTGTGTTAAGCCGCATGAGGCATTTAACTATTGCAACGGCTAATATAATAAATGTTCGGAGAGGAAATCTCTTTGTTGAAGACGATTAATCCAATGAGAATTAAATCTCTAAATCCTCATGATAATTCAATATAATTGCGATATGATTGAAGAGGCAATTATGCCTCCTTCCTGAGGGTCAAGTCTACGAGCAACACCGCATGGTCTTTTTCATCTTTCTCCGCGTCTTTCGGGCGCCATGCCACTATAAACCGCACGGACGCAGACGACACATGATAATTTTTTCCGGCCCACGTCCGCAATTCTTCCTGCATCTTTCGAGATAATCGCGCAAGAGCCACATTGCTATCACGCCCATAGAGATAGACGTTGTCATAACGAAGAGTCTGACCGGCTCTAAGGGCGAGTATTTCGTTCTTTCTCGTTTTGAAGAATCCGAGGTTGACATCTCTATGAGATAACTGCAAAACAATCTCTTGAGGCATCCCGTACCGCTCTTGGCTGACAAGACGCTCATCAGCCGGCATACGGTCGAAAAAGGATGAGTCTGTATGGATGAACAGACGCTCTTTTGCCCTGGTTGCCCCCACATAATATCTGCGCATCACTTCACTGCCGATGTCGCGAGGGTTTGCAATGAGCATGTAAACGTCGTCGAATTCGCGCCCTTTGGCCTTGTGGATAGTAGACACCACCACATCGACACCTGAAAGGTCGCAAAAATCCTCTACCGACGATTCAAAGATAAACTCCTTAAAGTCGGTAAAGTATTTTGATCTGTTTGTTTTCTCGAACACCGAAAGACAGCGCTGCAGATAGGGAAGGCTCGACGACTCGGCATACAAAGCGAAAGTCTTTTGCTTGGCATTCTCCCATACGTCGTCGGGAATAACGGGCGTATGCGCGCCATTATCAATCAGTTTGAGGAACATACGAACTTCGGCCATATTATAGAACCGAAATCCATCCATACTCTGCACCAGCTTACTGTTCAATCCATGCTTGCGCAGCAACGCGACCAGAATGACAGCCTCTTCATTGGTCTGAGTCAATACGCAAACTGAACCTTCGCGACGGTGCTTTATCAAGTCATCGACAAGAGGTTGATACATCGTGTCGGAAACATGATGGCGCAGATAGACAGCACCTTCCTTTTGACTTTTTGAAATGATACGAGCGGTCTTCATACGGCCGGAAATCCTGCTCACAAGCTGATTGGCAAAATCAACGACACGATGCGAACTTCGGTAGTTCTCTGTCATCTCAACGAGTCGTGACCCTGACTCTTTTAACAGCCGCGTCATGTAGCATGAGTCTGAACCACGGAACTCAAATATATTCTGGTCATCATCGCCGACCGCGATAACCCGCATCTCCTCGTTGAACGACATAAGAGCATGGATCAACGCGTACTCGTCGCGGCTCATATCTTGCGCCTCATCTATGACCAGAACCGTCTTTGCTATACGATTAGGCTCCACCTCTCCGTTTGTGATCATTTGCGTTGCCTTGACCACCACATCCTTGACGTCATCAAGGCTACCAATCCGGCCCAACAGATCAAAACAATAGGCATGGAAGGTCTTTATCTCGACAAAGTGGGCGGCGTTGCCGATAAGCTCCATGAGTCGCTGCTTGAATTCGGTCGCCGCCGCACGCGAAAACGTCAGCATCAACAGCTGTTCATGCTTTACATCCTCCAACAACAGCAATGAGGCGAGTTTATGAACCAACACACGCGTTTTACCGCTACCAGGGCCTGCCGCGACAACGATACATCGCGATTCCTTGTCGGATATTATCTCCATCTGCTTTTCAGACAGGGCTCCGAAGATATGGTTGTATTTATCGGGAGTAACATTGCGCTCGATCTCGCGCACCCGATCGCCCTTGAAATATTTTGAAATAAACCGCTTATAATCCATCTGGAAATAATCAGACACGTATTGCAAGGCCGCGTTATAGTCGCGCACCATCAGATTGGCATATTCGCCAACGATATGGATCTGCTGAATCTTTTGCTTGTAAAACTCGCTTAGCATACGGTAATCTTCCTGTTTGTAGCGCGACCGATTATCTTTAATACGGCGGATATCCATGGCGTTGTAGAGCACAAGGAAACCGCCTTCGAGTTTCAGGGCTCTAATCTTTGAGAGATAAAGCAGCGCTTCCTCAACTTCTTCCAACCGCACGTCGGTCATGGGCACCATGAGGGTGTTTCCCGAAGTTTTCAAGTCATTCAGCAATTCCACAACAGAGAACCTGACATCTTTTTTATCAGACTCGGATTCAGCTGTCAGCGACGTGAGTTTATATAACCAGCCGATTGTAAACCGGCATATCTCCAAACGCTTCTCAAACCTTCTGAGAGTCGAAGCCATATCCGCGGTGCACGACAGCTCAACGCTATGCGCTCCCTCCTCTTTCTTGTAGGTATAGCCTTTGACTGTAAGAAAATACAATAGGGTGCGAATATCTTTTTCGGTCGCGGTCTCGATGCCTTCTTTCTGCGCATTGTCGTTCAGCTGCTTGTATGAGACGCGAAGTTTCTCATGCGACACGTGATTTAGTATGTATCGTTCGAGTTTCGAGAAACGCTCCAAAAGACGCTTCGATTTATTCTCTGATTCGCCGGCATCCTGCAGATAAGCGGAGATGTCTTTAGAATCAGCAAGAATACCTTCCTGGCGCATACGCTCCACGCTCGATATCACCTCGCTCTTGTTCAGGCCTAAAATGTCGGCCAGATAATCTATGCGCGATTCCGCTTCAGAATCCTGGGCTTTGGCGATATACTTCCGCGAAATCAACGACTTAATAATGCGCACCGCTTTCTCGACATCTTCATTTTCAAAAAGCAAAGACTCGGTGATACGCTTGCGGGCCTCCTCCATGTTCTGGACGGTTATCCCGGTGGCGTAGACATGCGGGACATTGTTGCCGCGCTCAAGATAGCCTGCCTGCTCAAGGGCGGCCAGGGCCGTGCGCACCCGCGTCTCTATGTCGGATACCGAGTCATCCCAACCGGCCTGCCGCGCGATTTCCAAAGCGGAGCAGCACACACGCATGCGCTGTCGGGTCAAATCTTTCACGGCTTTCCAAACCTGTTGAATCTCGCTTATACTGAGTTTAGTCTGGTTGAGCAGGATAAAATGTTTATCGAGATCGGTATCGCTATATAAAACATAACAGCGGGCTTCGAGATGCTGGTCGCGCCCGGCGCGTCCGGCTTCCTGAACGTAATTTTCCAACGAATCTGAAATATCGTAATGTATGACCAATCCAACGTCTTTTTTGTCAACCCCCATTCCAAATGCCGAGGTTGCCACAATTATACGCACACGATCGGACATGAACGCTTCCTGATTTGCGATCTTGTCTTCGACAGGCATTTTGCCATTGAATGGCAAAGCCTTGAATCCGTCTCGGGTGAGTTTGTCGGCCAATTGCGTTGTGCGTTTGGTTCGAGACACATATACGATGGTCGGCATCGAAGACTCGGTAATCAATGACCGTAATTTCACATATTTATCTTCATCAGTATCAACATGTATGACTGAATATCGCAAATTCTTGCGCGAGGCCGATGACGCAAATATCTGAAGGTCGATATTGAGGGTGCTCTTAAAGTAATCGCAGATGTCTTGTATCACCTTCTGCTTGGCTGTGGCCGTGAAACAGGAAATCGGTATTGCCTTACAACTCCTCTTCTTCTTTTGATATTCGCTAATAAATTTGCCGATATAAAGATAATCAACCCTGAAGTCTTGACCCCATGAGGAGAAACAATGCGCTTCGTCTATCACGATTCGCACTAAATGGCGTGCGAGCAATATTCTCTCTATCGTCTTGGACCGAAGCATCTCCGGCGAAATGTAAAGTAGCGACACATCCCCTTCCATCACTTGCCGGATAGCCTCGGAACGGCTAATCGGATCGAGCAAACCATTAATGGTGACGGCGTCGGTAATTCCTCTTTCAATCAGATTGTCAACTTGGTCCTTCATCAAAGACTGCAGGGGCGAAATGACAATCGTAAGGCCATGCACCGAACGCCCTTCCATCAGAGCGGGCAGTTGAAAGGTCAGTGACTTACCTCCTCCGGTCGGGAAAATCGCCAATAATGATTTGTGCTCGACCGCCGCGCGGACCGCATTCTCCTGCAGAGGCTCGCCATCATAGGTGCGGAATTGGTCAAAGCCGAAAAAACGATTGAGATTATAATGCACATCAAGCTCCTTGTCGCAATAAGAGCAGCCCTGATCGCATTTTGTGTGACGCAGAAGAAGCACCAGATTCTCAACATTAGGATAATTATGCAGAACCCATGCGGGCGTGATAGACCGATAATCGGCAGTGTCTATTAGTGAAAGGGCATATGCCAACTCCACAGGATACTTCCGAATCGCATTTTCAATATCGGCATGCCGGCAAATGTTGTCACTATACTCAGAGCGAATCAGCTCAGGCAAAGATTCGTAGGGCACAACTGCAGCATTAACCAAAGCTAAGAATCCCTTAAACTCGTTGCGGTTGCGGAGCAGTGTAGCGAAAATCAATCGCTTGGCGTCGGGAAGGACCTTCCAACGAGCTATTTCGTCCATTAACAGATCCCGGGCTTTATCACAATCATTGACGGGATTGTTCATTTGGTCGCTTATAAGCTTGTCGTCCTTTACTAAACGATGATAGGGACGTTCTGGAAACAAAAGCGGCGACAAAAACAGAGTATCGACCAATCTGTAGGAGTGAGCGGCGCCCCCAAACAAATATTTCGCGTCGTGATTAATGATGTTGTGTCCGCAGACAAACTCCACATTTTTAATGAATGACATAAACTCCCGCTTGTTGGCGGAATGAAAAACAGCGCCATCCCATCTTATAGCCCCAATATCATGGATCTTTTTATCCTGCAATCCGATCTCTACATCCACAAAACAATAGCGCGGCGAATCATACGACTGTNTCTGTGAATGATAGAGTCGATTTGGGGATGGGTTGATTGTGTCGATAANTCTATTCCAAAAAGACATTTATCCNGGAGTTNTNAGNNATTGATCNTNTNNATGNNCNGNANGCCATCTNNGTACAAAGTTACTGAATGTTNGGATATTTTACAAATANGNATNCCGATNGGAGCCGTGGTTNTTCANANGATCCAAACTATTCCAATCTTGCAAACATTGGAATAGTTTGCACCGTTTTTATTGTCTATCTCCAAGCGCTGATTAACATTTCAGCACATATTAGGGTAATCAATTAAAAAAACGATTGACAAGTTTTAATCAGTCGCTTGTCAATCGCTTATGCTTTGCCTTAAAAAAGGCACTTATTTCATCTGCCCTCAGTAAATTAATACTCGTCTTCGTTGAAGAGGAAGTCTTCTTTGGAGGGGTAGTCGGGCCAGATGTCTTCGATACATTCGTAGGTCTCGCCCTCGTCTTCCATTTCCTGAAGGTTCTCGATCACTTCGAGGGGCGCGCCGGAGCGCATTGCGTAGTCGATGAGCTCGTCTTTGGTCGCGGGCCAGGGGGCATCCTCAAGTTTTGATGCAAGTTCAAGTGTCCAATACATGGGTGTTTATGCTTTTATAGGTTTGTCAATCAATTTATTACGGCGCTTAAGAATTATTCTGAAGCGTTTNNTCCGAANAAAGTTGTGCAAAATTAGCANATNTCTATAAATGAGCAAAAGAAATCGTCACGTTTTAGATTTNTTAAAATCGTCAACGCCGATTACTGCTGCGCCCTGGAGAAGTAGGCTTCTCCGACGGCGGGAGCGGTGACACGGATAGTGTTTCCCGACTGGATTGCGTAGGCGTCGGGAGAACTGAGGATGCCTAACATGGCTTGCTCGACCACGGGGTCGGGACATGCCATCCGAGTCATGCCGAGGCCGGTGAAGCGAATGGTGTCGCCCGGAGTTACGNTNTNNGNGCNGCATNNTNTTGTTGCAGTCGGTGGTTATTCCGAAGGTTGTTTCGGGGGAGTTGAACTGGAGGGTATAGTCGGCCGTGGGGTCGAATTGCGCTGTTCCGCCGCCGATTTCGTAGGCGGTTAGACGCCATGTTCCGGAGAGTTCGGTTTTGGCGTTGGTTGTAGTTGCGGTGCTTTGGGTAGCTTTATTAGCGGTGCAGCCGGCGAGCGCGATCGCGGCGGCTGCCGATAGGAGTAATGCTTTATTCATAACTTAGAGTTTTTAAAAGGTTTTAAGTAAGCGCAAAGCGCGGTTATTATAAACTAAACAATCGAGCGGGCTGAAAGGTCGGTGCGCGGAGCAAAAAAAGGCCGCGGGGGTTGCGCGGGCCGATGATTTATCGTATCTTAGCAAAAAATCATACTTATGCAAAATCGTCATTATCGCAAAATCATCTCAGCCGACATTCAGCACTATCACCCGAAAATGATCGGCTCATGCCCTACCGACCGCTATTACGCCGATGCGGCCAACGAAATACTCGATTTGCTCAAAGATAAAGAAGAGTTTTTACCCAGGAAATGCGACATTCGCGATTTGGCAGTAAGATTAACCATGTATCTCGAAGATGTGATAAGCGAGGGCCCCACATGGCGAGCGTTTCTTTATTTATGCCGCAAGCTATACAATCGCGACCTGCCTTTCTTCCCCGATATTTTTCTTCCTGAAAGCAGCACAGAATACGTTGAGGGTGAAGTGAATTTAGATGACGTCAACTTTATCATCTGGAGTTTCTTCCAGCAAACGAATGAAACCGAGACGTTGCTGAATCCACATAATCCGGCCATACAGTTACTGTCGATCGACATATTCGCCCTGCTATACGACCTATTCGAGGAGCTGCCGATAAACCAGATGCTTAACGTTGTAATCGATATTGTGCCCGGCGAGCCTTACGCCCGATTTCTGCACTATCGCTCTGTGATGGAGTGGATTCTTACGCGTAATTATCTGCTATCACCGATTGACATAGAAGATATTCTTGAAGAAGAGCGCTTGGAAAATAAGGGTTATTTCGGCAAAAACATAAAGAATGAATTGATTAAATACGCCGTCACGGTGGTGTCGGTATTCGATATGGTTTGCGGCCCGCTATCGCTTTACCCCAAACAGTGGCTCGCGGCGATGATGAAATCCACATCAGGTCACGAATCGACTGCCGACATGATTTTGGACATCAAATCACGAAACTTCGATATTTTCCTCATCAAAGGCGCTGATAAGGAGCACGTTTACCTCCAGGACTATACCGACGAGATTTACAAAGTGGCCACCGAATCGGTCGCCGCCAAAAAAAATATAAAGGACTCGGAGGGGGTGGTCACGTCAATCGTAAAATTTTATCCCAATGAATGGTACATCAACGGCTTGGCAGAATTTTGCACCGAGGCTCCGTCGCTGCGCAAGATAAAGGAGGCGAAACAGATTGATGAGTATGGTTTTGTGATAGAGGAGAACGGACAAAAGCCTGTGACCAAGGAAGAATACTACAAATCTTTCGGCAAAAAGCGTCATAAATTCTTTGCGAGCAAGCGCACCCTGCTCGAAGCGATTTCCCCTAAGAAGGGCGATAAAAACAATCCGCAATATCAGCAGCTCCTCAATGAAAGCGACGACACGCAGCCTATATTCGTATATATTCTCGACGACGGGCATCTATACATTTCGGAATTTCTCGCCGAAGTGTTACCCAGCCGCGATAATCCTTACCGCATAAAGACTAAGGAATCCGCCACCGAACTATTCGCCGCCGTGCTCGGCGACTCGGTCGACCCCGAAGTAATTCAATACATCATCGATAAGGGATGGGCCAAGACGCTCTCCATGAATTCCATCAGGAGCAAAGCCGAAGGGAAAAGGCTGCTTCAGGAGAATCTCAGCTTCCTTAACCGATTCCTCCATCCGTCGAGCTTCTTCGCGCGCCACACCGATATATAGGAAAAAGAAATCAGCTTAGAGACGAAAGAGCCGCTAAGCTGAATTCTTTTTTATGTTTCAGACTAAGTTTATACGCTATTTCTCGCGCATGAACACGTTGATAGGCGTTCCGTGAAAATCCCAATGCTCGCGAATCTTGTTCTCAAGGTAGCGGCGATACGGCTCCTTAACCCACTGCGGGAGATTGCAGAAGAATATAAATGTAGGGATGGTCGCGCCTTTGAGCATGGTGATATACTTGATTTTGACGAATTTGCCTTTGTTGGATGGCGGGGGGTAGGCAGCGATATCCTCCAGGAGCTTGTTGTTGAGCTGCGAGGTAGGGATAGTGCGTTTACGGTTCTGATAAACCTCAACGGCGGTCTCAATGACTTTATAGATACGCTGCTTGGTAAGCGCCGACCCGAAGATGATAGGGAAGTCGGTGAACGGGGCAAAACGAGAGCGAATGGCTTTTTCCATCGTCTTGATCGCCTCCTGCGACTTGTCCTCAACGAGATCCCACTTATTGACGCACACCACGAGGCCCTTCTTGTTCTTCTGAATGAGGGAGAAAATCGACACATCCTGCGACTCAATGCCTCGGGTGGCATCAATCATAAGGATGCACACGTCGGAAGCCTCAATGGCGCGTATCGAGCGAATCACCGAGTAGTACTCGATATCCTCGTGCACCTTGTTTTTCTTACGAATACCTGCGGTATCGACCAGATAGAAGTCGAAGCCGAACTTATTGTATCGGGTATAGATGCTGTCGCGGGTTGTTCCGGCGATTTCGGTCACTATGTTGCGGTCTTCGCCGATAAACGCGTTGATAATCGATGATTTGCCCGCGTTAGGACGGCCCACGATAGCGAATTTGGGAATATCCTCGATCGCCTCTTCCTGGTCGGCGTTGGGCTCAGGGAGTTTCTTGACAACCTCGTCGAGGAGGTCGCCGGTGCCGAAGCCCGACATGGCCGACACGGGATATGGCTCTCCAAGGCCGAGTTTGTAAAATTCTGGCACGTTATAGAGCCAATCGTTGGAGTCGACCTTGTTGGCGACCAGAATGACCGGCTTCTTCGATTTGCGAAGAATCTCAGCGACGTGATCGTCGAGATCGGTCACGCCGTTCATCGCGTCGACCACAAAGAGGCTTTCGTCGGCCTGCGCTATCGCGAGCTGAACCTGCTTATTTATTTCCCCGTCAAATATATCCTCTGAATTCACTACCCAACCGCCTGTGTCGATGATTGACAATTCCTTGCCTGTCCAGTCAACTTTGCCATACTGGCGGTCGCGGGTGGTGCCCGCGGTCTCGTCGACGATGGCCGTACGGCTCTGGGTCAAGCGGTTGAAGAGGGTGGATTTACCCACATTGGGGCGCCCCACTATTGCTACTAATTGCGACATTACTTCTAATGTTAGGTGTTAGTTATGCAAATTTAACTTAAAAATGTGAAATCTGCAAATTATATGTTTAGCGCCGCTATGCGAGCGCCGCCATATTATTCAATATATCCGAATGCTTTAAGCTTATTCTCGCGGTTACGCCAGTTAGGCTCGACCTTGACAAACATTTCGAGATAGACGCTCTTATCGAAGAATTTCTCGATATCCTTGCGCGCTTCCATGCCTACTTTCTTCAGCTTAGAGCCGCCTTTGCCGATAAGGATACCTTTCTGAGTGTCGCGCTCCACGTAGATGACGGCCATGATATGAATCGAATGTTCTTTTTCCTCAAATTTCTCCACGATGACTTCGGCCGAATATGGCACTTCCTTATCGTAGTTCAAGAGGATTTTTTCGCGGATGATCTCGGTGACAAAGAATCGGGCGGGCTTATCAGTAAGCGCGTCTTTGCCGAAATAGGGGGGCGAGGGGGGAAGCAACTCGACGATACGGTGCATCAGATTGTCGACATTGAAATGCTCTCGCGCCGAGGTCGGGAAAATTTCAGCCTTAGGTAGAAGTTCGCGCCAACGCTGCACAAGGTCGTCGAGCTCCTGCTGGCTCTTGACGAGGTCAATCTTATTTATTACCAGGAGCACAGGCACAGTTTCCTTAGCCACACGGGCAAGGAACTCGGCATTTTTGGTCGGGTCTTCAACCACGTCGGTCACGTATAGGAGAATATCGGCGTCGGTAAGCGCGCCCTCGGAGAAGTTGAGCATGCTTTCCTGCAACTTATACTTAGGGGAGAGCACGCCGGGAGTATCGGAGAACACGATCTGATATTCAGGGGTGTTGACGATGCCAGTGATGCGATGGCGGGTGGTCTGGGCTTTAGAGGTGATTATACTTACGCGCTCTCCGACGAGGTCGTTCATTAGAGTCGATTTGCCCACGTTAGGGTTGCCTACGATATTCACGAAACCGGCTTTATGCTGTAATTTTTCTTCCATGATTGTTGATGTTTTTTACGTTACTTAAATATAAACATAAAACCTGAGGGAAAAGTTGAGTATAAAAAACCCCAACCGTAAAAAATCGGTCGGGGTCGGTATGTTGTAATGTGTCGAATCTGGAGTGTTATCACCAGGGCTTATCACATAGCCCAAATAAGGTAGAGCGCGCCCCAGGTGAAGCCTGCTCCGAAAGCTGTAAGGATAAGCTTATCGCCCTTTTTGAGCGTGTTCTTGTACTCGTCGAGGCAGATTGGAATTGAAGCGGCCGATGTGTTGCCCACGTGCTGGATATTAACAAGCACCTTCTCTTCGGGGAATCCGGCGCGCGACGAAACGGCCTCGATGATGCGGAGGTTGGCCTGGTGAGGCACGAGGTAATCCACATCTTCAACCGAAAGATTGTTGCGCTTCATTATGTCGAGCGAAGATGTGAGCATATCGGTTACGGCGTTCTTGTAGACCTGGCGACCCTCCTGATAGAGGAAGTTCTCACCGGCCTGAACCGTCTCGACAGTGGTAGGCTTAACAGAGCCGCCTGCCTTCATCACAAGATGATCGACACCTGAGCCGTCGACATGGAACACGGCATCGCGAACGCCCACTTCCTCCTCTGTAGGAGTGACGAGCACAGCAGCCGCGCCGTCGCCGAAGAGAGCGCAGGTTGAACGGTCGTTGTAGTTGATCATCGACGACATTTTCTCGGCAGCGACTACGATAACGTTTTTACGAAGACCCGACTTAACGTAAGCCGCGGCATCCTGGAGCGCAACGATAAAGCCGGCGCAGGCAGCCTGAATGTCGTATCCGTAAGCGTTTTTGAGCCCTACTTTCTCGCATATCACAGAGGCGGTGGAGGGGAAGCGGTAGTCGGGATTAGAGGTAGCGCAGATCACGAGCTCGACGTCGTCGGGGTTTAGCCCGGTTTCTGCTATCAGCTTCTCGATAGCCTTAGCTCCCATGTAAGAGGAGCCGGCGCCTTCTACGTGAAGGATACGGCGCTCCTTAATGCCTACGCGGGTGGTAATCCACTCATCGTTGGTGTCCACCATTTTCGACAACATCTCGTTGTCAAGAATATCATCGGGCAGATACGAAGCGATGCCCGAAATTGCAGCGTTAATCATTTCGGTTGATTNGGTGGTAGATAGACGAAAACACATCCCNTCTTAGGCAAGGAGAAAGAGGAGATTGTGACGTTTTCGATTNAATTAATTTGTTGCAGGCCCGAGGCTTGCGTGTGAATTAAACAGCAGCGGTTTTTTCGATAACGATATGTCCGCGGTAATATCCACATTCGTTGCAAACGCAGTGATATACGTGCCATGCGCCGCAGTTTGGGCAAACGGCGAGTGTAGGCATAGCAGCCTTGTCATGAGTACGACGCTTTGCGGTGCGGGTCTTAGATTGTCNTCTNTTNNGATGNGCCATTGTTATATTACNANNTTATGTTATTTTTTAATATTGTGGAATCGCTATGCGAAGCGAGTTTAATTATCGGGGTTGAAGTCTTTGAGTTTGTCCCATCTGTTGTCGACGGGAGCGGGAGCCGACATATCCATGTCGTCCATCTCGTCGATTAGCTCGTTTTCGAGCTCGGCATCCTCGGGGTTGGCAGATGTGGCGCGATGCTTCTTGAGTATGGCGCTCATCGAGCGGTTACATTTACCCATCGGGTGAACGTGTTTGATCGGAATAGCGAGCACGATAGTGTCGTGGATCATATAGGCGACGTTGAGATAGTTGTCGCTTTCGGGAATGACCATGTACTCGTCATTGTCCTCATAATCATCGCCATATTTGACAACCGTGTGATAGGTATTGTCAATCGGGATCTGGAGATCGTCAAGACAGCGGTCGCACGCAACCGTCACTTCGCCCGTAACGTGGAAGTTAAGGTCGTAGAAGTCATTGCGATGCTCGACGGTAAGAGCCACATCGATGTCGGCGTTGCGCACATCGTTGTTCTCCATATTGACGAAGAACTGCTTACCAATCTTGTAGTCAAATTTTTGGCTACCGACAGGCATGCTTTTAAGAGGCAATTTATATTCCGTGAATTTTCCCATTGGATGCGTCAGCTGAAAAAACTTTGCAAAATTAGCTAATATCTTCAAATTAATCAAATTTCGGGCAAACTTTTTTCCCGAATGCTGTCTATATAGCCATTTTGGGGCTAAAAAGCGGCTTCGCGGCTATTGGTTTCAGCAGGGTGTCCAGAATATCTCCCCAATGCCGGCTATCGCGTTGAAATGGCGCGACAGCACGAAAAGATAGTCGCTGAGACGATTGATATATCGTAGCACCGAGGGGTCGACCGTATCAGTAGCGGCGAAGTCGAGGATACGGCGCTCGGCGCGGCGGGCCACAGCGCGGGCGACATTGGCCGCGGCGCACGAGGGAGCGCCTTGCGGCAGGATGAATTTGTCGTGGCGAGGCAGTGAAGCGTCGAGCCTGTCTATTTCGATTTCCATATCAGCGATAGGGGCATCGAGAGAGGGGAGCAACCGCGCCGACATTTCAGCGTTGCCCGCAGCGAGATACGAGCCTATGTCGAAAAGCCGATTTTGAATCGAAGTGAGCATCTCGCGGTCGGAGTCCTCGATGGGGGTCGAGGCTATGACAGCGCCGATAAGTGAATTCAGCTCATCGACAGTGCCGTAAGCTTCAATGCGCGATGAATTTTTATTCAACCGGGTGCCGTCGACAAGCGCTGTGGTGCCGTTGTCGCCCGTGCGCGTGTATATACGTGCCATAGTTACAATCGTTTAATCGTCGGCTTCGCCTGCAGGGAGCTGACTGACGGTGATGAGTTCGAGTCGCGTGGCCGACTTCTTGATTATTTCAAAGCGTAGATTTCCGAGCTTGATCACGTCGCCCTCTTCCGGTATAGATCCGGTGGCGAAAAGGATATATCCGGCGAGCGTCTGATACTCGTCGTCTTCCGGAATATCGAGGTCGTAGGTCTCGTTGATAGCCTCAATTTCGGCTCGGCCTGAGAATTCAAAAGAGCCGTCGGGCAAGCGGCGCGCCACGAGGCGGGAGTGGTCATGCTCGTCCTGGATATCACCAAGTATCTCCTCAACGAGATCCTCGAGAGTCACCATACCTGCCGTGCCGCCGAATTCGTCAACAACGATGGCAATCGAGCGCTTTTCGCTAAGCAATCGGCGCATCATTTTATTGGCGAGCACCGTTTCGGGTGCGAAAATCACCTCTTTGATATGGTCGTGCCAGTCGGTGTCGGTCTGAAACAGCTCAGAAACGTGGATATAACCCAGGATATTATCGATATCATCTTTGTAGACAAGGATTTTAGAGCGGCCCGAAGTGGTGAACAGCTTCACAAGGTCATCGCGGGTGGTCGTGTCCACATCGACGGCGAATATCTCATTTCGGGGAGTCATGCAGTCGCGGAGATGGGTGGTGGAGAAATCGAGCGCATTGTGAAAAATCTTCACCTCGTTCTCTACCTCCTGTTTCTGCTCCTCAACGTCGTCGATTGATCGCTCAATGTATTCGTTGAGATCGCCTACCGAGAGCAAGCCGTGAGCCGTGTTGTCGGCCTTCACCCCGCATATCTTCATGAGCATCTTGGAGAGCCATGTCGAGAACCACGAAATCGGATACAGGATAAAGTAAATCAACGCCATCGGGAGCGAGAACACTTTAAGCGAGCGGTTAGGGTTGATGCGGAAAATTGTTTTCGGGAGGAACTCTCCGGTAAGGAGTATTATCAGAGTCGAGATTATCGTCTGGCTTACAAGCACAAGACTCTCGTTGTTGTCAAACCACGCTTTGAGCGACGGATCGAGAAGTTGGGCGAACCCCATACCGTAAATCACGAGCATGATGTTGTTGCCCACAAGTATAGTGGAGATGAAAAATTCAGAGTGGCGGTAGAAGAGGCTAAGCGCTCTCGACACCAGTCCCCCGCGGTTGACGTCAAGCTCGGTGCGCACCCTGTCGGAGGTGACGAAAGCGATCTCGANGCCGGNNAANNGNGCNGAAAACATCAGCGACACTATTGTTATTATANGCCAGATTNCCTGAGTTTCGTTCATGATAAGCAGTTGGATATTCGTTGGGTTGTTGAGCGGGCGTCAATATTCTACCGGCTCCGTGCCGGGTCGGGGAGGCGACGGGCGGCGCCCGGGGGTTGAGGATGGATGATGACGGTCGTCGGTAATGTCGTCGGGGTCGTAAGGATCGGGAGGCATTGGGGCAGGGCCGCCTTGCGCGCCCGGTTGGCCACTCGATTCAGCCGAGGGTCGGAACTGACTCATAGGGATAATCATTGTCGGACGGCGCACGGTGTACTCCCGCAGTTGCTCGTCGGTCTCGAATCCGAAACCTTCGATCACCCTATCGGGTTTCTCGATGTGCATGAAGGAGTCGGAGCGAAGTTTATGGGTCTCGGTGTTCCAAAACATGTGCTGGGTCATAAATCGGTCGCCCGCGCGGTTAATCATGCGCACATTTCCGATAAATTCCCAAAGTCGTTCGGCTTCGAGATATACGGCCGAGTCGCATACCGCCGTGGTGGTGATGGCGAACGTGTCGTTATACATCTCCATATACAAGCCGTCGTTGAATTTCCAATTAGGCTCCTTCGCCTCGCTGTACATATACCATACCGGGGCGATGATTTTGTATCTCACGTAGCCCGAATCGGATATGAGCGTCTCGACCGAGTCGGTAAACATGGTCGGCGTTGTCTCTGGGTCGAAATCGAGGTCGGGCAGGCGTTTTTTCTGCTTGCCGGTGCCGGTCGCCAACACAAGGCCGACGATCGCCACAACCGCCGCGATCGCCCACCAACGCGTCTTTACGCTTCCTATCGCTTTAAGCAAGCCCAATTTCTGTGTTCTTTAGGATTTAACAGGGTTGAAAAAACGAGGTTTACTGAATCTTGTTCTGCCAGAACCACAGCTCGTTGAAGTTGACACCGACAGTGAATTGGAAGTAATTCTCGGTAANGNGCTTGACGGGTGACGACGTGCGGCGACNGTATTCAANTCCTATGTTGACCNCCGTTTTAGNNCAGCGNTTNACCGNAGCNGGGAGCCCCAGGCCGAGCGTCAGGCCTAAATCCTTCACGTTGTTGTCGCCGACCATCACGTAGTCGCGGTTATAGTAAGCGCCGAGGCGGTAGCTTACGCGGCGCATATAGCTGCCGCGTGAGTCTGGTATATACTGCAAGCCCAGAGCCGCTTTCCAGCGGTCGGCGAACGTCGAGCGATCGAAGCCCTCGAATGTGGGGATTTTGCAGTTTTTCCAGGGCTGATAGGTGAAGTCGGCCTCAGCGGTGATCGAGTTATTCCATGTGTAGCTGAGACCGCCTCCGTAGGTAGCGGGGCGCGAAGCCGTTTTCCCGAGCTTGGCGAAGCCGATAGTGTCGGGCTTGGATGAGTTTTGATTCACGTCGTACATTATAGCCATAGCGTCGCCGCGAAAATCCTTGCCGGGCGAGTAGACGGCGCCGATCGTGACTCTATGCTTACGTCCGATATTGAAGCCATACTGTATACCGAAATTCAGATCATAGTCGCGCACGGTGATTGACTGCTCAAACAGCGACTCAGAGCCGTTGGTCGAGGTCAGGTAGTTATCATTGAGCAGAGTGCCGAAAAGATATGATATATTTGCGCCGACCGAAAAGCCTTTGAACGGGCGCCCGGCCAGGCCGAAATAAGCCTGATTGATTGTGCCGCTGCCCTGATATGCGCTCTCGCCGTTGACCACTTCGCTTCCGAATGAATAACCGACCTGCGAATATGGCAGAATACCGATGCTTGCGCCCATATATTTGCCGATAGGCACCTGCATGGTGATATAATCGAGCCCAGCGTTGAAGTTATTGCCCTTCTCCTCTCCCTGCTTGGAATTAAGGATTTTGCCCGTAATGCCTATATCGAACAGGAAGGTCAGCGAGTCGATCGCGGCATACGATGCGGGGTTCATGACGTTGATCTGGCGACCGTTGGCCATTGCATATCCCACGCCGCCCATGGCTCGCTGCGACGAGCTTGCGCGGTCGCCGAGCACTCCGTAGCCGAAGCGCGAATATGGGGTGTTGACGTTATTTTGCGCGGCCACCGGCAGAAAAACCGCTGCAGCCGTCAGAGTGGCCATGATTGATTTCAGAATCTTCATTAATTAATGTATCTGATTATTTGTGTTATCTGCTGAAAAAACTGTATCTGTATTATGATGTGTATTCGCGGCGGCTTCGGTNTTCGACAGNTCGAGCGNGNCTNTCAGCCCGTAGNTGACGANGTNGNGTNCGACAATCGCCTGGAANGGCNAGCTTTCGGCCNGCGTCGCCGCCCACCCCCCGGTGAGAAATACCGCGGGGTTGCCCAGAAGCGTGTGGTGGTAGATTATCTCCGCCACAATGCCGTTGAAGGCTCCGGCTCTCATTGCTGTAGCGGTAGAGTCGCCCCAAAGAGGGGTTTCGCCGCGCGATTCGATTTTGGGTAGCGCGGCCGTGAACTTATTGAGGGCCTGGAGCCTCATTCCGAGTCCGGGTGCGATATTCCCTCCGACGAAACGGCCATCGTTGGTCACGCGGTCGTAGGTCGCGGCTGTGCCGATGTCGGCAATCAATATGTCGGAGCATCGCCCGGTCAAACCCTGGCGGCGCGCGAGCTCGAAAGCGCCAGCCGCCGCTGCGATGCGGTCGGCCCCAAGCGTCTCAGGGGTCGCGTATTCTATCTTGATTGGCAACCTCGACTCGCATGATAGCTTGGCGAGAGGTATATTCCGCTGACTGAGCACGCGGTTGACAGCGCGGATGTCGCCTACCACCGAGCCAACTATCGCCGCATCGATATCGTGGCGCCCCACAAACGAATCCACCTCTCCTGCCGAGGGCGAGGCCATGACAATAGAGTCAACGATACGATCGCCGGCCCATACAGCCATTTTGGTGGAAGAATTTCCGCAGTCGATTGTCAGCGAATGTTTCATCTGAGATAGTTAACTTACAGTCTTTCAACCCATTGATCGTCATTGCGCACTACAATGACAAGCTGAACATGGGTTATCAACTTGCAAAGTTAACAAATCTGCTCAAAATTAGCCCAATTTATCCCGAATTTTTACCGCTGACGCAATCTAATCTGTACAAAATCAACGCCGGATGCGATTCTACGAACGACTGGCTGCCCAATCATTAGCTTAATAGGCGTTTTCTTCGCCGAGAAACGCATTGGTGAGGGTCTTGACGATGATTTTCATATCGAGCAGGAAACTCCAGTGCTCGATATACCACACGTCGCTGTCGACTCGCTTCTCCATTTTCCAGATTTCATCGGTAGCTCCGCGGTAGCCGAGTATCTGCGCCCAGCCTGTAATGCCCGGCTTCACGAGATGACGCACCATATACTGGTCGATCAGGCGACGGTATTCCTCGGTATGGGCAAGCATGTGGGGGCGGGGACCTACTACCGACATATCCCCTTTGAGCACATTCCAGAACTGCGGCAACTCGTCGATCGACGAATGGCGCAGGAAATTTCCGAGTTTGGTTTTTCGGGCGTCATCTTTAGTTGTCTGCATGCTGTCGGCATCCTTATTGACGCGCATTGTGCGGAATTTATAGCAGTAAAACTCGTTGCCGAGATAGCCTGTGCGCTTCTGACGGAAAAACACCGGCCCTGGCGAATCCAACTTTATCGCGATTGCGACCGGCAGGAATATAATCGGGGAGCAAACAAGGGCTACCGAGGAGAATAGTATATCAAAACCTCGCTTGAGCATTTTGTTAATAGGATTCGCGAGAGCGTTGCCATGAAGGGTCACGGCGGGAATCGCGCCGTTGAGGGTTATCATGTGGAATTTATGCTTCAACCGCGGGTTCATAAGCGGTATGTAGTAGAAATTGCATAGATTCGCGTCGGCGATATTGATAACCTTGTTAAGCGACTCGATGTCGTGGGAGGTCAAGGTGAAATATATGTCGTCGACCTTATGCAATTTGCAGAACGCGTCGAGCGAGTCGAGGGTGCCTATAAAGTTGCCCTCAAAGTCGGGGTTAGGGTGCTTGTCGAAGTAACCGAGAGTGCGGTTGCCAAGCCCTTTGTCGTGGTGCAAGCGCTTGGTGAGCTCTTTAGCCGCAGTGCCAGTTCCGATAATTACTATTTTACGCGTGTTACGCCCCATTTTGCGCAACCGCTTCAGCATCTTCAGCTCTATGAGCCACGCCGCCGAGAGCATCGTCACCTCCAGGCCGAACAACGCGGCGAAAAATCCCAACCCTATCCCAGTCAACGAGAAGAAGGTGCATAGAGCGGCCATTAGCACCACCTGGACGAATGTGTACTTAACGACTCGCTTCTCCAGATCCTCAGCGCGTAGCATGCGCCGGGCGTGGGAGAAGTAATAGGTCGGGGCCACAGCGACGACCGAAAGCCAGAACACGATCCAGGCTGTGACCGTGTGGCCAACTACGGCCGAGTAGTCAAATATAGTCCACAGCAACGCGAACACGCAGCCTACGATTATCAAATCGAATAGCGTCTGCACTCGCGGTATAAATTTCCCGTATTTACCTAATGGCAGGTTGGATAGCATAGAATAGCCTCACATAGATGTATAAGCCCCCGAATTTCCGAAGATTTCCGCCTACTGTCAGTTTACTTTGAAAAAAACGCTTAGAAATCCGCGAAAATCCGTGGGCTTTGTTTGAGGGGCGGCATCGATCGGTCAGGTGCGCCCCTCAAGTCGCAGTTGTTATTACAGTTTCTGGTCGATGAGCTTGATTTTCTGCTCGAGATCGGCGATGTCGTCTTTGATGCGCTGGGTTTTGCGCTCTATGTCGCGGAGCATTGAATTGCCCGAAGCCGACTTCACGCTGAGGAAACCGAGATTGTTCTGATAAGTGACGAGGTCGGCGCGTTTCTGCTCAAGCACGCGGGCGAGGCGCTCGCGCTCGCGGTTGAGCTTGCTCTCGTCGGTCATTTCGGCGATATTACTCTCGAAGCGGGCCATGCCTGAACGAGCCTCGCGGAGGTCGCGCGAGCGGTAGAGGTCGTTGATCACGGCGCGGAACTCTTCGTAGACTTTATCTTTCTCGCGGAAAGGCACGTGGCCTATCTGCACCCAACGGGCCTGAGCATCCTTGATAGCGGCGATTACCTCTTCCTTAGGCATTTCCTCGGGGAGGGCCTTAAGCTCTTCGGTCAGAGCGCGCTTGGCTTTAAGATTGGCCTGCTCAACCGAGCGGGTTTCGGAGAGGTCTTTCTTCTTCTGCGCGAAGAAGTAGTCGCAGGCCTGCTGGAAGCGGGCCCACACTGCGTCGCTGTGTTTCTTCGACACGGCGCCTATCTTCTTCCATTCTTTCTGAAGCTCGATGAGCTTGTCGGCAGTGGCCTTCCACTGAGTGGAGTCTTTAAGAGCTTCGGCCTGCTCGCAAAGAGCTAATTTCTTTTCGAGATTTGCGGCGAGGTCATCCTTCACATTCTTATAATACTCGGCTTTGAGCGAGAAGAATTTATCGCAGGTTGCGCGGAAGCGGGCAAAGAGGGCGTTATTGGCCTTCTTCGAGGCGAAGCCGAGCTTCTTCCAGTCTTCCTGAGCCTGGAGGATATGGCGGGTCATCTCGTTCCAGGCGTTGAAGCTGTTTAGCGAGTCGAAATCGAGGGCTTCAACGCGCTCGCAAATAGCGGTTTTGGCTGCCTCGTTCTCGGTTTCGCGAGCTTTGCGCTCTTCGAAAAATGCCTGGTATTTCTTATTGATGATAGCCGACGCGTCTTTAAACTTAGCCCATATTTCCTCGCGAATCTCTTTAGCCACGGGTCCGGTCTCGCGCCATGCGCTGTGGAGGTCCTGCAGGCGGCGGAAAGCGGAGATAGTGTCCTCGTCATTGGCAAGTGTCTCAGCCTCGTCGATGAGCTTCTGCTTAACTTCGAGGTTTTTCTTGAAGTCGTAGTCGCGGAGGTCCTTATTGATTTTGAGCATATCGTAGAAATGCTCTTCAGCTTCTTTATATCGTTTCCACTGGTCGTTGGCCACCTGGGGCGAAACCTCGCCGGCGGCTTTAAACTCGGCCTGGATGTCGCGGAAGCGGGGGAAAGAGCGGTTGACGTTGTCGGTGTCGGCGCTGAGGGCCTGCAACTCGGCTATGAGCGCTTCCTTTGCCTCGAAGTTGCGCTGCTGCTCAGCTTCGATTTCAGCCGCGCGGGCCGCTTTCTTGTCTTTGATTACCGTCAAGATGTCCTTGAATTTCACGTCGGCTTCGCTTTCGGGAGCCTGGAAACCTTCGGGGGCGTTGCCTGCGGCCACAAACTCGT
>WFLX010293878.1_pt1 | contig 34121 bp, 33 predicted proteins | sample 4967041 | NCBI WGS metagenome assembly WFLX01 (sample SAMN12857096, study PRJNA449069) | gut metagenome | isolation source: stool from male and female vole | host: Microtus ochrogaster | place: USA:Florida | collected 2017
AAAGTATCGTAGAGGATCTAGAGAATTTTTTTGCCTTTAACCGTTACGCTGTCCACCAGGAACTACGCCTAGCAGAATACGAAAATAGCGTTGCCTACCTGCCCGAAGTATCTGAAATAGCTCATCACCGCGTACTGGAAATTAGGCGCCACCAGATTTATATCGAAATAATAATCCGCCGACGCGTCCCCGTAGTAGGGTACGCTGTGCGAGAAAATAATCAGTATTAAAGCTATTACCTTCAAAAGCTCTATATTTGAAAGACGGACCTTTTTCGTTTCCATAACTTGTCCTTGGGCCGCGCGGCCGTATTTTATTTTAAAACGATTATACCGCCGCAGCAGGTTCAAGTCAAGCAAAGGCAAATAAAAGGGTTGAAAAATTGCCCGTCAGATGTTATACTTTTATAAATGGAGAAAACTTATGAGAAACGCCAGTAGAAAATCGGGCATCGAGCTTATAAAAATTTTTGCCGTAGTACTCATCGTCATTTGTCACGCCGTACCGCAAAACCCGTTTACTCTTGCAGACGGGTCGACTTTTATCGACGGTACCGCAACGGGCAATCCGCAGTTTATTGCGGTAAATTTTTTGGGCGGCGCGGGGCTTGTGGGCGACGTTATTTTTATAGTTTGCTCCTCATACTTCCTCGTGGACAGCAAAAAAATAAGCATAAGCAAAATCGCGACCATGATTTTAAACGTGCTTATAATTTCGCTTATCTTTATGTCCGTGATACTTGCGCTCGGCTATAAGCTTTCGCCCATGACCATAGTCAGGCAGGTATTCCCCACAATTTTTCAGAACAACTGGTTTATAAGCTATTACATAGTTTTTTATCTATTGCATCCGCTGTTCAATCTGATTATCAACAAGTTGGACAAGCTTACGCTGGGCATTGCCGCGGCGCTGCTGTTCTTTCACTGCAGTATTTTGCTGTACGCCCTGGGCGCGGCTCCCTCCACGAACAAATTTCTGTGCTTTATCAATATTTATTTCGTAGTAGCGTACTTTAAAAAATACGGACAGAATTTCTGCAACTCCAAAAAGATAAACGTTATTCTCTGCGTGGTTTCCGCCGTGGCGTACATAGCTTTAAGACTGGGACTTAACTACCTCGGTCTGAAAGTGGAGTTTTTCCGCGACAGAATGCTGGGCTACGTTCATATCCACTGTCCGGTAATTATCGTGTTCTCCCTCGCTATTTTCAATCTTGCGAACATGAGCGATATGCGCAGCAAATCCGTAAACTATCTTTCTTCACTGTCGCTGCTTATCTATATAATTCACCACAATAACCTTTTTGCGGAGTATATCCAGTCGAAGTGGTACGACTTCTTTTTAGCGCGGTGCGGCGATAATTACTTTATTTTAAGTATTCTGACCCTTGCGGCGATTTACTTTGCAGGCAGCGTTATCCTTGCCACTGCGTACAGATTCAGTATTGAAATCGGGGTTAAAAAATTGAGCGGCAAAATAGAATGCGGCGTTATGAAAATAGTTGAAAAAATCAAACTGTCACGGAAAAAGCCGCAGCCGACCGAAGAATAATTAAGCCTGCGCTATGTACTTTGAAAGGGAATAGGTTATATCCCTGTCGGCAATTTCCGAAATAGGCGCAAGCGGAAAACCTCCTTCGGAGGTGTCGTATTTTTGGTTTACCGTATTGCCGACCGGCTGCCCGCCGTTATCACTGCCACCGCCCGTAAAGGCGTTCACTGCCGAAAGAACCTGCGAAATTTCGTCCGCGCTCTTTAACGCTTCCTGCATCTCCGAGCCGCCGAAGCTTTCAAGCATGGGGCGGACTTCCTGCAAAAGATTTTGCGCGCCGCGCTTGCCGCCGAAAAGCAACAGGGCGAGTATTATAAAAAGTTGCATAATTCAGACTCCTTGCATAAATTGTTATTAACATTATATGCGGAGCCGACTATGAAAGATTTTAAAAGCTACACCCCCGAAGACGACAAAAACACGAACGACGCGCCGAAATCGCAGGATATGAACGACACCGTACAGCTTGCGAAAGCGGTTTCAAAGGCGATGAACGGCAAAAGCCAGGGTCAGTTATTGAGTACTATAATTGCCGAAGCCGAGCGCGGCAAGCGCAACGGCACGCTGACAAACGCCGACCTTGACAATTTTTACAACGCGCTCGCTCCACTCGTGGACGGGTTCAAGCGCAAAAAACTGAAAGAAGTCATAACCCAACTAAAAAACATTTAACTGAAAATTCCGCTTGAAAACAAGCGGAATTTTTTTATGAGAACAGTTTGGTTGATATGTATCTTNCGCCGCCGTCGGGAAAAATTACGACTATATNTTTGCCGGCGTTTTCTTCCAAAGCGGNAAGGCGGCTTGCCGCNCAGNGCGNCGCGCCCGAAGAAATGCCGACCAGTATCCCCTCCGNACGCGCAAGCTCCTTTGCCGCGGCAAAAGCGTCCGCGTTTTCGACTGCGATTACGCCGTCGTAAATTTCCCTGTCCAGAACTTCCGGCAAAAACCCTGCGCCTATGCCCTGAATTTTATGCGGACCTGATACTCCCTTCGAAAGCAGGGGCGAGTCGGCAGGCTCCACCGCGATTACTTTTATATCCGGATTTTTACTCTTTAAAAATCTTCCCGCGCCGGTCAGCGTTCCGCCCGTTCCGACGCCTGCGATAAAAATATCGACGTTGCCGCCCGTGTCCGCCCATATTTCGGGACCGGTAGTTTGAAAGTGCGCGGCAGGGTTCGCCGGATTTTCAAACTGACCCAGTATCACGCCGCCGCGCTCCCTCGCAAGCTCTCCGGCTTTTTTCACTGCGCCGGACATACCCTTCGCCGCTTCGGTCAGAACAATTTCCGCGCCGTAAGCTTTTAAAAGGTCGCGCCGCTCGGCGCTCATACTTTCGGGCATGGGCAGAACGACTTTATATCCCCTGGCGCAGCCTATCGCGGCGAGCGCGATTCCGGTATTGCCCGAAGTCGGTTCAATCAGGGTTGCGCCCTCTTTTAAAAGACCTTTTCTTTCGGCGTCCTCTATCATAGCCTTTGCAACCCTGTCCTTAACCGAACCCGCCGGATTGAAAAATTCGAGTTTGGCGAAAATTTCAGCCTTGAAAGCGCGGCGTTTTTTGAGCGCGCAAAGCTTCATTAAAGGCGTGCCGCCTATGAGTTCGCAAAGGGAATTGAAAATCATTCAGCCCTCCGCGGCAAGTTTTTTAATCGCCTGCAAAAACTGCGAGCATTCGTTTACGCTGTTAAAGCCGCAAATCGACGCGCGTATAAGACCGTCGGAATTCAATGCGGCGTGCATCAGCGGCGCGCAGTGCAGACCGCCGCGCACGCAGATTGCAAACTCTTCGGAAAGTCTGTACGCCGCAATTTCGGACTGCATATTGCTTAAATTGAGCGCGACTATGCCGTACGGGTTGGGCTGCGAATAGACCTTAACTCCCTTTATTTTTTCAAGCCCGTCAATCAGATACTCGGTCATCGAAAGCACCTTTTGCGACGCGGCTTTCATATTCTGCTGTAAGTATAAAATACCCTCGCCCAAAGACACAATCGCAGGATAGGAAAGCGTTCCGCTTTCCAGCCTGTCGGGGTAAAAATCGGGCATATTCAGATTGAACGACTCGCTGCCCGTTCCGCCGTAAAGCACCGGCATAGGGTCGACCCTTTCGGAAAACAGCAGCGCGCCGCTGCCCTGAATACCCAGCGTTCCCTTATGACCGGCTACCGCCAGAGCGTCTATTCCGTTGGTTTTCATATCGATAGCGACGTGTCCGCAAGCCTGCGCACCGTCGCAAATCAGGAGCGTTTCGGCAGGAATTTTTTTGCGTACCAATGATATATCAGGCGAAGTTCCCGTCACGTTAGAAGCGAGGGTTATAATCACCGCGCGCGTGTCCGCCGTTACCATACGGAAAAGGGCTTCGAGGTCTATTTCGCCCTCTTCGGTGAGCGGCGCGTACTCCACTTTAACGCCGCGGCTCTTCAGAATTTCCAGCGGACGCAGAACCGAATTATGTTCGGCGACGGTAGTGACTACTTTATCGCCCTCTTTNANAACGCCGCAGAGCGCTATATTCAAAGCCTCCGTNCAGTTTTTTGTNAACGCCACTCNGTCGTAGCTGTATCCGCCGAAAAACGAGCATAAAAGCTTTCTGCANGCGTACACCCNTTCCAGACAGGCGAGCGAAAGTTTATGTCCGCTGCGCCCGGGATTTGCGCCGAATTTCATCGCCGCGGCGGCAGCCGTTATNACNCTGTCGGGCTTGAAACCGCCCGTTGCTGCGTTGTCAAAATATATCATAAATTCCTCNTTCCAAAAAGCGTGGTTTTTGGCGGNACCGTTATTTATATNTGCCGTNCCCNTAAANTTTATCATTAATTATATCAGTTTCATAGNATATTAATATATTNTATTTATACGAGGGATAAATTTATGACAGAGATACTTGCGGTTTTCCGCTCGCGTTCGCAGGCGATTGACTGCAACGCAAGATTAAGGGCGGCAGGCATACCCGCAGGGCTTATAAACACGCCCAAAGAGGCAAACGTCGGCTGCGGGCTTTCAATTAAATTTCCGCACGGCATGCTTGAAAGAGCTAAAGCCGTCGTTCGTTCGGGCGGTTATTCCGTCTTTTACGGTTTTTTTAAAATTTATTCGAGCTACGGCAAGACGATTATCGGAAAAATAGGTTGATTTCAAAGGCGCGCTTATGGTAAAATTACCGTATGGACCAAGGAAAAAACACAAAAATTCTGCAGGGACTTGCAGTCCTTTACCCCGACGCAAAGCCCGAGCTTAAATACTCCTCGTCGTACGAATTGCTGGTCGCGGTTATACTTTCCGCGCAATGCACTGACGCGCGCGTGAACAAGGTCACGGAAGTACTCTTCCGCGAATATAATACGCCCGAAAAGATGCTGCGTCTTTCGCAGACCGAACTGGAAAAATATATTTTTGCCTGCGGTTTTTACAGAAACAAGGCGGCGCACATACTCTCCGCCTCGCGCGATATAATTGACAAATATCAGGGCAAAGTCCCTTCGACTTTGGAAGAGCTGCAAACTCTTGCCGGCGTCGGAAGAAAGACTGCAAACGTCGTTTACGCGGTAGCGTTCGGCGGCGACGCGATTGCGGTGGACACACACGTTTTCCGCGTTTCAAACAGACTGGGACTTTNAGNAGNGNATATATNGNNCGAAAAGGTCGAGCAGGGGCTTATGCAGGCTATCCCCAAAAGCGAATGGTCCAAAGCCCACCACTATCTGATTTACCACGGCAGGCGGGTCTGCCACTCGCAGCGCCCCGACTGCGAAAACTGCGCTTTAAACAACTTATGCGATTATTTCGCTCAAAAATAAAATAACCGCCCAAACCTTACGTTTGACGGCGTATCTTAATTGCGTAAGCAGAAAAAATCGCCTTACTCCAATCAAACTAAAGCCTCGCTCGCTTTGCGAGCGGGGCAATTTTAATCAAAGACAATATTAACAAAAAAAACGGGTTTAAAAACCCGTTTTTTTGTTAATTAAAACTAGACGATAAGTTGTGCAATCGTGCTGTAAATGTCAGGAGGATTGTTCTGAAATTCGTTACAAGCTTTAAAAATACCGGCGCCGCAGCTACCGCAAGCTGCAAGGCAGATAACTAAAGTTACAAGGAAGATTGCGCCGATTACGATACCCGCAATAGCAATGCCCCTGCCGCTGCCGTTGTACTCTTCGGATTTAGATTTCTGAAGACCTACGATACTCAAAATCAAGCCGATGAGCGAAGTCCAAAACAAAATCGAAAGTACGAGTCCTGCAATTGCCAAACCGTTCGTTTTGTTACCGGTCACTACAGGCTGCTGCTGTTGCTACGCGTTAGCGGTAGGAACGCCGCAATGTATGCAAACCGTAGCTTTGTCATCAATTTCTTTGCCGCAATTTTTACAAAACATTCTTTTTTCCATATCCTTTAAATTATTTGTACAAAATTCATAAGTACTGTTAATATCTTAACTCGTTTGAGTTAAAATGTCAACTATTTTGTGTTATCAAATTAACTCTTTTTGGTTATACAATAGCGTAAAGGAAACTATTATGACTATTCTTGAAAAAATTGACAAACTGCGCGGGGAACGGGGCTGGTCGGTAAATAATCTTGCTATGGAAGCTATGCTTACGCAATCGACTTTGAATAATCTGTATACGCGCAATACCGAGCCGAAAATTTCTACCCTGCGCGCTATCTGCGGCGCTTTTAATATGACCCTTGCGGAATTTTTTGCGGATGAAAATCTTGACGTTGCCGCATCGCCCGATTATGAGAACGAATTACATTCGCGGTATTCAAGACTTACCGAAGCGCAAAAAAAAGCGGTCATCTCGCTTTTGCGCTCAATGACGTAACAAGAGATAAAGAAACCGCTCTTGTAAAGGGTGTAATATTACAGGAACTTTTTTGTAGACAAATAAATAGCCCGCTATCTTCGCAAGCGAAGTATAGCGGGCTATACTTTTTCAGAGTTGACATCATAGCATAAAGCAAGCTAAAAGCACTAAAGAAAAATCATATAGTCCGTGCGCAATGATGACAGACAGCAGCGTGCAGTCTTTTATAAAGTATTTGCAATACCCCCACACGCAACCGATAACGGTAGTGAGCAGCACCTGAAACAGACTTCCGTTAATTATATGCCAAAGTCCGAACAACGCGGCGGCAATCAGCGGCGCAAGCCATTTGCATTTTTTCAACCAAATTTCAAACTGATTCTGTACGTAACCGCGGAATACGATTTCCTCTCCCACTCCTACAAAAAGAATATCCTGCACAGCGGAAATTGCCAAATTTCCTGCGGACGGTTCCATATGCGAGCCGATGAGGCTTACGCCGCATAAAATCGGTACGATTCCGAATAACAGGCACAGCGCGGCGGCAATCGCAACTCCGATAAGAATTTGTAGCCACAATCTGCGTTTAGTGGGTAACAGCCGGTTTTCCTGCGCTGTTAGTTTCATTGCGACAACGGCAACGGCTGCATATGCGGCGGTCACGAGCAATATGAGGCATAATCTTACCGCATACGTACCGATTAGCGTTATCCCCCATAGCGAAAACGTCAGTCCGACAATCAACGTCAATGCAATGAGAAATATTATGACAGCAGCTTTGCTATCGGCATTTACGGGGAATATCGGTTTTTTCTTATCGTCCATAGTCTTTCTCTGTTAAATATTTTTTATAGTAATTTCATTATAGCAATACAAAAATAAAAAAGCAAGGATAGATGTCTTCTCCTTGCCTTTAATCTCTATGAAATGCGCCTGAACGGGCGGTTTATTTAATTAATATCCCGAACCCGAACCGAGTATCGGAAGAGTTAACGATAAACCAACGGCTAAAATTATAACAAGAACAGTTATAAAAATCGAAGCGGCGCTGATAGAAATTCCGGCAATAGCGAAGCCTTTGCCAGAGCCGCAGGTTTTAGACTTAACAAGACCTATAATGCTGAAAACCAAGCCCAGTATGGCAAATATGCCGTAAGTGTACGTGCCTGAAAAAATTCCGNCCAGTNACNAAACNNNNCCCGCAATAGCNAAGCCGTTGCCCGTTTTACGCGATACTGCCGGTTGGGCGTTAACCGCCGGAGACGCATCCGTCATTGCGCCGCAATGCACGCATATTACCGCCTCGTCAGGAATTTCTTTACCGCAATTACTGCAAAACATAACTCTCTCTCCGTATTTCTTCTGTTTTATTATATTATTTTAATTTCAAAATGTCAACGGTCTGCGCTCTTCCATCTTTTGTAAAAATAATTACCGACGCGCTGCAATGCACGCATATAACCGCTTTATCCGAAATCTCTTTACCGCACTTTGTACAGAACATTTTATTATTCCTCCGAAAAGTTTTGGTATAATTATTAACAAAAAAGGCGGNTTNAAAAACCCGTCTTTTTTATTAGTTGTTTTTAAATTAAACGATAATCTGTGCAATCGCGCTGTAAAGGTCGGGATTGTTCTGAACTTCGTTGCAAGCCGAAATGCAAGCAACGCCGCAAGTTCCGAACCAGATACCCAAAACTGCTACGAGAATAGCGCCGATTACGATACCTGCAATAGCAACGCTTCTGCCGCTGCCGTTATATTCTTCGGTTTTAGACTTCTGCAGACCTACGATACTCAAGATCAAGCCGATGAGCGACGTGAACCAGAGAATCGAAAGTACGAGTCCCGCGATTGCGATGCCGTTTGTTTTGTTGCCGGTCACTACAGGCTGCTGCTGTTGCTGCGCATTAGCGGTAGGAACACCGCAGTGGATGCAAACCGTAGCTTTATCGTCGATTTCTTTGCCACAATTCTTACAAAACATCTTATTTTCTCCTTTATTCTCTAATTTGTACATTATATGCACTCGTAGAGTCATTATATAATATTACTGAAAATTTCAATAACCAAAAAGAGTTAATTAGATAACGCAATATTGTAAGCAAGAAATTATGCACAGTAAAAAAATAAAAGCGCCCGTAAAGGGCGCTTTGTATTTGTTTTTGATTAGCCGAGAATCTTAACTACGGTACCCGAACCAACCGTTCTGCCNCCTTCGCGGATAGCGAAACGCANCTTTTCTTCTANCGCTACGGGCTTGATAAGCNCAANGGTGATTTCTACGTTANCGCCGGGCATAACCATTTCGGTGCCTGCGGGAAGGTCGATAGAACCGGTAACGTCGGTAGTTCTGATGAAGAACTGGGGACGATAGTGGTTGAAGAAAGGAGTGTGACGGCCGCCTTCCTCTGCTTTAAGAACGTAAACCTGAGCGGTGAACTTGGTAGCAGTCTTAACGGTGCCGGGCTTTGCAAGAACCTGTCCTTTTTCAATGCCCTTTCTGTCGATGCCGCGGAGAAGCGCGCCGATGTTGAAGCCTGCGATAGCTTCGTCAACGCTCTTGTGGAACATTTCAAGACCGGTAATAACGGTTGCAACGGGCTTGTCGATAAGTCCTACGATTTCAGCGGGATCGCCTACGTGAGCGGTACCTCTTTCTACTCTACCGGTTGCAACGGTGCCGCGGCCGGAGATAGTGAATACGTCTTCCACGGGAAGAAGGAAGGGTTTATCGGTTTCACGCTGGGGCGTGGGGATATACGCGTCGATGGTGTCCATAAGCTGAAGAATGCACTGGCATTCGGGAGCCGCAAGAACTTCTGCGTCGGGAGCGCCGGAAGAAGCTTTTTCCAAAGCCTTCAGAGCCGAACCCTTAACGATGGGGCAGCCCTTGAAGCCGTAGCTTTCAAGAGTATCGGTAATTTCCATTTCAACGAGTTCGAGAAGTTCGGGGTCGTCCATCTGGTCGCACTTGTTGAGGAATACTACGATGTAGGGAACGCCTACCTGACGGGAAAGAAGGATATGCTCCTTGGTCTGGGGCATGGGACCGTCGGTAGCTGCAACTACGAGGATAGCGCCGTCCATCTGCGCTGCGCCCGTAATCATGTTCTTGACGTAGTCTGCGTGTCCCGGGCAGTCAACGTGAGCGTAGTGACGCTTGTCGGTCTGATACTCTACGTGAGCGGTGTTTATTGTTATACCGCGCGCCTTCTCTTCGGGAGCCTTATCGATCTCGTCGTATTTCATTTTTGCTGCCTGACCTTTGCACGCCATTACCATAGTGATAGCTGCGGTCAGAGTGGTCTTGCCGTGGTCAACGTGNCCGATGGTNCCNATGTTNACNTGGGGCTTGCTGTTGTCGTANTTAGCCTTTGCCATTTTTTNNNTCTCCTAAAATTATATTTTTTTATAAAAATGATAACTTCCGCTNAAAAGATAAGCGTCGCAGCTATCTATCATTATTGCTGCTGTTTTGCGCTTCGTTTCAGCGTCTTTAACATTATATATTAAAATAATTAAAAACACAAATAAATAAAGCGGCTTATTTTAAATTTTTTATAGGTGGTGTAAAGCTTGATATTGAGTGTATAAAACGCAGAGATGCGTTTTAGTTTCTCTTTGCTCTTTCGCCGATAACCTTTTCGGCGACACTTCTGGGAACTTCGGCGTAGTGGTCAAACTGCATGGTGAACTGACCTCTGCCCTGCGTTCTCGAACGCAAATCGGTTGCGTAGCCGAACATTTCCGAAAGGGGAACTTCCGCGTCCACTACCTTTGCGCCCGCTCTGTCGTCGGTGGAAATAATCGTACCGCGGCGCGCGGTAACGTTACCCATAATATCGCCGAAATAGTCGTCGGGGGTGATAACTTCAACCTTCATAATGGGTTCCAGAAGGACGGGGTTAGCTTTGGTCATACCGTCTTTAAAGCCCATAGANCCTGCAATCTGGAANGCCATTTCGGANGAGTCGACNTCGTGGNAGCTTCCGTCGTAAACCTGNANNTTGAAGTCAACNANTTCGTAGCCTGCNAGGNANCCGTTTTTAGCCGCGCCCTGAATACCCTTGTCNATNGCGGGNATNTATTCCTTGGGAATAGAGCCGCCGACCGTNANGTCTTCGAANNNGTAGCCCGAACCGGGTTCGCCGGGNATCATGTGAAGTTTNCAGTGACCGTACTGACCTTTACCGCCNGACTGACGCTTGTACATACCTTCGCAGTCAACNGCNTTTCTGATGGTCTCGCGGTAAGCAACCTGNGGNGCGCCNACGTTTGCTTCAACCTTGAATTCGCGCAGAAGTCTGTCGACGATAATGTCAAGGTGCANCTCGCCCATACCTGCGATAATGGTCTGACCGGTTTCCTGATCGGTATAGGTCTTGAAGGTGGGGTCTTCTTCGGCGAGCTTGATAAGCGCCATAGTCATCTTTTCCTGTCCCGCCTTGGTCTTGGGTTCAATCGAAAGCTGAATAACGGGATCGGAGAAAGTCATTTGTTCAAGGACGATAGGATGCTTTTCGTCGCAAAGGGTATCGCCCGTGGTGGTATCTTTAAGTCCTACTATCGCGCAGATATCGCCCGAGTAAACTCTGGGGATTTCCGTACGGGTATTAGCGTGCATCTGAACGAGACGTCCGACTCTTTCCTTTTTGCCCTTGGTCGAGTTGTAGCAGTACGAACCCGATTCAAGAACGCCGGAGTACGCTCTGAAATAAGCAAGACGGCCTACGAAGGGGTCGGTTGCAATTTTGAACGCAAGTCCCGCGAAAGGAGCGTCGTCCGAAGTCTGTCTCTCTTCCTCTGCGCCGGTGTCGGGGTTTACGCCCTTAACGTGCGCAACGTCTACAGGCGAGGGCAGGTAGTCGATAACCGCGTCGAGCAGCATCTGAACGCCCTTGTTTTTATAGGACGAACCGCAGAGAACGGGGGTACACTTCATATCGATAGTAGCTTTACGGAGTCCCTTTCTGATTTCGTCGGGGGTAAGTTCCATAGTTTCAAGGAACTTTTCCATAAGCTCGTCGTCGCCTTCTGCCGCCGCTTCCATAACAGCCATGTGCGCCTCTTCCGCCGCGTCTTTCAGATCTGCGGGAATTTCGTCCCTGTGATACTGTTTGCCGTCGTCCGAGTCGTAGATTTCCGCGTTCATTTCGATGAGGTCTACGATACCGCGGAAGGTTTCTTCCTTACCGATGGGAAGTTCGATGGGAACGGGGTTAGCGTTAAGTCTTTCGCGCATCATCTGAACCGCGCGCGCAAAGTTTGCGCCGTTGATGTCCATTTTGTTGACGTACGCGATACGGGGAACCTTGTACTTATCGGCCTGACGCCAGACCGTTTCGGACTGAGGTTCAACGCCGCCCTTCGCGCAGAAGGTTGCGACCGCGCCGTCGAGAACGCGCAGCGAACGCTCAACTTCTACGGTGAAGTCAACGTGTCCCGGGGTGTCGATAATGTTTATACGGCACTCGTCCTTTTTGGTAAGACCCGATCTCGTCCAGTGGCAGGTTGTTGCCGCGGAAGTAATGGTTATACCTCTCTCCTGCTCCTGAACCATCCAGTCCATCGTTGCGGTACCGTCGTGGGTCTCGCCTATTTTGTGGTTGATACCGGTATAGTACAAAATACGCTCTGTCGTCGTAGTTTTGCCGGCGTCAATGTGCGCCATTATACCTATATTTCTGGTATGCAATAAATCGTATTCTCTTGCCATAACCTACCTCTTAAAAACGGAAGTGCGCGAATGCCTTGTTTGCCTCTGCCATTCTGTGCGTGTCTTCCTTTTTCTTGACTGCGCCGCCTGCGTTGTTATATGCGTCCATAAGTTCCGCCGCAAGCTTTTGCGACATTTCGCGCTCGCTTCTCTTGCGGGTAGAGATGACCAACCAGCGGATAGCAAGGGTCTGACGCCTTTCGGGTCTGATTTCGATGGGAACCTGATAGTTCGCGCCGCCGACGCGCCTTGCCTTAACTTCCAATACGGGCATAACGTTATTCATTGCCTGGTTGAAAATTTCCATGGGGTCTTGTCCCAATTTTTCACTCATAATTTTAAAAGCGTCGTATACGATGTTCTGTGCCGTACCGCGCTTACCGTCGTACATAATCTGGTTGATGAGCTTGGTCACAACCTTGCTGCCGTACACGGGATCGGGTAATACGTCCCTCTTGGGAACGCCGCCTCTTCTGGGCATAGTATCCTCCTTTTTCGTTGCAATCTCGCGCGCGATATTGCAACGAGATTGCTGCGGTCGTGAAAACGCTTAACGTGCGAAATGAATCCGCGCTTGCGTTTTCCGACGCAATTTATTTTATTTTTTAAATTTTGTTTTAAGGGTTTACCTTAAATAAGCTATTACATACTTTATAATAAATATAAAGTTGCAAACCTTCTCCGCCTTGCGGCGAATACTGCCTACTTTTATCGGTAAGGGTAAAATATATTCCGAAACAAGTAGGGCAACGTTACGTTGCTTTTAGGTTCACAAAAATTTGCTTTGCAAATTTTTCGTGAGATTGTTTAGGTCGTAAAACGGCTTAACGGTTGAAATGAATTCAACCTTGCCGTTTTTCGGCATTAGTTATTATTTAGGCTTCTTCGCGCCGTACAGAGAACGCGACTGCATTCTCTTTGAAACGCCTGCCGTATCCAGCGCGCCGCGGATAATGTGGTAACGTACGCCGGGCAGGTCCTTAACTCTTCCGCCTCTGATAAGCACGGACGAGTGTTCCTGCAAGTTGTGACCTTCGCCGGGAATATAAACGGTACCTTCCTGCTTGTTGGTCAGTCTTACTCTTGCAATCTTTCTTATAGCCGAGTTAGGCTTTTTAGGCGTGGTCGTGGTGACCGAAAGGCAAACGCCGCGTTTCTGGGGACAATTATCCAGAATAGGCGACTTTGATTTGTCAATCTGTCTTTCTCTGCCTTTTCTTATAAGCTGATTGATTGTGGGCATTACTATCCTCCTTGTTTTACTCGGCCCCGAACGGGGTCTGTGGAATATATTTCCTCTCACCGCATACCCTTAAAATGCGGAGGGAAAAAGCAAAATTTAATAAAACGGTATAGCACGCCTATAATAAGCGTGCTAAACGATTTTAACAAATATTTACATTATTGTCAAACGAATTTAAGAAATTTGCTTAAATTTTAATATAACCGGTCGAGCCACTGCGCGAACAGCCCCGAGCAATGGCAGATTTTATAAACGTTGATTCTTTTGCCCCGTACTTTAAAGCTAATTTCCTTGTCGTAATACTGCAAATTCCGCACCTCTGCGGCAGTAAAGGTATAGGGCTTTGAAAATGCGGGTGTAACTTTCGCCACGCCGCAGGTCACTTCTATCTTTCTGCGGATATAAATATAAACGTATAAAAGGCTTGTCAGGGCGAGCGCAATCATGCCGATATTCAGAAATACTTTGGTAAACATATTGACGGACGGGTTGTTGATTACCTGACGGTTAAAAAATACCGTAATAGTAGTAAAGGCTATAAAGCACGCCATAAGCGAAATTATAAATATCACCGGCAGTTTAACGGTAAAGCGGTCAGGGTCCGCCTTACCCTCTTTTTTAAGCCGCGAACGCTCGACAAGTCCCAGAACGAGCGAGCCTAAAAGCTGTACCGTACCCGGCACGACTACGTATTCTATCCACTGCATAGCGGTATCGCTCATAAAAACCTCTTAATTTAATATAACGTCTTTCAGACTTTCGTATTTCTGCGCCGCGATAGCGGTTAGCTGCCGCACGTCGCATATTCCCGAAAACGCCTCGTCCGAAAGCTTTTTGGCGGTAAACACTACCGACACGGGAAAACGCAGTTTGTTGATTTCGCTCAAAATTCTGCCGCTCTGGCGGGTACCCATAAAGTCGCCGCCGCCGCGCAGTTTAAGGTCGGCTTCGGCTATTTCAAAGCCGTCCGAACTCCTCTTTATAACCGAAAGTCTTGCCGCCGCCTCTTCGGTATCCGCGCCGGGCAGAAGGAAACAGTAACTCTTTTTATCCCCTCTACCGACCCTGCCGCGAAGCTGGTGCAGCTGCGAAAGTCCGAACCTTTCGGCGTTGTAAATTATCATTGTTGTCGCGTCGGGGACGTCCACGCCGACCTCTATTACCGTGGTCGAAACGAGGCAATCATACTCCTTCGCCTTAAACGCCGCCATTACCTCGTTTTTGACCTTGTCCTTCATCTTGCCGTGCAGAAGGGCTATTTTTAATTCGGGCAGCTTGCTTTTAAGCTCCTCGTAAAGCTCGGTGACCGACATAACGGTGCCTTCGTCGTCGCCCTCAATCTTGGGGCAAACGAAATAGGTCTGTTCGCCCTGTTTTGCGCAGCCGGCGACGTAGCGGTACATATCGCCGTACTTATGCGGAAGAATAATAGAGGTGGTAATCTCCTGCCTCGACGCAGGTTTATCTTTAATAGTGGTAATATCCAGATCGCCGTAAAAGATGAGCGACAGCGTGCGCGGAATGGGGGTCGCGGACATAATCAGAACGTCGCACCCCTCGCCCTTACCCGAAAGCGAAGAGCGCTGCGCCACGCCGAAGCGGTGCTGTTCGTCGCAGACGACGAAGGCGAGCTTTCTGAACGTGACGTCGTCCTGAATTACCGCGTGGGTACCACAGACGATATTAATTTCGCCGCTCGCAAGCTTTTTCTTTATCTNTCTCTTTNCGACAGTCGGTGTTGAACCTGTCAGGGCGCGAACCTCGTAGTCGGGGAAATATCTTNNTATANGCGCCNCGTTCTGCCGCGCAAGCNCCTCTGTGGNGGCAATCATTGCCGCCTGATAGCCCGACTTTACCGCCATAAAAATGCCGGCAAGCGCCACGGCTGTTTTGCCGCTTCCGACGTCGCCCTGCAAAAGTCTGTTCATAACGTGCGGCGAGCGGACGTTTTTGAAAATGTCTTCGACAGCCTCTTTCTGTCCCGCGGTAAACTCAAAGGGGAAACGCGAAATAAAACCGTCCACCTCTTCGCGCGTCACCGCGTATTGATTGAGCCGCGCGTCGTCCCGTCCGCCCTTTATAACCTTGAACGCGGAAATGAGCAGGAAATACTCTTCAAGCGCAATCCGCGCCGCGCCCTGCTCCGCGTCCCTCTTATTGAGCGGCATATGTACTTTCCGATAGGCTTCTTTCAGCGGCGATAGGTTGTACTTTTTTTGCAGTACGGGCGGTATGTTGCTGGTAATATTCACCCTTTGCAGAGCCTGCCGAACGGCAACGCGCACAACTCCCTGCGTGAGAGCGCCGGCGAGCGGATAGACGGGAATTATCCCCTTTAAATTCGCGTTTCTGTCCGCGCGTTCGAACTGGGGATTGAACATAGTGCAGCCCATACCGTCACGGTTGTTTACCCTGCCGTAAAACAGAAACTCGCCCCGACCCAGTTTTTCGGCGACGTACATCTGATTGAACCAAAGGGCGTTGAAATAGTAGTTGCCCTGGCGGCAGCCCGCTTTTACGTATGGGCGGCGCGAATGGCGGTTGACTTCCACGGTCAGCACTTCGCAGGCGACCAGAACGTAGTCGTTATGGTACGCGTCTTTCAAAAGCGACTGTCTGGTAAGGTCCAGATAGTCGCGCGGAAAATGCCGCACTAACTCTTCTACAGTATATATATTAAGTTTATTTAAGTCCGCCTCTCTCTTTTCGGAAACGAACTTTAAATCTGTAAGCTGCATAAACGTTCCGTTTAACAGGCAATGCCTGTCGCGTATCTTAATTACGGCAACGGCAATAAACCGCCGTACCGTTCAACGGTTAAATTTAAGGGAGGTCGCCCTCCCTTTTACATTTTTTTGTTTCGCCGCAGAAATTTTAGCAAAGCAGCCTTTGCGTTAAAAAATTTCAAGGCACATTTTTACCTTAACAAATTTTAAATACTTACGCCGAAAATTTTCAAGGGCGGATTAATTTCGCCCGTTAGAAAATTTACGTCCGCAGCAACCTCACGGAAAATTTGCGAAAGCAAATTTTCGTGAACTACTCGAGCGATACCATATAGTAATAAACGGGCTGACCGCCAAAGAGAACGCTCGCCTCGCACTCCGGATACTCCGCGTTTATCTTCTCTACAAGCGCGTTTGCTTCCTCTTCCTTTACGCCTTCGCCGTAGTAAAGGGTAATAATTTCGTGGTCGTCGTTTTTGAGCGCCTTAATAAGCGCGAGCGTCGTTTCCTCGATATTTTTGCCCTTGGCAAGAATACGCTTGTTGTCAAGACCTATTATGTCGCCCTCTTTCAGCTTGAAGCCGTTCATGGTGGTGTTTCTTACCGCGTAAGTCACCTGACCGGAAGCGACGTTGTCTATCGCGTGGGTCATATTGGTCTTATTTTCGGGAACGGTGCCGTCCGAATTGAACGCAAGCGCCGCCGCAAAGCCCTGCGGCACGTTTTTGGTGGGGATAACGTGAATGGTGCGGTTTGATACGAGGTCTTTCGCCTGCTCCGCCGCAAGAATTACGTTGGAGTTGTTGGGGAACACGAATACGTTGGTCGCGTTAATCTTCTGCACCGCGTCCGCAATATCCTGCGCAGAGGGGTTCATCGTCTGACCGCCCTCTATAACTCTGTCGCACAGCAGATCCTTGAATATATCGGCAAGTCCCTGTCCCGCGCAGATTGCAAGCNTGCCCATTTCCNTCTTTTCGGCCTCTNACTTCGCCTTTAAAGCGCGGTTTTCTTCGAGCATATTTTCGATTTTNAGTCTGTCCAGCTCGCCCAGTTCAAGCGCGTAAGTAAGCGCAACGCCGGGGGTGTTGGTGTGGACGTGTACTTTAACAAGCTCCAGATCGCCTATACAGATAACCGAGTCGCCTATGCTCATAAGCTTTTCTTTGAGTCTGTCTATATCGGCAAGCGTTGTCATTTGCTTTAAATGGATAATGAAAAACTCGGTACAGTAGGCAAATTCGATATCGCCCAGATCGAGGTTNANNATATCNGAGTTGTCGCCGAAGTCCGCGGCGCCGCCCTTTGACAGCTCCTGCGATTCAGTGGGGATAGAATCCGCGTCGATATCTTCGCCGGTAATCGCAGCCAGAAAGCCGCGCATTATGGTCATAAGTCCCACGCCGCCCGAGTCAACTACCCCCGCCTTTTTCAGTACGGGCAGAAGTTCGGGTGTGCGTGCAAGCGCTTCGTCGCCCACTTCGATGAGGGCGGTTAAAAACTCTACGAAGTCCTTGTGTTTGCCCGCAAGCTTTGACGAAGCTTCGCTCATCATTCTTATAACCGTTAAAATGGTGCCTTCCTTGGGAATTGATACCGCGGAATAAGCGACTTTCGTTCCGGCTTCAAGCGCCTTTGAAAAAGTTTTTGTATCGAAAGAGTCCTTTGTGTCCTTTAAAACCGAACAAATTCCTCTGAAAATCTGTGACGAAATGACACCCGAATTTCCGCGCGCGCCCCTTAAAGCGCCCTTTGAAACCGCGTCGCATATTTCCTGAAAGCGGTTTGACGAGCATGCGTTCATCTCTTTTATAGCCGACTGCATTGTAAGAGACATATTGGTACCGGTATCGCCGTCGGGTACGGGGAATACATTAAGCGCGTCAACTTTCGCTCTGTTTATTTCAAGCATTCTTGCACCGNTTGCAACCATTTTGCGGAATTCGGTGCTGTTGATGGNTTTCTGCNTAATACTCNTAAATTAGTCCGTTTAAATATCTTACGTGAGTTTTTTCAAAATTATTGCGGCAAAAACGTATTGCCGTAAACACAAAAGCAAGGTAAAGCCAAAATTACAGCTTTACCCCTATGATATTCACGTTCACGGTATCGACTATCATACCCGTGAACTTCTCAACTTTATATTTAACCCCTTCTTTAAGGGATTCCGCAACGGCGTTGATTGACACGCCGTACTTGATAATAACGTAGACGTCTATAAAAATTCTGTCGCCCGAAGTTACTACCTTTATCCCCTTGCCCGTCTGCTTTTTACGCAATTCGGAAAAAGAGTCGGTGAATTTACGGGAAACCGTATCGACTATGCCGTAGCATTCCAGCGCAGCATTTTTAGCGACCTTGCTGANAGCTACGTCGGATATNGAAATTTTACCGTATACGNTGCTTGTATTTACTGACATAACATCTCCCGTNTTCAGTATTGTAAACTATTTTANGCTTTTTTGCAAGAATNTTTTATATCNTTATCTTTAAATTGGATTGTTTTACCATAAATTATTTCGGAAAAAATAAAAAAAATTAATCTTTTCCGCCGTTTTTGATTGATTTTTTATCGAACGCGTGTTATATTATTTAAGGTCGCTTTGAAAAACGGCTTTATTTTCAGCTTTTTTCAGGCTTTACTACGATTAACCCACGGAGGTGTATAAATATGTCGAGAGTTTGCAGCGTTTGCGGAAAGGGACAGACGACGGGTAACAACGTCAGCCATTCCAAGAGAAGAACGAGAAGAACGTTCAAAGCCAACGTTCAAAAAGTTTCTTACGTAAAGGACGGAAAGACCGTCAACGATTACGTTTGCACCAGATGCCTTAAATCGGTTGAAAGAGCGTAAATTTTCAGATTGTTAAAAAAAGTGTGTACTTTCAGGTACACACTTTTTATTTTTTTTATTTTTCTACGGTTATGCGTTTTATTCGGCTGAGGACGCGTAGTGCATTGTCGCGTTCTTGATTGCTTCGTTGTTGTACGTTGCGTTCTGCACGGTAACGCTTTCGTTGTCCACCGCAACGGCGTTCCACTGCGCCGCGGTGCCTGCAAAGTAAATATCTTTGAGTCCCGTATTGTAGTGGAAGGCGTGTCCGTATTCGAATTTATCCTTGCTGTTGTAATACGCGCCGTCTATCTTTTTAAGAGTCGAGGGCAAATACAGTTTTTCAAGCGCGGGGCAGTAGCCGAACGCGCCCGAGGGAATTTCGGTAATCTGCGCATCGTATATATTTGCAACGGTCAACTTTTCGCAGGTATGGAAAGCGGCGTAGCCTATGCCGAAAATCGTTCCCTCCTCCGTCTTTATATCGTGAACGGTTTCGGGAATAGTTATCTCTTTAAGGGCTGTATAGGTAAAAGCCTGCGTGCCGATAGTAACAAGACCTTCGGGCAGAGTAGCCTCTTCCAGTCCTTCGCAGTACAAAAACGCCATCAAGCCGATAGTTTCAACGCCCGCGGGAATATCTATTTTTTGCAGCGCCCTGTCGTAGCCGAAACAGCCCGACGGAATTTCCTGTATTTCTATGCCCTCTTCAAAAACCACTTCGGTCAGCGAATAGTTGTACGCAAATGCCGCAGCGCCGATTTTTTTGATTGTGTTAGGGACGGTCAGTTTGGTAATTCCGGTCATGATAAGTCCCTGCTCGTCGATTTCCGTTACCGGTATACCATCGTGTTCGGACGGAATAATAAACTCGCCCTTGATTTTGTTGGTAAAGCCGGTGCAGGAGTAAACGTAGTAAGAGCTTCCGTCCTCATTCTCTTTCAGAGTAAACTGCTCCGAAAACTTGCAGCCCGCAACGAAGGGCAGACAGCAAAGCGATATTATTAAAGTAATTATCAGCGCGGTAAATTTTTTCATAAGTTTATTCTATCACAGCGCGTAAAAAAAGACAAGCTCTTTCCGCCCGTTTTACGGACACACCTCTTTAAAAACTCTTGCAAAGTTTTTATAAGCCAGCTTTTCGAGCGTCGCGCCGCGAACTCCGCGGCTTTCGAGAAAGTTTAATAGGTAGGGCATTTTTTCGCAGCCTTCTATCTTTTCGCACTCGGGTATTCCGTCAAAGTCGCTGCCGAAAGCGATTATATCCTCGCCGCCCGCATTTATAAGATAATTTATATTGTCAAGAACGCGTTCGAAGGCATCGCCGCCGCCCAAAAATTTTTTGCAGAAATTGACCCCTACCACGCCGCCGCAGCCGGCGATTTTTTTTATAAGTCCGTCGGTGAGGTTGCGCGGATGGTTACATACCGCCGCGCAGTTCGAGTGACTTGCGACGAGCGGAATTTTTCTGCCCTGTAAAATTTCCTCCGCGCCGCCGTCCGACAGGTGGGAAATATCAACTATTATCCCCCTTTCGTCCAACCTTTCCAAAACTTCGCGTCCAAAAGGTTTCAGACCTCTGCCCTCACGCTCTTTTATACTGTTAGGATAGGCAAGCGTGTTTTCGCAGTTCCAGACGAGCGAAGCCATTCTCACGCCGAGGTTATACAGACCGTCGATTTCGTCCGAGGAAGAAATAAAGCCGAGGTTTTCGACAGTGAGGATAACCCCCGTTCCGCCGCCGTCGAGACAGTACTTTAAATGCGAATAATTTTTTATAAATTCCGTCTGCCTGCCGTAACGTCGCATACAGTCCTTGAAGTATTCGGCGTAGTTTAAAAAGCGGCTGTCCGCTCCCTCGCCATGCGTGAAGATTGCAAAGCACTGGGCGGCGCAGCCGCTTTTTTTCAGCTTGTCAAGATTTATCTGCAGACAGCCGTCTTTTAAATTCAGCTCTTCGTCAAAGCTTTTAGTCAGCGTGTCGCAGTGCAAGTCAACGTATTTCATTTGCGCAGTAATCGCCTTAAAATGTACCTTACGGGTCTAGGCGGTTTAACGCAGATAATGGTCATACTTCACCCCTGTTTATTATTACGAGAGCAATTCCCTCAACTTCCAAATACGCGCCGCCGTCCTGCGCGATATTCGAAATTCCCCTGCACTCGCCGTACGACAGCGTCGGGGGATAGCGGTACTTAAGCCCTGCACTATCCATTATATGCAATACGCCGCCGAAAGGTAACACCGAAAATGTTGTCCCCTTATATTTTCCCAGAAAAATTTTTCCGCTTGCCGGAAAAAGTATGGAACGGTCNGTNATCATACGGGCTTGAANNCCCTCGGAATACGCGCGGTGNAAAAGGTGAAGATTGCCTAAAAAATGGTCCTCCCTGCCGCCTCCGCCGCCGTAAATTTCAATCTCTTCAACCCCCTTTTTCAGCAGTTTGAAGAGCGCGATTTCGCCGTCGGTATAGTCCTTTTCGGAGGGATATATTTCGGTAGGTGCGGGATAAGGGATTTCGTCAAGGCTGTCAAAGTCNCCGATATTTTCGTCTANCCGAACTTTGTNTTTAGNCCANTTGTACGCGCCGTCGCAGCAGTAGACGAGCGNGTTTTCAGTATCTATTCCGCCCGAATACGGGTCGCCGTTTAANAGAATTANGCCTTTCATTTTTTNAGGGTGGAGATAGCTTTTGCCATATCGGGCGCGTTGAACACAGCGGAACCTGCGACAAGCACGTTTGCGCCGGCAGCGCGGATAGCCGCCGCGTTATCCGGAGTTACGCCGCCGTCGATTTCGATATCCATATCGGGACGTCCTATAAACTTTGCGTACTCGCGCGCCTTTTCGATTTTTTCCATAACTTCGGGAATGAATTTCTGTCCGCCGTAGCCGGGATATACCGACATTAAAAGCACCATGTCGCACAGCGGAAATACCGGGAAGATATTCTCGACCGGAACGTCGGGGTTTACGACCGCGCCGCACTTTACGCCGTAGGACTTAATCATTTTCAGCGTCTCTTCCAGATAGGTGTCCGAGATTTTTTTGCACGCCTTATAGTGTACGGTAATTATATCCGCGCCGGCGTCCGCAAAAAATTTAATCTGCGTTTTGGGGTGTTCGATCATGAGGTGCGCGTCGAGCGGCAGCTTGGTTAAAGGTCTGATATTTTTGACCATCTGTCCGCCGAAGGTTATGGGTTCGACAAAGCTTCCGTCCATAACGTCGCAGTGGATAAGGTCCGCGCCGCACTGCTCTAATTTTTTAATGGTTTCGCCCATAACCGAAAAGTCCGCCGAANGTATCGAAGGCGCTATTTTTGTNNGCATTTTTCTTNTCCTNATTTATAGTTATCCCGACCGNAGAGATACGAGTATATCAAGGCGCGCAAGGCTTTACGACGGGAGCGTACTNTTTCGTACGCGACCGAGAAAACGCAGCGCAACGCCGATAGACGAAGCATATATGCGGTCAGCCGTTTTGGTTGAGATAATTTACGCGCAGTTGTCCGCACGCTCCGCCAATATCCGAGCCGAGACTTCTTCTGACGCTTGCGGATATTCCGCCGTCAATAAGCGTCTGCATAAAGGCGTAAGCCTGCTTATCGCCGATAGGTTTGAGGTTGCGTTCCTCCACCTCGTTCAGCCTTATCAGGTTGACGTGGCAGGGTCTGCCCTTTAAAAGTTTTATAAGACTTTGCGCGTGTTCCGCTCCGCAGTTTTCGCCGGCTATCAGCGAATACTCAAAAATGTATCTTCTGCCCGTCTTATCAAAATAGTATCCGCAGGCTTTTAAAATTTCGTCAATGGAATATTTCTTTGCGACCGGCATAGTCCTTGCCCTGCCCTCGTCGGTGGTCTGGTGCAGGGATATAGTTAAGTTTACCGGCAGCCCCTCTTCTGCGAGCGCGTAAATTTTTGGAACGAGGCCGCAGGTCGACAGCGATATGTTTCTGGGCGAAATGTTCACGCCGCCCTCCGCCGAAATATTTTTAAGAAAAGCGACAACGTTTTCATAGTTATCGAGCGGCTCGCCGCTGCCCATTAAAACGACATTGGTAACTCCCCTCTGCCTGCCTTCCGCGTGTAGCGCGTTTACTACAAGCACCTGCGCCGCAATTTCGCCCGAGGTCAGATTTCGTACAAGTCCGCCCAGCGTGCTTGCGCAGAATTTACAGCCCATACGGCAGCCGACCTGCGTTGAAACGCACTGGGTATTGCCGTACTTGTATTTCATAAAAACGCCCTCGATAACGTTTCCGTCGGAAAGTCTGAAAAGATATTTTTCGGTGCCGTCCGAAGAAGATTTAAGGGTTTTTATAATTTTTACAGGTTCGTCCTCGTAGCTTTCCAAAAGGCTTTTTTTAAGCTCGGCGGATATATTTATCTCCGAAATTTTTTTGCCCTTCATAAGCCCGTCGTAAAGCTGTTTTGCGCGGAACTTTTTTTCGCCGAGGGACAGTATTAAGTTTTCAAGCTGTTCGTAATTTAAATCCTGTAAGATGCTTTTCATTGTACGAATTGCAAAAGGGTATAAAAGCACTCGTTCATAGCTTCGGACGAAGGCATATGCCCCGAGTTTTTTACCACCTTTACGGTAACGTTTTTATTGCCGCAGACCTCAACCGCCTTCAAAACGTTTGCTGTTGAAGCCACTATATCGGTATCGCCCTGCAGCATAAGATATTTAACCTGCAAATCTGAAAGCTTTGGCGACAGGTCCGTACTTAAATGTTCGCGCAAAAGCGACGCGTTTTTAGCGTAGCCGTTTTTAACGACAGCCATAAAGTCGCGGAAATTATAGTCGGGACTTGTCATAAGTCCTTTTATTATTTTACCTATAGGCGCGGGCGCGGCGTTTTTATTGATATACGCGTTCGTATATTTGCTTAAAAGTTTGTACAGTGTTTTAAGGTTTTTATTCAGAATTTTATCGTCGCAGTCAATTCCCGTTTCAAGAATTTTGCTTACGGTTTTCTTTACTTTTTCGGGCGCGCCTCCGAACGTTGACCCAACTTCGCCGTTGAAGAAAAGATTTTTTAAAATCTGACCGTAGACGAAAACGCCGTCAAGCTTTTCGGGTATGCGGAGCGCCGCGTTGAGCGAGAGAATACTGCCCCAGCTTACGCCGAACAGGTAAACCCTGTTTTCGGGGAATTTCCGCTTAATATACTCCACGAGATCGCAGGTCATATCGACGAAGTGTTCTGTTTTGAAGCTGTCGTCGATTAAGCGGTTGTTTGCGCCGCAGCCCAGCTGATCCCAGTAGACCATTATCGCTTTATCGGTCCACTCGGGGAACAGCCCGCGGCAGCCCACCGAAAAGGGAACGGGCGACCCCGGTCCGCCGTGCAGACAGATTACCACCGGCAAATCTTTGGTTTTGCCCTCTATCGCAATTTTCTGCTTATATCCGCCGAGGTCTACAATAGCGACCTCGGATACTTCGCAGCTTTGTATATAGTCTTTCCTCTCCTTATTCATTTTGCTCCTTCGTAAACGACGTCAGAAAAAATCCAGCGCCGAGGGATATATGCGGCAGAAACTGTAAGCCGAATTTTGTTTTGCGGTGTTTAAGCGGACTTTCGGGAATTTCCACGGTAAAGCCATTACTCTCTTCTAAAAATTTATAGACTACGCTGTCGTTTTCTTCGGGAAGAATTGAACAGGTCGAGTAGTAGAGTTTTCCGCCCGGTTTTACGTACCGCGAGCAGTTCTTTAAAATTGCAAGCTGGGTATCGTTCAGCGAAGCGATATCCTCTTCCTTTCTGAAAAGTTTTATGTCGGGGTTTTCGTTTATGACCCCCGTACCAGAGCAGGGAACGTCGCATAAAACCGCGTCGAACGCGTTTTCGTATCCGGGGTTGAATACAGTACTGTCGCCGACGCTTACGGTAATATTTTCCGCCGCCATCCGGCTTGCGTAAGCTTTAATAAGTTCGGCTCTGTGGGGGTGAAGTTCGTTTGCCGTAACCTCTTTGCACCTGCGCGACAGCAAGACCGACTTCCCGCCGGGAGCTGCGCACGCGTCCAGAAGCTTGCCGCAAGGAGCAACCGCGTTGCATATTGCGACCGAACCTACCGACTGAAAGGTGTAGCCGCCGTTGTCGAAATTTTCGTCGCGCGTTAAGTTTCTGAATATGTAGCAGTTTTCAAACGGCGTATCCGTATGCGGCTTGTCGAGGTAGTTTTCCGCGCCGCGTTCGAACCTGACCGAAATTCCCTGCGAGGGCGCGGACAGAATTTCCGCCGCCTCTGATTTATAGCTTCTGCGGACGCGCTTAACTAGCCACAGAGGCGCGCTGCACTGCAGAGAAACTTTTTCGTCGGTGTTTTGCGGTTCGGGCGGAAGCTTGTACGAGCGCAGAAATGCGTTTACAAAACCCGAAGCTCCGTCCTTGCCCAGTTTTTTGGTGAGTTCAACCGCGCCGTTCACAACCATATAGTCGTGCTTTGACATAAATTCAAGCATATACAGCGCGATTTTTATAATCAGTCTTACCGCGCTTTTGGGCGGCTTTTGCGTGTTTGCGGAGATTATAGCGTTTAAGTAAATATCCTTTTCCAGAACGCCGTAGCAGATTTTTACCGTACGCGCCTTGTTAATAAATTCAACCGGCGTTTCGGCGAGCGCCTGCTTTAAATACTTGCTGCCGCCGTAAACCTTTGAAAGCACCAGATAGGGGTCGCAGAGAGGATTAGTCAAGTCTGTCCCCCGCCTTTATCTTTCTGCCGTTGGCGTAGTCGCTTGCTTTCATTCTTTTGCCGCCTGCGGGTATTAGCTCGTTAATCATAACCGCGCCCTGCGCGCACCCTACGCATACCCCCCTCTTGTCCGCGGATAAAACCAAGCCGCTGTCTCCCTGCCCTTCGCAAACCTGCGCGCCGAGGATATTGAGAGTATTGCCGTTTTGAAGGCAGTACGCGACCGGTTCGGGATTCATTGCGCGTACAAGCCGCGCGACCTCTTCCGCAGGACGGTTAAAGTCTATCTTCGCGTTCTCTTTGTTTATTTTTTTGCAGTGAGTAACGCCGGCTTCGTCCTGCATCAGAAGAAGGGGCTTGCCCTCTTTCAGATACCCTACCGCTTCGACCGCCGCTTCCGCCGCAAGTTGCGACAGCTTGTCGCGAAGTTCGCCGTAGGTTTTTTCGCCGACTTCGCATCTCTTAACGAGCAGTATATCGCCCGAATCTATTTCGAGTTCGGTCTTCATAACGGTGACGCCGGTGTACTTTTCGCCCGCGAGTATTGCGGACTGTATGGGCGACGCGCCGCGAAATTTGGGAAGAAGGGAAGCGTGCAGATTCCACACTCCCTTTTTGAAACAGTTTAAAACCTCGCGCGTCAGAATCTGTCCGTACGCGCAGGTTATCATAATATCCGCAAGACCNGANATATCCTNNACGTGTTCGCGGATTTTTGCAAAGTCGTAAACGGGCANACCGAGNGANNGCGCCTCCGCCTTTACGGGCGTAGGAGTCAAGACCTTTTTTCTGCCGACCGGCTTGTCGGGCTGGGTCAGAACCGCGACTATCTCAACGCCGGAATTATGCAACGCCTTTAAAGCCGGAACGGCAAACTCNGGCGAGCCTGCAAAAACTATCTTCATANNTNAGTCCTTTTCNGGCGGCAGGTCGTAAANTTCCGTCGCCTTGTCGGTGTAGAGTATTCCGTCCAGATGNTCCAGCTCGTGGCAGACGGCGCGCGCAAAAAAGCCTTCGGCAGTCAGCTTGTGCTTTTTGCCGAGGCGGTCGCGATATTCCGCTTTAACCTTGTAGGGGCGGACAACCGTTCCTTGCTTGCCCTTNACCGAAAGGCANCCCTCGGGTCCGCTCTGCTCGCCCTTTACCGAAACTATTACGGGGTTTACCAGTTCGTAATANCCCTCGTCGACGTCGATTACCACCACGCGTTTTGCAAGNCCTATCTGCGGCGCGGCAAGNCCTGCGCCGCTTTCGGCGCGGACGGTNTCTTTCATATCGTCCAGAAGGTCGCAAAGCTGCTTATTGAAAGCTGTGACCTGCTCGCACTTTNTTCTCAAAACGGGGTCGCCCGTCTGCACAACGTATCGAATCATAATATCCTCTTATATTATTTTTAATATTTAACGCCGAAAAACGCAAGGGCGGATTCATTTCGCCCGTTAAGCGTTTTACGTCCGCAGCAATCTCACGNCGCGGATTTTTGCAAAAAAGACGCGCGTGAATTTCTTACGATAGGTTTGCNGGATTTTCTTCCACGTAGACCAAAACCGAATTACTTGTGTTTTTAACCGCTATGTCGTAAATGCGTTCAAGCAGTTTAGTACTGTTCAGTCTGATTAAAACCTGATAACGCATTTTGCCCTGTATCTTTTTTATGGGCGAGTGCATCTTGTTTAAAAAGTAGAACTCTTCGGGATTGTTTGTCCGCAATTCCTCTATTGCAAAGTACACCGACTTTAAAACTTCCAGCGCCTGCTCCTTGTCGTCCGAGGTNNCCATGACCCTGCATATAAGCGAGTAAGGCGGAAAGNTTGTCGCNNTNCNNANTGAAATTTCGTTCTCGAAAAACGCCTTGTAGTCGTAATCCACCGCGTAGCGCAGTATGTAATTTTCAGGCGCGCAGGTCTGCAGTACGACTTTACCTTTATCGTCCGCCCTGCCGCTTCTGCAGGATACCTGCGTTATGAGCTGAAAGGTCCGCTCTCCGCTTCTGTAATCGGAGAAATTGAGGCTCATATCCGCGTCCAGAATTCCGACCAGCGTTACCGANGGNAAGTCGTGACCCTTTGCAATCATCTGCGTTCCGACCAGTATATCCGCCTCTTTCTTTGCGAATTTGTTAAGTATTTTATAGTGACCGTCCTTGCCGGAGACGGTGTCGTTATCCATTCTCAAAATGCGCGCGGAGGNGAAAAGTTCCTTTAAGTCCGCGACCACCTTCTGCGTTCCCGTACCGCTGTACAAAACGTGCAGNCCGCCGCANTCGGGGCAGGCGGANAGCATNCGGTANTTCGCGCCGCAGTAGTGGCATTTCAGGCAGTTGTCCTCGCTGTGGTANGTNAGNGTTACGTCGCAGTTTTCGCACTTTGCAACGTAGCCGCAGTCGCGGCACATAACCGTGCGCGAATAGCCGCGCCTGTTCAGAAATATTATTGCCTGNTTGCCGCTTTTTAAAGTTTCGTCAAGCTCTTCGCGCAGGGCTTTTGAAAACGCCGAGTTATTGCCGCGGCGCACCTCTTTGCGCATATCGGCGATTATAATTTCAGGCAGGGGTTTTTTATTTATGCGCTCGGTAAGAGTAATCAGATTATACTCGCCGCCGACCGCTTTGACGTAGGTTTCAACCGACGGGGTCGCGCTGCCGAGAATTAATTTTGCGCCGTTGAATTTTGCGCGCATAAGCGCCACGTCGCAGGTGGAATATCTGGGTGCCGTTTCGCTGACGTACGAAGAGTCGTGTTCCTCGTCTATAATTACCGCGCCGATATTTTCAAGCGGAGCGAATACCGCGCTCCTCGCGCCGATTGCAATTTTGGCCTCGCCCGAACGCAGCCGCCACCACTCGTCAAATCTTTCGCCCGCGGAAAGTCCGCTGTGGAGTATCGCCGCCGCGCCGCCGAAACGCGAACGTAGCTGCGACAGCATCTGCGGAGTCAACGAAATTTCGGGGACTAAAAATATAGCAGTCCTCCCCCTTTTTATTTCGCGGTCTATTACGTTTAAGTAAATTTCGGTTTTGCCGCTGCCGGTTACGCCGTGTATCAGATGGACCTGCTTGTCCGAATTTTCTATCGACTGAAGCGCCGCCGTCTGCGCCGGAGTTAGTGTTTTCTGTTCGCTGTCGCCGCTCATACCCTCGAACGGGTTCCTTGAAATCTTACGCTTCTCTATTTCCGCCGCACCCTTTTCAACGAGCGCGTTTATTGCGCCGCGTCCGAACTTTTCGCAAAGGAGCGGCATTTCTTCCCCGCCCTTATCTTTGAGATATTGAAGGGCTTCCGCCTGCTTTTTTGCGGATGCAGAAAGCTTTATATCCGCTGTCTTGAACACCGCGAAATTTTTAAAGGCTTCGCGCACCTTGCCTAGCCGCATTTCCGAAGGCAGAAACAGCCGCAGGGCGGCGGCTTTGGGTACGCGGTATCTTTCGGATATTTCGCGCATTAAGTTAAGACACTCCGGAACGAGCGCCGGAACTTCGTCAAAGACCGAAGAGACCGGCTTTACCTTTTCCGCAGGGTACGCGGAAGTTTGGCTTACGCCTATCACGAAGCCATCGATAATTCTTCCGCCGAAGGGTACTTTTACCCTTGCGCCCGCCGTCAGATTTTCCGGACAGGAATATTCAAATATTTTGTCCACGTTGGAGTGGGCAACGTCTACTATAACTTGCGCGAACATTCCGTTATATTTTTTCGCTGCGGTCTTAAAACAAGCCGCAGCGAACCGATAATTTAGTAAAATTAATTAAATTAATCTTTGGTGTACTTGATTTTGCCGTCGGCTATTTCCTTGCAGGCAACCGAAATTTCCTTTAAATACTCGTCGGGGTTGCCGTGCGCCGCGTGGTGTTCAAGAATCTGTCTTGCGCGCTTTGCCGCGACAACGCACAGGCAATAGCGCGAAGCCGCCTGTCCGTCCGTGCCGAGCTGCTCAATTAAAAGATCTACGGAAGGTTGATTTATCATTTTATATCTCCTTTTTTGTTTGCGATAATATTTTTTATCTCTTCGATCGCCTTTGAAAGGTCGTCGTTTATAACAACGTAATCGTACTTATCCTTTTTGGAAATTTCGTACTGCATGCGGCTTATCCGCTTTGCAATGGTTTCGCTATCCTCCGAACCGCGCTTTAAAAGCCTTGCTTCAAGCTCCTTTTCGTCGGGCGGAAGTACCATAATAAGCAGCGCCTGCGGCAACGCATTTTTTACCTGCAACGCGCCGTCCACTTCTATTTCCAGAATGACGTCGCTTACTTCAAGCTGTTTTTCTACGAAGGCTTTGGGCGTGCCGTAATAGTTTTCGAAGTGGTTGCTGTACTCCAAAAAGCCGCCGCTTTTAATTTTGCTTTCAAACTCCTCTTTGCTGATAAAGAAGTATGACTTGCCGTCAACCTCGCCCGTCCTCGGCGCACGCGTGGTGCAGGAAACGCTCAACGCGTAACCGCCGCTTTGTAAAAGTTCATTAACTATCGTTCCCTTGCCCACGCCCGAAGGTCCGGACAAGACTATTAATAAGTTTTTCATAAAAGTGTAGACCACAAAAATTTTAAAAACACAGAGATACGAGCAAGACAAGGAAAACGCGGCTTTGTTGCAGGGCGTGTACTTCTTACGTACACAACCAAAACAAAACGCAAGTTTAACGAAGTATTGCGAAGTATATATGCGTTTTTACTCTACGTTCTGGACCTGCTCGCGGACCTTCTCTATCTCGTTCTTTAAAGCAAGTCCCAGTCTGGTTATTTCCAGATCGTTTGATTTCGAGCATATAGTGTTCGTTTCGCGGTTGAATTCCTGAACGAGGAAATCAAGCTTTCTGCCTACAAGCTCCTGCGCGCAGATTTCGCGGAACTGGCTTATATGCGAGTGCAGGCGGGTAAGCTCTTCGTCGATATTCGATTTATCGGCGAACAGCGCGGCTTCGGTCAGAAGTCTTGCCTCGTCCACTTCTACCCCTTCGAGTATCTTTTTTATCTTTGCTTCAAGCTTTTCCTTGTAGCCCTGAACTACGAGCGGCGCGCGCTTCTCTATGCCCGCGACCAGTTTTTCAATCTCGTCCATACGCGAAAGCATATCGGCTTTGAGTTTTTCACCCTCGGTTTTGCGCATAACGTTGAGTTTGTCAAGCGCAATCTCCAAAGCGGATACCAGCGCCTCAAAACACTGCTCGTCCGCGGAGGATATATCCTCTGTCTTGATAACGTCGGGATAGCGCAGAACGGAAGTCACCGAAAAATCGTCCGCGGCTTCGGGAAAGAGTTTTTTAATTCTCTCCGCGGCGGCGGCGTAAGCTTTTGCCGTACCCTCGTCAAGATATAATTCGCGCGCCTTTTCGCGTTTGTCGTTCAATGACACGAAAATATCCGCGTGTCCGCGCGTAAGTTTTTCGCGCACTACGCCGCGCACCGAATCCTCGAACGCCGCAAAAATTTTGGGGGCTTTTACGTTGATATCAAGATAGCGGTTATTTACCGTCTTAATCTCCGCGCAAAGCTCTATGCCGTCCTTCTTGTATTCTCCCCTGCCGTAGCCGGTCATGCTTAACATAGGTAGATCCCCTTGATTTTTTTATACAGAAATATTATATCAAGATATTTTTAAAATTACAAGCAAAAGCGGCGTATTACAAAAACACGCCGCAAAAATTTTAATAGTCCGCTCTTACGTCGCCGTTAAGCCCTTTGGTGCGCGTAGTTATCACGCGGTACCTGTTTTTGGGCGTCACCTCGAATAGAGTCAGCGGCCGCGAGGACGAGGCAACCTCGCCGTTTGTTTCCGTAAAGAAAGCTACGTTGCCGGCGCACATTATTATAGGCACGCCGTAAAGATAGGAGTACGACCTCATTAAAAGGGGCGGTATATTGTCCTTTAACTCCTCCTGCACCGCGACTATCAGGTTACAGCCGCACATTGACAGCGCCTTTATTCCGTCGGGAAAATACAAATCGTTTTCGATGCAAAGTCCCACCTTACAGCCGCCCACCGTGTAAAAGCCCAGTCCGGCGCCGCTCTTGTAGTCCTCGCAGTCTATCACGTGGTTCATATCCGAAATACCCAAAAGCTTCCCGTTGTCGGCGGCGGCGACCGATTTCCGTAAAACGCCGCGGCTTATTGTCTTACAGCCGCAAAGCACGCCGCAGCCTGCGGTTTTGGAAAGGCGCGCCGCGTCCTCGAACTTATCGGTTACGCCTTTAAGCTCGCTCTCGTAGTTTACCTCACCCAGTCCCCTGAACCCGAAAAGGGCTATATCGCACTCGGGCAAGGTCTTAATATCCTTTACGGCGCTATCCGCGACGACGCATAATATCATACTATACATTTTATTGTTTTGACGAAAAATGTGTTAAAATTTGTTTTAATCGCGAATGGACGGGCATATGATACACTGATTAGTTATCAAAACGAGGTGTTCAGTGAAAAAATTTATCTCCCTTCTACTTATCGTATGCGCCGCGGTAACGGCAACGGCCTTTTCGGCTTGCGCCAAAAAAGAGGTCGCCGTAAGCTCTTACGATATTATCGCTATCTACGACGGGCAAACCAACGCGCTTACCGGCACGGTTGACTTCACCTACTACAACGACACGGACAACGAAATAAACGAGCTGAAATTCAACCTTTTCGGCAACGCGTTCAGACAGGACGCGCAGTATTCGCCCGTGTCCGAAGCTTACGCGGCAAAAGCCTATTATTCTGGCAAGAGCTACGGCGGAATGACTGTTGAAAGCGTTGAAAACTGCTCGGCGTGGAACGTGGGGGGCGAGGACGAAAATATTTTAAGCGTAACCCTTATTTCCCCCGTCTATCCCGAACAGACGGCAAGCGTAAAAATCAGCTATACGCTAAACCTCGCCAAGGTAAACCACCGCACGGGCGTGACTAAAAACACGGTCAATTTAGGCAACTTTTATCCCGTTCTCTGCGCGTATACCGCGGACGGCTTTAAAGAGTGCAACTACTATTCCTGCGGCGACCCCTTCCTTTCGGAATGTGCCGATTATACCGTGACCCTTTCAATGCCCCTCGGCTACACCGCGGCGGCGAGCGGAAAACTCGTAAGCTCGGCTGAAACCGCAGACAGCAAAAAATGCACCTGGTCGCTGAAATGCGCGCGCGATTTCGCGCTGGTTCTTTCCGATAAATTCCAGGTGGAAACGGGCAGCGTAAACGGCGTGGACGTAAGCTATTATTACTACAACGATGACAATCCGCAGGCTTCTCTCGCGGTTGCGTGCGAAAGCGTAGAGTACTTTTCGGACACGTTCGGCGGCTATACCTACCCCACTCTTTCGGTAGTGCAGACCGGCTTTTGCTACGGCGGTATGGAATATCCGGCGCTTACTATGATAAGCGACGAGCTTGACCGCGACACTAACAACTACACCATAGTACACGAAAACGCGCACCAGTGGTGGTACGCGATGGTCGGAAGCGACCAGCTTAACTGCGCGTGGCAGGACGAAGGGCTTGCGGAGTACAGCAGCGTAATGTTCTTCGAAAACCACCCCGACTATAACTTTACGAGAACCGGACTTGTGGGAATGGCGACCAAATCCTACAGGGCGTACTACTCGGTATACAACCAGATTTTCGGCGACGTAAACACCAGCATGACCAGAAATTTAAAGGACTTTGAAAGCGATTACGAATACGCGAACATTGCCTATAACAAGGGCATGATTATGTTCGACACGCTGCGTCAGTCTATCGGCGACGATAAGTTTAAATCGGGACTTAAAAAGTACTTTGAAAACAACTGCCACAAAATCGCTTCGCAGGAAGATTTATTCGGCTGCTTCATTTCGGGCGGCGTTGACCTCGAAGGTTTCTTCCAGTCGTTCATAGACGGCAAAATCGTAATTTAACCTTTACAAACTCCGTCCGCCGTGATAAAATTTAGACGGAAATAATTAACGGAGATTAATATGATAAATTCACTTTTCGAAGAACTGTCCGCCCTGCCCGAAGCGGAAGCGGTTGCGCTGGGCGGTTCGCGCGCTGGGAATAACTTTGATGAAAAGTCCGATTACGATGTTTACGTTTACTGCACCGCGCAAATAAGCGAGAGCGCGAGAAAAGAAATTCTGTCCCGATACTGCAAATATTACGAGATAGGAAACAGCTTTTGGGAATACGAAGACAACTGCATACTTTCCGACGGCACAGGCGTAGATATTCTGTACCGCAATTTGGACGGCTTTGCCGACGACGTCGCTTCCGTCTGCGAAAAATTTCAGGCGCGCAATGGATACACCACCTGTATGTGGCATAACCTTTTGACCTGCAAAATATTATACGACAGGGACGGGAGATTAGAGCAGACGAAAAAGCGGTTCGGTATCAAATACCCCGAAAGGTTGAAAAAGAACATAATAGAAAGAAATATGAAGCTTTTGCATAAAGCTTTGCCTGCGTACGACAAGCAGATAGAAAAAGCCGCGCGACGCGGAGATTCGGTAAGCGTAAACCACCGCGTTGCCGCCTTTCTTGAATCGTACTTCGACGTGATTTTCGCCCTGAACGAA
>WFLX010199745.1_pt1 | contig 34016 bp, 22 predicted proteins | sample 4967041 | NCBI WGS metagenome assembly WFLX01 (sample SAMN12857096, study PRJNA449069) | gut metagenome | isolation source: stool from male and female vole | host: Microtus ochrogaster | place: USA:Florida | collected 2017
GTCTTTAGTTTACTCTTATCCAAAGGAAGAATATTGTTGTCATTCTTAAGCAGAACAATGCACTTCTCTGCCGCTTCTCTGTTCAATGCCTGCATAGGGGCGCTGTCTACTACGGAATAAGGAATCTTGTCGAAAGGATTCTCCTTCTTCTCATCGAACACGCCGAGCTTCATCCTTGTAGTGAACAGATTGACAAGCGCCTCGTCTATACGACTCTCCTCCACCTTGCCCTCTTCTACTGCCTGCTTTAAATAACGGAACAAATTACCGCAGTTCAAATCACAGCCGTTGTTCATAGCCATGGATACGGATTCTACAGGGGTATCCGTTACATGATGACCTTCGTGGAAATCCTTGATTGCCCAGCAGTCGCTTACCACATGACCCTTAAAGCCCCACTCGTCTCTTAAAGTATCCTTAAGCAGCGTCTTGCTTCCACAGCAGGGTTCACCGTTGGTACGATTGTAGGCGCCCATAACAGCCTCAACGCCCGCCTCCTGAACACATGCCTTAAATGCCGGAAGATAAGTTTCATACATATCCTGCTTGGTTGCCACCGCGTCAAAGCTGTGTCGGATATCCTCGGGACCGCTATGCACCGCAAAATGCTTTGCACATGCCGCCGATTTTAAATAATTCTCATCATGACCCTGCAAGCCCTCCACGAATCTCACACCCAAACGGGAGGTTAGATAAGGATCTTCGCCAAATGTCTCATGTCCACGACCCCATCTGGGATCACGGAATATATTTACATTGGGTGACCAGAAAGTCAGACCTTTATAAATGTCTGTATCATCCTTTGCCTGCTGCATATTAAACTTTGCACGACCCTCTGTAGAAATAGCATCCGCAACCTTTTCCACAAAATCCTCGTCAAAGGTTGCCGCCAAGCCGATGGACTGGGGAAATACGGTTGCAATACCGGCTCTTGCCACGCCGTGAAGCGCTTCGTTCCACCAATTGTATGCCTTAATTCCCAAGCGCTCTATTGCCGGCGCCCAGCTTAAGGTCTGTCCAACCTTTTCTCCCAGAGTCATCTGTGCTACCAGCTCCTTAGCACGCTCTCTGTACTCACTAACTTTTTGTTCATTTTTTACGATTTCCATCTAGCGTTATCCTCCACTTGCCCTTGTAGTATACTCTCCATATACCTTTTCATTTTATAACAAAACCCTTGACTATTCAATGTATTTTATTGCAAATTACCTGTTTTTCTTGTACAAATGTAACAGTCCGGATAGCCGATATTACGAAATCAAGTTTATATCCATATGTAATATTGATAGACTTACTTGCGCCCAAATGAGTTTTTAGCTCATTTGGTGTGTATCAGCGTAACAATTCAGACATTGTCCTTCGCATATCCTCCTTCGCCCTCTCCACTGCATCAAAAAGCCCCTGCGCCGACATCCTTATAGCGCCCTCTCCCCAAATAATCATCTGCTCTAAAGCGTCAGAGGTGGCAACCGTCACCTGATATTTTTGTCCGATCTCATGGACGGTTTTCTCAATATACTGGTCTGCCGTCTCCGCTTCCTTGGTGTACACCACATGAATATTGTGGTACTGAAACACAGACCCGGGATTACCCTTGACCTTATATGCGTCAAACACCACAATGACCGTACTCCCCAGATATCCCTGATAATTGCTCATAATGTCAATCAGTCTGTCTCTTGCGCTGTCGATATTGATCGCTGCCAGCTCTCTTAATTCCTGCCATGCAAAAATAATGTTGTAGCCGTCCACTAACAAATACGCCTCATTCGAAACAGGTACACTTCTTTGCGGCGTTTTCCCATTTACGCCGTCCTTGCCGCCATGTGTACCACCCTTGCCGTCTTTTGTGCCGGGCTTAGCGCCTGCTTCGCCCGTTTCATTGCCGCCGTCAAACCGCCACTCGCGCCTGCCGCCCTTGTGATAACGACTGAAACGACTTTTGTCCTCCTGCCTTTTCCCGTAAGTCTGGCGGAAAATTTCCTCAATTTCCTCCTGTGTAATATGACCGTTTACGGCTTTACCGCCCCTTTCTCCTACTTCCACACCACTCCTTATCTGTGCGGCGCTAAGTGCATATTCCATAATATCGCCTTCCGCCTCACCCCCGGTCCGGCTGTCTGCCCCTTGGGTCAGCTCATCCCATTTCCATCCGTTTTGCACATGGGCATACTCATCCACCCGATCCCATTCCACCACAAAGCCCGCCCCGTGAGAACAGAAAACAGAGCCTGTGGGATTCTCCAAANCCGCTTCCGGGTCGTAGGCAAGCTTCNCTNCTATCNCCTCCCCNTTGTGACAGGGCTTGTAGCCCGCAAGCGCACAGTTCATCCTCCCATAGCCTTTTGTATAGGCGCTAAATTCCCTCTGATAATCCCGCATTGTCGCCACGGGAGCGCTGCCCGTAAGGGTACTGCGTCCTCCCTTAGTAACAGGGGCATCAAAACTTCCCTGCATTCTCCGGATATCCGACATGGCACGCCCCAAAAGCTGTGTGGGAAGCTCCAAAGTAAAAGCAAAATACGGCTCCAAAAGCACACTTTTACTCTTGCGGAGCCCCTGCCGTAAAGCCCTGTAGGTCGCCTGTCTGAAATCCCCGCCCTCGGTATGCTTCTGATGCGCCCGCCCGGCAATAAGGCTGATGCGCATATCCGTAATTTCGGACCCGGTAAGCACTCCCACATGAGTCTTCTCCTCCAAGTGGGTCAGCACCAGACGCTGCCAGTTCCTGTCCAACATATCCTCGCTGCACAGGGAGGCAAACTGCAGACCGCTTCCCCTCTCGGCAGGCTCCATAAGTAAATGCACCTCCGCATAATGTCTGAGCGGTTCAAAATGCCCGATGCCTATCACCGGCTGAGCAATGGTTTCCTTATAGACAATACTGCCGTTTCCGAACTCCACCTCCAAGCCAAACCGCTCCGCTATCAGGCTTTTCAGGATTTCGACCTGAACCTCGCCCATAACCTGCACATGAATCTCCGACAGTGCCTCCTTCCAAACTATGTGTAAAAGCGGCTCCTCCTCTTCCAGTCTCCTGAGCTGCCCCAACACCGTTATTGCATCGCTTCCTTCCGGCAGCACAAGCTGATAGGTCAACACCGGCTCCAGCACCGGCAACTCATTTTCCTCCTCATAGCCAAGCCCTTGCCCCGCAAAAGTTTTGGTCAGTCCCGTGACCGCACAGATTTCTCCTGCCTCCGCTTTCTCCACGGTCTGAAACCCTGAGCCGTTGTAGATACGAAGCTGGTCAGCCTTCTCCTGCCAGACCTCCTCCGTGGCTCCTGCGCTGTTTTCATTTCCAAGAAACATTTTCGCCCGAAGCACGCCCCCTGTCACCTTAAGATGAGTCAGACGATTGCCCGCCCCGTCTCTGGTGATTTTGAAAACTCTGGCTCCCGGCTCCTCAGGATATTCCGGTCTCAGGGCATATACAGAAATCCCCTGCAGCAACTCCTCCACTCCCGTAAGCTTCAGCGCCGATCCGAAATAGCAGGGAAACACTCTTCGCTCCCCAATGGCAAAGGCTATGCTCTCCGTGCACAGAAACCCCGTTTCCAAATATTCCTCCATCAACCCCTCATCGCACATGGCAAGCGCCTCGTGAAAGCACTCTTTTCCCTCCTGTGCCTCGCCAAATTCCACGCAGGCGGTGTCCAACCTTTCCGCAAGCTCACCCAAAAGCCTTTCCTTATCCGTTCCCTCCATATCCATTTTATTAATAAAAATAAATACGGGTATCTCATATTTTTTCAGAAGCCTCCACAAGGTTTCCACGTGCCCCTGTACGCCGTCCGAGCCGTTTATCACCAATATGGCGTAATCCAAAACCTGCAGGGTTCTCTCCATTTCCGCGGAAAAATCCACATGTCCCGGCGTGTCCAGCAGGGTCATTTTCAGGTTCTCCCACTCCACCTGCGCCTGCTTGGAAAAAATCGTTATGCCCCTTGCACGTTCCAAGGCAAAATTATCCAAAAAAGCGTCCTTATGGTCCACCCTTCCCAAGGTACGAATACTGCCGCAGGTATATAAAATACCCTCTGCAAGGGTAGTTTTCCCCGCATCCACATGAGCCAATATTCCTATTACTAAATGATTATTCCGCATAATTTTCCTCTCGTTGATTACTGTTTACGGTTCACCAATAGGTATGCTCCGGCAAGTTGAGTAATTGCACCGATGTGTTTCTACGGTCTTCATAGGAACATTTACCTCATGGGAACTTAGTTTACCGATTGGCCGTGAACAGTAACCACTTGTTATTCCATATTTCAAATTTTTGCTTGACACCCCGCCCACTTGGCATTATAGTAGACATGCACGAATCGTCCGCAGGACATTCCGTGCGTACAACTATAAATTACACAACCGCTAGGGGAGCACATCGCTGAGACTGAATTTATTTTAATTCTGACCCTCATTACTTGAACCGGATAATACCGGCGTAAGGAAGCCAAACCATATTGCATCTATGATGCAATTATCGATGCTGTTCCTCCTCGCGCAGACGAAGGAGGATTTTTTATGAACAACTTTTTTGCCACTCCCACCGATGTATGGGGAGATGACGCCGTGAAACTGACTACAACAGGTATCCTTACCGTTGCAGCCGTCATTGCTCTATTGATCGTGATTGCCCTGATCGTGCGCCGCAGACAGTCTGGTAAAGCTTCCGTAAAGCTTACCACCAAGCAGCTTGTCTTTTCCGCCGCTGCAATTGCTTTGGCTATCGTCACTTCCATGATCAAGCTTTTGGAGATGCCCATGGGCGGTTCCGTGACACTGCTTAGCATGTTATTCATCGTACTGATTTCCAGCTGGTACGGTCCTTATGTAGGCATTATGACTGCCATNGCTTACGGNCTTTTGCAATTTGTCATGGAGCCCANCTTCTATACCGTTCCCCAGATGCTCACCGATNATCCGTNAGCTTTCGGTGCGCTGGGTATTGCCGGCTTCTTCTATCAAAAAAAGCACGGCTTGATCATCGGTTACATAGTAGGGGTTCTGGGCAGATTCTTCTTTGCCTTCCTGTCCGGAGTCTTCTTTTTTGCAGCCTATGCGCCGGAGGGCTGGAATGTAGCCGTCTACTCCTTCGTTTATAACGGCTCTTATCTTGCCGTGGAGGCTGCCATCACTATTGTTTTGATTGCAATCCCCCCCGTTTCAAAGGCGCTGGGATATGTAAAGCGCCTTGCCACTGCATAGACCGCAGCCTGTATGGTGTAAGCCGCAGTCTCGCTACTATAGACTGCGGCTTTTTTGAAAGCCGATTCTCTACCGATATTTCTCAAGATAAAAGGAATATAACAGCCTTTCCTTCACCGGAAGCCTCATCAGCCTATGCAGCGCTTCCCCATAATAATCAAGCTGCACTTCATAACGCNTCCACAAGCTTTNCAGAGAATCTANCACATCCGTTTTATAGNCCAGCAATACGATTTTCTCGTCCTCCACAAAAAACACATCAATAATTCCCTGTATCAGCACATTTTCCTCCAAGGGAAATTCCGGCTTCAGCCTGTTGGCGGCAATGCCCAGCACAAAGGGCTGCTCCCTGTATAAGCCTCCTGCCCTGTCCGCCCGCCACATGCGGTAGGCAAGCTCGGTCTGCAGAAATCGAACCAGCTTCCTTTCGTTTAGTGCCTGCAAATATTCCTCCGGCAAGCGCCTCTGCTTTGTCAGAGTAATCAGATATTCATGAAGTTTTTTTGATAAAGCCGCCGCATCCAATTCCTTTTCATACTCCTCGTATCTCTCGGGAAAAACAGGGAATTGCGCTCCCAACAGCCCTTCAAAATCCATAAGCTCCATGGCTCGGTGAAACGCATTACCGCGTACCGTACCGCTGACTGTCTCCTCCCCTCTTTTAAATGCAGGAATATAAGGCACAATCTCTTTTTCCTCAAAAACATGGTATGCGGCTTCGTCCTTTTCAGACATGGCGGCTATTTTTAACTCCGACACCGTTGTCTTTGTATATAGCTCTGCCAGATTACCGTAAGGGTATTCATAAGTAAAACGCGCCCTAAGTCCGGCAAACGCCTTTTCGTCCACGTAATCCTGCGCCCGGAAGAGCGCAAGCTTTCTCCCATACAAATCCACCTGCTCCCTGACCTCTTCACCCAAAATCCCGGAGACCTCCTGCACGGTAACCTCTATCTTACACTGCCCTAAAATCGGCAGCAGAAAATCCATATAACCGGAAGCCTGCATAAAATCAATATAAGTCAGGTGACTGCCGTTTCTCTCACGGCACCGCTCCCATACCTCCTCCGCCTTTTCCATTGCTGCGGTGAGTATCAGCTTTTCTTTTGCACGGGTAAGCGCCACATACAACACCCTAAGCTCCTCCGCCAGATTGTCCTCCCTCATTTTCTTTGAGAGCACAACTCTCCGCAGCGACTTATTGCGCAGGCGCCTCTTTGTATCCACATAATCCACTCCAAGCCCTAAATCCATATCCACAATCAGGGATTGATTCGCATCCTGCATATTGAAGCGCTTTGACAAGCCCGCCACAAACGCTACCGGGAATTCCAGCCCTTTACTTTTATGTATACTCATAATGCGCACCACATCCGCATTTTCGTCCAAGGTATCCGCCTCGCCGTAGTCCACATCATACTTTTCCAGCTGCTCCATATAACGTATAAAATGGAACAATCCGAAATAGCTTGTCTTCTCAAAATCCGAAGCCTTGGTAAAGAGCATTTCCACATTTGCCCTGCGCTTACTGCCCGCCGGAAGCGCCGTCACATAGCTGAGGTAATCAAAGTCATCCACCAGCCTCTGCAACAGGTCTCTGATGGGAAGATAGACGGTGCATTCCCGATACTGCTTTATCATACGGATAAAATCGCGGCATTTTACTGCTAATTTGTTGTCATGGTACCCTGTTTCCTCATCTGTTTCCGCTGTTTCAACCCCTTCGGCTCTGCCGCTGTATTCCTGTCCGGCAACAGCTTCTCCTGCTTCAGTCTTCCCCACAGTGTCGGCACATCTCTGCTCCGTTCTGGTACTGTCGGCACATTCGCTAACCTTTCCATAATCACAGACCGCCTCATAAAGAGAACAATCCTTTTGTACACTGCGTATTTTTGCAATTTCCTCTTCCGTAAAACCGCCAAAAACAGATTTCATCACACCAAACAGAGCTATGTCCTGCCTTGGATTATCAAGCGTTCTCAAAAACTGTAAAAGCTGCTGCACCTCCTCCGCCGCAAAATAGCCGGTTTTCGAGGTGATATATACCGGAATTCCCTCCTGCTCCAGAATCTCCTTAAATTCCTCATCCCAGCCGCTGTTGCTCCTGAGTAGAATCACCATATCCCTAAAGCGTACCGGTCTAAGCCCTCCCGTCTCCTTATCCGTCACTTGAAAATCTCTCAAAAGCGCCTTGATTTTCCGGGCAATGGCATAGGCTTCCGCCTGCTTTACACTCAAATCCGAATCGCTTTGGGGCTTTTCCACCAGTATCAGCTCACTCGTACAGCCCTCGCTTTCGGGATAGACTGCCCCCGCATACAGCGCGGCATTCTCATCATAAGCGATTCCGCCGATTTCCCTACTCATAATCCGGGAAAAAATATCATTGACCGTGTCCACCACCTGCTGCCTGCTTCGGAAATTCTTAGACAGGTCGATGCGTTGGCATACCCCCTCCTCCGCATAGGTATCATACTTTTCCAGAAATAACTCCGGTCTTGCCAGACGGAATTTGTATATGCTTTGCTTGACATCGCCTACCATAAACCGGTTATAGCTGCCGTCCTCCTCGCCGGAAATAGCCTTTAACAAATACTCCTGTACCAGATTACTGTCCTGATACTCATCAATCAGAATTTCATGAAAATACTGCCTGTATTCCAGCGCCACTGCACTGGGAGTTACCTCTTCCCCCTCCCTGTGAACTAGAATATCCAGCGCATAATGCTCCATATCCGAGAAATCTATCAGCTTCTTTTCCTGCTTTTTCTGCTGCATACGCCAGTTAAATTCCAGCACCAAATCAATCAGGGTACACACAGGCGCCGCACAAGCCTTACTCTGCCTTAAGGCAAGCTCCATGGGCGTGGCAAACATCCCCTCCTCCAGCTCCTTTAAAATATCCTTTACCTGACCCCGAAGCTCTTTTGCCTGCTCACGCTTTACGGGCGAAACGCTGTCGTCCTTCTTGGAGGGAAGCCTGCCAAAGCTTACCGCGGCAATTTTAGTGCCGTAATTTATCCAAATTTCGGCTTCCTCAGCACTGCTCTTCAGAGCGGCGTCAGCTTCCGCAGCCCCCGCATATTCCCCGTTTCCATATGCTGCCAGTCTTTCCAGTTGTTCTAACTCCGCCTCTATCAGTTCACCGTACATATACGGTCCGTCCGACATTTCGCAGAGTGCCTTCGCCTCCCGCAGCTTGTCCGCACAGCCCTTAAGCATTAACCTGACATATTTTTTAAGATAAGAATAACAATCGCTTGCCACCAGCGTGTCAACACTCTCAGCCTCATAATCCGTCTTTCTCTGCATAAGCCACTCCCGTGGCCACGGAAAACTTGCCGCATAGCGGGATAGCTTTAAAATATGCTGCTCCAATGCGGTTTCCCTGCCTCCCGGGCAGAAATATTCCACACATTCATGAAAGCTCTCCGCCCCCTCGGCATAGGCTTCCTCCAAAAGCTCCTTTAATACCTCCTGCTGCAACAGCTTGATTTCTCCCTCGTCCGCCACTCGAAAGGCAGGGTCCAGACCTATTTCATTAAAATGGTTGCGTATCATAAAAAGGCTGAAGCTGTCAATCGTAGTGATCAGGGCATTGTGAAGCAGTGTCGCCTGCCTTTGAAGATGCTCCGACTCCGGATTTTCCGTCAATCTTTTAGCAATTCCGTCCGCAATGCGCTCGCGCATTTCCGCCGCCGCCGCATTGGTAAAGGTCACAATGAGAAGCCTGTCAATATCCACAGGCTTTGCCCCGTCACATACCATTTGAATAATCCGCTCCACCAGCACGGCAGTCTTGCCGCTGCCTGCCGCCGCAGAAACCAGTATATTCCGATTATGAAGTTCTATTACCTTTTGCTGTTCGGCAGTAAACGAAATCGCCATAACTTTTACACCTGCTCCCGCATTTTCTCAAATATTTCCGCCTTGCCCAGTTCCTTAAGCTTTCGCTTTTCATATCCCGCAATACTGCCGTCAAAGCCGCAGACTTTTTGATAGGCACAATAAGTACACGCCTGTGAGCTTCCCTTTTCATAGGGATTCAGCCCGATATTTCCGTCCAGTATCTCCCTGCCGATATCCTGCATTTTATGGTTTACATAATCTGAAATTATCTGCAGCTCCTCCCTGTTCATTACCGAGGAGCGCGCCGAAAAACTGCCGTCCTTTTTGCGCTCTACGGGAATTACATCGGATTTCTCCTGCATATACCTGTCAAGTCTCTCCACAATATCCGGTTCGCTGTTCACCACACCGTTCATGCGGAGCTTTGAAAGAATCTGCTCATTTATCTCCTCATCATTAAGCTCCACAGGGCTGTCCACCGTAGGGTCGTCAATATGATAGTAAAGCATTGCCGCCGGAACCACCTGCTTGTCCGGATGTTTTTTTGCCTCCAGCTCCATGGCTGCATTCATGTACACCACAAGCTGTAGCTGCAGACCATAATATAACGCCGCTAAATCAAACTGTCTGTTACCCGACTTGTAATCAATTACCTTTACATAAACCCGCTCATCGTCCTGTGCCGTATCGATACGGTCAATCCTGCCGATAAGGCGCATTTTTTCCTGTTCGGACAAATCCACATGAATACTGTCCAAATCCTCTGCAAACTGAAAAGACACTTCGTAGTGAGACGGCGAAAAGGCTCCTTTTTTAAGCTGTTTCTGCAGGGTCAGAACCGTGCGTAGCAATATCCTCTCCATACGGGTAATGGCATACTCGTTTCTGGCGCTGCTGTAAAGAATAGTGTCACCGTAGGTTGCGGCATAGGTTTCCAGCGCCTCCCGCACCGCCCTCTCCCCGAATTCCTCAGGAAAATCAAACCATGTATACCCCTTCTCCCCAAGCTTTCCCGCAAAAATCTCCAGCACGGCATGGTATACGTTTCCCATATCCACCGTCTCAAAGCCAAACTCCTCTCTCTCCTTAAGTGTCAGCCCATATTGCAGAAAATGCCTGTAGGCGCACGCCGCGTAAGTCTCCAGACGGGTGACGCTGTTCTCCAAATTCCTGCCGTAAAGCGCCCTTGCCACCGCTTTGGACAAGGGGGAGTCCTGATAACGGAAAAAAGCCGCCTCGGTCAAACGGTTTCTGGCATCCGAAAGTTCTTTACTGCCATAGGCATGATATATGGTAAAAAATTCCTTTTCCTCCTGTATGTCTATAGAGCCAAGGGCATAATCCCTAAGCTTTCCCGCAAGATATCCCACGCCCTCCCCCGGAGTCTCCATCTGCTCTAAGGCACTGCGGTTCTGGGGATATTGCACCGTAAGCATCGGAAACATTTTTTTCACCGTATCTATCAGGTATGCCGGACGGATACTTTTTCCCTCACTGTTCATCTTAGAATAAGATAAATACAATCTCTCGGAGGGCTTAGTCATATTCAGATAAAGATAAAAACGCTGGATGTACATCTGTTGTCTGGGTGTAGGTGCAAGCGTAAGCCCCGATTCCTGCAAAAACTCTCTGTCCATATCGGAAATAATGCCGCCCTTGGAAGCGCTCTTAGGGATATTGCCGTCATTTACCCCCAGAAAAAACAACACCTTCACTGACTTTAAACGGGTTCGCTCCATATCTCCCACCAACACACGGTCCACATTCTGAGGAATGATTCCCACTTCAATCTCTCCGAAGCCTGCCTCCAAAATATCGGCAAACTCCTGCATGGAAATCTCCTCCTCTCCCAAAAGCTCGTGTATTTGATTCAAAAGCTCCATGACCAGCCTGTAAATCTGGGCATACTCCTTCGCCTTGGAAAGCAAGCCCTGCTCCTCAAAACAGCTCTCATAGGCGGCTAACTTCTTCTGTACATGATTTTGAACCAAAAAATCATACAAGTGGTTTACATAATCCTTCGCCTGTGCCGTCTTTCCCATATGCAGCATTTCCACCTGCTCCATCAACTGCTCCCGCAGGGCATTCAGCCGTGCAAGAGGCTCCTCGCCCTTCATCTGCTTCGTCTTGTGGGTAAAGAGACGGCTATAGCTGCGATAGCCCCGAAGCCCCGTCTGAATCACGTAATTTTCCAGCTCGTCAATTTCCTCCGCAGGGATATCCGCCAAGCCGCTGCGCAGATAATGAAACACCGCTTCATAGGAAAAATCCTTTAAATACAACGCCAAGGCGCTTTTGATATATTCAATCATAGGGTTCAGCACAATGCCCCTCGTCCTGTCAATAAAGCAGGGGATGGAAAGCTTGGCAAATTCCGTTTCCACATAGGGCGCATAACTCTCCAAATCTCCCATGATCACTGCAATATCCCGATAGGCAAGCCCTTCGTTACGAATCAGGCTGCGGATATACAGCCCGGTCTGATGAACCTCCTCCTTTGGCATGGTAGTCTCAAAAAGCTGAATCTGCTCCTGCTCACCGGAAAAAGGCTTATAAACATAGCGNAACAANTTTTGCTCCAAGTGTCGCNACGCNCTCTTCNCNCTCCGCGCGCCCACAAACACNTCCTGCCCCCGCGTAACNCCCNCNTCTCCGGCAANCTTTTCCAAATCCGACACCGTCTTTTTACTCAGATAAAAAAGCTTCTGCTCACCGTCAAGGATATAGGGATTCTCCCCCTCCCCCATGGTCAGCGCTACAATAGTCTCGCCGCTTAAACGTATCAGCNCCTGAANAAGACGNTTCTNTATGGGGGNAANNNCGGTAAAGCCCTCCAANANCACCACGCTTCCCGCAAGCAGTTTGGATTTCGCCAAGGAACGCCTAAGCACATCCAGCGTCTCCTCCGTGGTTACAAAATTTCCCTGAATGTATTCCATAAAACCCTTATAAAGGATCTCCAAATCCTTTAGCTTATGTACCAGAGCACCTCGCTTTTCCGAAAAAGTAATCAGCTTTTCCATATCCTCCGTGCCGATTCCGTACTGCATAAATTCCGATATGGCGCTTTTTACCTCATGGATATAGCCCTGCCTGTGCAAAAGACCTCCCAGCGTAGGAAGCTGATCCTTTAAATTTGCCGCCACCTTCTGCAGCACAAGACTTTTACCCGTATCGTCAAGCACAGGAATCTCCTCCCTGCCTACCTCCTCTAAGATACGGTGGCTTAAGCGCCCGAAGCTCAGCACGTCAATATTCATTATGCCGCCCCGTTCATGCATAGTCACCAGCTCCTGCTGGGTCTGCATGGTGAACTGATCCGGTACTATCACCAGAAAATTTTGTCTGGGATTGTCCAGAGAACGCCTGATAATCTCTTCATATAACTTCCTGCCTGTACCCGCGTCTGAGGGTCCAAAATAAAAACGTAAGCTCACTCGTATCCTCCGGTTAATTTGACGGTTTATTACCGGTCTTTCTTGGTTCTGTCTTTCCGGTTATCCCTTTATATTTTATCGCGATTAAATCGTGATTGCAATTACGATTTATAAAAACAGCCGTCATTATGTAACAGTTCAGTCATGCAAANATGATTGTGTAGNTTTTCNGTGGTGANNTAACTNTCTAAGGACANACNTCNCANTCATTNNCATAGNGCNNACATCNAAGATAAAATAAGTTACCAACCAATCCGCTATATAGTAGCGAAAATATATATTCTAGTGACTTTTGAATGGGCATAGATAAACTGATACATCAAATTTTTCCTTTTAATATTTCCTATGCTTCCGCAGTCTCCCCCACGCTGCCTTCATAATATTGTGCCTGCGCCGTCCAAAGCGCAAAGTACAAGCCTTCTCTGTCCGCCATCAGCTCGCCGTGGCTCCCTCGCTGCACCACCTGCCCCTTGTCAAACACCACGATGTCATTGCAGAAACGGCAGGAAGAAAGCCTATGGCTGATGTAAACAGCGGTTTTGTTGCCCACCATCTCGTCAAACGCCGAATATACCTCGTACTCAGCAACCGGGTCCAGCGCCGCCGTAGGTTCGTCCAGCAAAATAAAGGGCGAATCCTTATACAATGCTCTTGCAATGGCAATTTTCTGGCGCTCACCGCCCGAAAAAATAATTCCTTCATCGTCATAGCCCTTGTCTATCAGCGTGTCAATGCCTTTAGGCAGTCTGTCAAGCCTTTCTCCGAAGCCGGCTTTCGTCAAGCTCTTCCGTATCTTTTCGGAGTCATAGTCCTCCCCCGTGGCAACATTTTCCGCTATGGAATAGTCAAACAAGGTAAAATCCTGAAATACCACAGAAAAAATCCTTATGTATTCGCTATAATCATACTTTCGTATGTCTATTCCGTTGAGACAGATAACACCCTCCGTAGGCTCATACAGCCTGCAAAGCAGCTTTATCATTGTGGTTTTACCCGAACCGTTCTTCCCTACTACTGCCATGCGCTCGCCAATCCGCAGCTTTAGCGAGAAATCACGAAGGGCATATTCCTCCCTTCCCGGATACTTAAAGGAAACATTACAAAACTCAATCTCATATTCATTGTCCGTCCGCTTTTCCACGGGGAGCGTTCCCTCATAAAAGCTTGCTTTGATATCCAGAAATTCAAACATTGTACTCTGTCTGCGCGCCACCAAAAGAAATGTCTGCGCGTCATGCAGCATATTCTGGAGGGCGGACGTGAGCCTTTCAAAACACGCCACATATCGTAGCAGCATGCCTACGGCAATGCCGCCTCCCGTTGCAATCAGTGTCAGGAACAGATAGCAGATTCCCCTCACTCCCGCATTCAATACATTGATTACCAGCTCCTTAAGCCCGCCGGTTTTAGCCATAAGATTATCCTTATACTTTAAAAATTCCCTTCCGTGGACAAAGGTATATTCCTTTAACAAATCCACTGCGTCATACAGCTTCACATCCTTGCGGTTTTCCATGGATATACCGTCATAAACCGCATAATACCACATCAAATTGGTCTCCTGTGGCTTATCATTAGTCCAAAGCGCCATATATTCCGTAAGCTTTTGCCCGAAGTAGTGCTCCCCGATGCCGTTACAGACTATGGCAAGCACAAGCACGGCAAAAAATACATAAGTGAACCCGCTTCCTTGTAACAGCAGCCTGTGCAATATGGGAATCAGCATCCCAACGGCAAACATTGCGTTAAACGCCTGATAGCACAGCTTTTCAAGGCTGTCAAAACCTCCGTAGATACCGCTTCCCCATCTGTTGTCCTCCTCCATACGGCTGTACAGCTCGTTTGTGTAGGGGCTGTCCAAATCGGGATAGTTCATCTCCATATTTTTGATGGCTTGTCTGGCGTCCAAAAGCTCCCATGAATGACTTTTTATTACCTCGCTTTCATTGGACAGCCTTCCGACGACAATATAAATCATGAAAGTAATAAACAACCCCAAAAGCACTTTAGGAACCAGCTCCTTTACCGTCGCGCCCAGCTCAAGCTCATTCAGTGTCATTGTGGAGATATAAATACCGATATACCCCACGGAAACACTTAACAGCTGCCTTAGCAGTGTCACTGCGATAAATGTAGGCGCCAGCCGATGAATCTCCTTCAAAAGGCGCAGTACAACTGCCTTTTTCTCCTTGAAGGTCAGTTTTTCGGTGATATCCTTACTGTTAATTTTCATGGACTGCCTCCTCTTCCTCCGTCAGATTATAATAATAGCTCTGCAGCTCATACAGCTTGGCGTATTCTCCCCCCGCCTTAAGCAGTTCGTCATGGCTTCCCCGCTCTATAATATGCCCGTCCTGCAAAAACATGATCCAATCCGAAAACTGTGTGCTTGCCAGTCTATGGGAGATAAAAAGAGCTGTTCTGTCTGCACACAGATTCTTGTACTTTTCATAGACCTCAGCTTCCGCAAGCGGGTCAAGCGCCGCCGTAGGTTCATCCAAAAGCAGTACCGGCGCTTCCTTATACAGCGCCCTTGCCAGCAGGAACTTTTGTTCCTGTCCTCCCGACAAATAGATTCCGTCCTCCGTCAATTTGTCTGTCATATAGTCGTCAAGAGATATTTTTCTCTCCTCAAGCTCCTCATACAAGCCTGACAGTCGAAGCACTTCCTCCACCCGCTTTCTGTCCAGAGTGTGCTTTGGTCTTAAAGCAATATTTTCGTCCAACATTGCCGGCAAAATCATGGTATCCTGAAAAACCGCGGAGTACAGAGCATAAATATCCTTCTTTTTTATTTTGGTAATATCCGTACCGTTTAACCGTATCTGCCCTCCCGTGGGTTCGTACATTCCCATCATAAGCTTAAGCAGAGTGGTCTTTCCCGCACCGTTCAGCCCCACTAGCGCCACATTCTCCCCCTTCTTTATATGAAAGCTTAAATCCGAAATCACATTCTTTTCACTGCCGGGATACGCAAAGCTTACATGCTCAAACTCAATCTCCACCCCTTCGGATGTATCCGATATTACCTCTCCCCCGCTCTCCATATCCTCCGCAGGGATATCTAAAAAAGTCCGCAGGTCATTCATCTTTATATTGGCGGTCTTAATCTGGCTCATTTGGTCTACAAGCCNNGTNNCCCATGTGGANAAACCCNNTANGGCNCCANAAAACAGCATGAAATCACCCAGTCCAANATTGCCCTGCANGNTCCGGTAAANCAGATACGCATANGCAAAACCGTCTCTGAAAAAATTCAGCCCGCAGTTTATCAAGTGTGTCTCGTACTCCCTCTTCCGTCTGATTTTCCAGATATTCCTTTCCTCCCCCTGAAATCTCCCTATCTGTCTGGTGAGCCACCCTTTCATGTTATAGACGCGGATATCCTTTCCCGCCTGCTTGCTTCCGCATTCTCCGATAGTATAATACAATCTTTTCTCCGCCAATGCATATTCATCTCTCGTGCGCTCATANCAAATATTTTCCCTGCGCCTGAAAAAATAAGTNATCAGNGATGTAATTAACAAAAGCACAATAACCAAAATATGGAGNTGTGACAAAATGCCCGAATACAGAAAAAAGCACGCCACGCCTGTAATTACTTTAGGTNTCTGGTCAAAAAACACCGAANTTCCGCTTGCATCCCCACTGCGCACGGAATTGATGGCACGCCTGTAAAGCTTATAAAATTCCCCGCTTTCCGCATTGGAATATTTACATTGTATGGACACCAGAAACAGCCTCTGTATAAAAAAGGAATTTCTACATTCATTATGATGATAATAAGCTCTCTTGGACAGGTAGCCGTGAAGCCCCTGCAATAGCAGCAAAGCTCCCACCATGCTTCCAAGCACCAGCAGCACCTTCGCTACATCCGCCTTTCCAAGCAATAAATCTACCGCAATTTTAGGCAAATAAATTTCCAAAAGCGGCAACGCTATTCCTGTAAAAACAGTGATTGTAAGAAAAACCAGAATCCTTTTATCCCACTTCCAGCTTTCCCTTGCCAGAAAACACGCATTTTTGAATATTCCGTCATTTTTTTGTTTTATGTCTTCCATGAATATCCTCCCTATATCCGGTGTACCGAACGAACCCCCTTCGGCTGATTACTTAGATTCTATCATATACGGCACAAGCAAATAAAAAACGTGCACAAAAGGTCTCCTCTGTGCACGAATGGTACTCCTGATGAAAGTTATGATAGGGGAAGCATAATCTCCGTGGCAAAAACTCCTTCCTCATGCTGTCTGTTCAAAAAACCATTGTATTTTTGAACTACCCTGTCAATCCTCATCAGCCCAAAGCCATGATTTCCCCGCTTGGTGGACAAATACTGCCCGCCATGCTTTTGTATATTATCTGCCATGGAATTAGACACATAAATATAAAGCTGCTCCTTTAAAATATCTATATAAACGCGGATAAACTGCTTTTCCTTATCCCCCTTAGCACATGCCTCAATGGCATTGTCCAACAGATTCCCGATGATCACACACAAATCCACCTCTTTTATCATAAGCTCACCCGGTACAACCGCCTTAGCGTTCACGCGGATTCCTTTTGCCTTCGCCAGCGACAGCTTGGAATTTAAGGCGGCGTCAATGCGCACATTTCCCGTTTTCAATACGGTATCCACCCACATTAAATCCGCATCCAGCTCATTTAAATAGCTGTCCAATTCCTCATATTGTTCCATGGCAAGATGCGCTTTCATAGTCTGGATGTGATGCTTATAGTCATGTCTCCAGCCCCGCATCTGCCGATACATATTTTCCACTTCCTCATAGTGCTTTTCCACCAGCTCATTCTGATACGCCGCAATTCTTTTATCCACAAGCCTTATAAAAACGCTGCGGCATATCAATACAAGCAGGGCAAGCACCGCCACCGCCAAAAAAATTATCATCACATATTTCATTCTCTGTCAGCCTCTTCTCCGCATCCAAAAATATCCGCGGCAGCGCCATACGCCGTTCCTATCCTTCTGTAAAATTGTATAAAAGCCTGATTTACCGCCTTATAACTTCTCCTGCTCATAGGCACTGTCGTTCCATCGTCCAATACGACAACTTCCTTCTCCAGACGCGCGACATACATAAGGTTTATTAGATAAGAGCGGTGGCAGGGAATAAAGGCTTCCTGCTGTAGCCGCTTTCTCCAGACACAGATTCCCTCCCTTACACGGTAGCGCTTATCCCTTGTATGCAGCTCCGTGTTATGGGCAAATGCCTCAATGTACAAAATATCCTCCGGACAAAGCTTTATGGTTACATGGCTGCTCTCCTCTCCGTTCTTCAACTCCTTAGCCTCTATTAAAATCGCTCTCTGCCTTTCATCCTCATTGTACTTTACCGCAATCCGCTCCATGCAATAATCTATTTTTTCCTCGTTTATGGGCTTTATCAAATAATGTAAGGCCTCCACCTCATAGCCCTCCTGCAGATAGTCGGTTATTCCCGTCACAAAGACAATCGCCACCTGCCTGTTTTCCTTCCTGATTTTCCTTGCCAGCTCCATTCCGCTTAACCCCGGCATCTGTATATCAAAAAACAGGGCGTTCCACGCCTGATTTTGCTCCCACTCAAACAAGAATGCCTCTCCGTCGGGAAATTCTTGAATATGAAATTTAATCTCCCGCCGCTTCAGCCATTCCTCCAATAGCCGTATGATAATTGCCGCGTGTACCTTTTCATCCTCCACAACGGCTATCCNCAATAATTCTGTCATAATCTAAACATAATCTCCCATACCCGGAACCTNTCTCGGTTCCACATAAAACCGCCACAGATAGTCGGCCGCTTCCTCCGCATAATCAATACCGNTGCGCTTNGCGGCATGAATCTGCTCCGGCGNCACCAANACGCCGTCCGTCACATAAAACTCCCGACTCTCCACCATGTCAATGTCATNGTCCGCCCGGGTGATACCCATGGCAATACACAGCTTGCCCGGTCCGTCCGCCAAGTGCTTTTTTAGCGTTGAGGGCAGATTTAGGCTGTCTGCTGTTTCGGGCTTGTCTGCTGCCATGCATTTAGCTGTTGCTGCAAATTTATGCCCCGCCGTGGTATCTCCCGATTCTTCTTCATTCTCACGCTGCGCCTTCCTGCTTCGCCGCCTCTCCATCTCAGCAAGTCTTAGCGCACACATCCGCTCCTTAGATTTTTCGTCTGCCGGAACTACGCTTCGCAGCAGCACCGCCTGCGGAATTCCCTCCGTCATAGCGGCAATATTCATACAGCTGTACATACCGTAAATCAAATATACATAAGAGGTTCCGCCCTTGTGATACATGGGCTCCGTGCGCTCGGTCCGCTTTCCGCCGTAGGTGTGGGAGCCTTTGTCCTCCTCTCCCATGTAGCTTTCCACTTCGGTTATAATCCCCCGCACGGTGCCAAGCGGCGTCTCATGCACTAAAATTTTTCCCAAAAGCTCCCTTGCCACCGTGATACCATCTCTGGCAAAAAACTCTCTGGTAAGTCTGTTACCCATTCCAATCCTCCATACTGCCATGGCACACAACCGACCTGACATCTGACGATTCTTAAAAACAACGCCTGTAATGCATTTTCCTTCACTGTGATACATGTTCCTTCACTCCGAGACATTCTCGCTAAGAATACAAACAAAATATCAGATAAAGCCCCGCCAACACAGACTTGAAACCACATTCTATATCTATCTGCGTGTCAACTAAAGTCCGGTCTGAAAGAATACAATACTTAAACATACCATAAAGCAATGAATAAAATCATAATTTTCAGACATATGCTTCCACTTATTTGTTCAGTGTAAGCTCTACCGGACAGTGATCCGAGCCTGTAACATGCGTGTGGATTTTGGCGTCCTGTAAGCTGTCCTTAAGGTTCTCTGACACTACAAAGTAGTCAATACGCCAGCCTGCGTTCTTCGCCCTTGCCTGAAACATATAGGACCACCAAGAATATACTCCCTCCAAATCAGGATAAAAATACCGGAAGGTATCTATAAAACCATTTTCCAGAACCTTGGTAAAGCAGGCGCGCTCCTCGTCCGTAAAACCCGCATTCTTATGGTTTGTCTTTGGATTTTTCAAATCAATTTCCTTATGAGCAACATTTAAATCCCCGCAGAAGATTACCGGCTTTTTCTCCTCAAGTTCCTTTATATACTTAAGAAAGTCAGCCTCCCATTCCATTCTGTAGGCAAGCCTTGCAAGCTCCCTCTGGGAGTTGGGCGTGTACACCGTAACCACATAAAATTCTTCAAATTCCGCCGTGATCACCCTGCCCTCATGGTCATGTCTGGCCACACCGATTCCATAGCTTACCTGCAAAGGCTCCTTTCTGGAAAACAGCGCCGTTCCCGAATATCCTTTCTTATCCGCATAATTCCAATACTGATAATAACCGGAAAGCTCCAGATCCTGCGGCGCCTCCTGCAGCTTCGTCTCCTGCAGGCAGAAAATATCCGCGTCCGCCTCATTGAAAAAATCCATAAAGCCTTTTTGCAAACATGCCCTTAAACCGTTTACATTCCATGATATTAATTTCATAATTTATATCCGTTCCTTTCCCCACCCGTTTCAGCGTAAAGCATCTTTTACGCCCTTACTTCTCTAAAAATAGTATCTGCTTTTTCTTATTTTTTCACATTATAGCACGAATATCCCCTTTGCGCTATCCTAACCTTATGTGCTGAGTTCCTAATAATTCTTTTTAGCAAGCTAAAGCGTCACTTTCAGCCATATCAAGCCTGCCAAAATAATATTTTCAAATATGGTGGACAAATTCCTTTTTTCATTCCATAATAAATAACAAAAACTAAATTTGCTTATTTGTGCCAAAGCGTCACAAATTTGAATCACAGCGTGAAATCCGGTATTTTGTGGGCCACCTGTGCAATAATGACCCCATATGTGATTCTGTTGAAAGATAAATCTGAAGACATTATTTTTCAATTGACTATTTGGAGCAGAGTTCCAAATGTGCCATTATCGCATGTTATTGCTGTAAATTGCTTTGAAATGGAGCATTCGTGTGAAAAAGAGCAGAGCTTTCAATACTATTTGTGCCGCCAGCCAAAGGCGACGGAATGGAGATTCCTATGGAAACGTTTGAGAAATTAAAGAAAAAAAGACTATTCTTGTTTGATATAGACGGCACCCTTGCGGTGGGAGACACTCTGTACGAAGGCAGCGCCCAACTTTTACAATATATTGATGCAATTGGCGGGAAAGCATATTATATTACCAATAATTCCACCAAAAGCGGTAAGGACTATGTGAAAAAATTTCGCAATGCCTTTCATCTAAAGACCACGGAGGAGCAGTTTATCACCTCCGGATATATGACGCTGCGTTTTTTAAAGGAGCAGTACTCAAAAGCAAAAATCTTTGTACTTGGAACAGTCTCCTTTGTGTCGGAGCTTCAAAAAAACGGGCTTTACGTTGTGGAGACGGCTCAAGATAATATTGATTGTGTGGTAGTTGCATATGACAGTGAACTTACTTACGGGAAATTGACGGAGGTCTGCAGGGTGCTCCAGACTACGGACGTTCCCTTCTACGCCACCAATCCCGATCTGCGCTGCCCCATAGATTTCGGCTTTGTGCCGGACTGCGGCGCCATTTGCAGCATGATTACGGAAACCACGGACAAGTCTCCTATTTATCTGGGAAAGCCAAGCAAAGAGGTTGTGGAGCTGTGCCTTGCCCGGTCCGGTTTTTCCAAGGAGGAAACCTTAGTAGTAGGCGACCGGCTGTACACGGATATTGCCTGCGGAATTAACGGCGGCGTGGATACCTGTGTTGTCTTTACCGGGGAGGCTGTGCCCGCAGATATTGAAAATACGCCCTACAAGCCCGATTACGCTTTTGAAGATATTTTAAAGCTGTATGAAGCCTGCTGCTAAAGCCAATACCCCCGCTACAGACAGCGGCATAAATATTGAAACGCCACAAAGCGCAGCGCATCTCCAATGCGGCGGTATTAACCCTTGCGGCATTCACCATCATAATCAAGGGATGCTTTGCCTCCCTTTAAGCACAGCACTTGGCTCGTTGCTCGGGGTAATAAACAGTAAATCAACATATAAATTTCTTTTCAAATATTNCTAGATAACATCACATAATTATGATATGCTTAATATAACCTAATAATAATTGAATGATAATNAAATCAAATGCAGGATNACNCGAAAAGAACATNGATTGAAAACAAACTCCATAGCTTATTTTTATATGGCATATTTGTGCCGGAGCTTCACAAATCCGAATCGCTGTACGAAATCTGATATTTCGGGCGCGCTGCCTGCGCAAAAACACTCCGACATGGAGGATTCGTGTGACAGAAAGTAAAACTTTCATTACTATTGGTGCCGCCAACCGGAAGGCGGCGGAATGGAGATTATTATGAGCAGATACATAAAGGATATGGAATTACAGTTCCCCGAAAACGAGGTTCAGGAGATTATCAATAGCTTCTTGGAGGATGGCGGATTTTATCAGGGACAATGGCAGGGGAAGTCCTGCTATGTAAGCGATTACGGTCTAAACGGTTCCGGCAGTTTTGGTTCCATGAATAAAAATTTACAGCAGATTTACTTTTTCGATTATACTTATGTGGACGGCAGGCTGCATTTTGAGGCATGGGTCAGAGACGGCAAAAAAAATGAGAACGGCTTGACCGGCGCATATAATTTTGCAATGAAACAACCCTACACCACCCTTGTTCTAAGGCTGCAAAAAAAATTAACCGATAAGCTTCCGGCAGGAAGTGAACTAAGAATTCAGGCTGAGTCGCAAAACGAACTTCTTCAGAAAAGCAGCAACAAAATGAATACAGGGAAACAAATCCTTGGTTTATTGGGATTAATAGCTTTCTTTTTCGCATTTATGAATGTCCTCAGGCATTTGGGAATTATTTTTTGATATAGGCGATATTATATTTTGATGAAAGATTTTCAAATATGAAATAAACTTTTACAGCGGAAAGCGCAGACAAATTACAATCCTACATTTNACGATCCTATTGTATTCTCTACTCATACGGACTCCTTCACGTCAAAGTATTTCTTTATTTTACTCTATTTACCCGAAATCAGCAAATTTAACGCAAATTATTTTTTTCTTTCTAATCTGTATATTACACAATCTCCCACCCAAACTATGTCCTGCGACATAATCCTGAACGGTTCCTTTCCAATTTTCACACACTGGAAGCATCAACGGGAAGCCGATATACTACCATCCCTTTATCTCNCTTTAATATTTTTAGCACACTAATTAAAACTTATTAAATCTTGCTTGCCTTTCCAGTGCAAGTTCTCTTCCTATTTTAGATCTGCATTTTCTTAAAAAATCTTTAATTTCAACATTAAGATATTGGGCTATCTTCGAAAGATTTTGTTCCATCTCTCCGCCATATTCCGGTACAATTTTGTCTACTATTCCAAGACTAATCAAATTATTGGGAGATGCATTCATAATCGAAGCAGCTTCTTTCGCTTTTCTTGAATCCTTCCACAAAATTGCCGAATACCCTTCCGGTGACAACAAAGAGAAGGTTGCATTCTCAAAAATCCACCCCTCATTGCCAACCGCCGTTGCCAAAGCATCTCCGCTTCCTCCCTCCCCTATCAATATGCAAAGAACCGGAACTTCGAGAGAAGAAAGTTCATACAAATTATTCGCTATCCCCTGTCCTCGTTCTTCCGCTTCAACTCCGCAGAAAGCTTCTGGGGTATTGACAACAGATACAACCGAGCGATTAAATTTCTCTGCCTGCTTCATTAAACGTAATGCCTTACAATACCCTTTCGGATTAGGCATTACGAAATTCCTTTCGCAACATTCTTCAATGTTCTTTCCGCGTTCATTCCCTTTAACTGTCACTGGATGTCCGTTCAATAATGCAATTCCCCCGATTATTGCATTATCATCACCAAACAATCTATCTAATTTAAATTTCACAAATTCAACAAATATCGCATTTTTTCACCATAATAATGTTCCGTGTTTGCCATCATAAAATGTGAATCGCACACTCCCAATGCTATTCTTTGACCCAGTGCAGTTGCTTCTCCTATAGTATGAGCTTCATCTCTTCCGCTCTCTTTTCTTGCTTTTTCCAAAATATCAGAATAATTTTCAAATTGNAATNGGTTAATNNCNTTGCATTCTATATGGAATTCTTTAAAACTGCCCTAATCAACTATCATTTCAAGTCTCTGACTCGCAGTAACGCGATAATAATATCCACACTTCTGACATACAAATAACTATTCTGTAAATAATCAACATTATTTTCACTGTCGCATCTTCTGATTACACTTTTTGCTTCACTTATCATAACATGCATCAACACCCTTATCTTTCAAAATTTATAAACACAACTCACCTAATAGACTGTTTTGGGTAAATCAGCTATTATTTTGCAAGCATCATATATAGTGTCAGCAACATAATCCCATCCAGATTTTTTTTGCTGCTCTGNTCCATATCCNGTTTTNACCAATATNTTTAATCTTGCTCCAANGCGTTTCCCAANCTCTATATCAGTGTTTTTATCACCCACCATAACACATTGCTTCAGATTAAGATTATGCTTTCTTTGAGCTATCCAAGCCATTCCTTTTTTAGGTTTTCTACAATCACACTTCACCGAATACTCTTTTATGATACCCGCCTCATAATGCGGGCAATATAGCATATCATCAAAGCATACTCCCTGAAGCATTAATCTCTTATTTAGTTCGGCATTAATAATTTCTACACTCTCAACAGACATATAACCTCTTGCAACTCCTGACTGATTGGATACCAGTATAATCAAATATCCTTGGCTCTTTAATAACGATAGTCCTTCTGCTACCTGATCACATATAATAATGTCATTTACATCTTTAATGTAATTTTTTTCCTCTATTATTGTTCCATCACGATCAAAAAAAACAGCCTTATTCATCTCTAATTACGCTCTCTTTATCTTATCAATAATTGCACTGGTAGAAAATCCTTGTCTCATATCTACATATTCGATACGACCGTTTTTCGCCTTTACAAAGTCTTCACCCACAACCTTTTTTCCCTTCCACTCAGATCCCTTTACAAGAACATTCGGTTCCAATATTTCAATTATTTTCTGAGGTGTATCATCTTCATAAATAATCACATAATCAACACACTCAAGTCCCGAAAGCATTATTGCACGATTAATTTCATCGATAATCGGGCGCGAAAAACCTTTCAAGCGTTTTACAGACTCATCACTATTTAACCCCACAATCAAAATATCTCCAAATCCTTTTGCTTTCTGTAATGAGTCTAAATGCCCCGAATGCAACAAATCAAAACAACCATTTGTAAATACTATTGTTTTGTGTTCTACTTCTAGCAATTTCTTTATTATTTCTATTTCACTCACTGAAACAATTTTACCACAAAGATTATTGTGAGCATTTTGCCTATACAGTTCCTCTAATGATACTGTTGCAGTTCCAAATTTTGATATAACAATTGATGCTCCCTGATTAGCCAGCATACAGCTTTCTTCCAAAGTCAAACCTCCACCAATTCCCATTGCCATCAAGGCTACTACAGTATCCCCTGCTCCTGTTACATCAATTACTTCCTTAGTTTCAACAGGATAATCATTTTTTTCATTACGTGTGATAAGCGATAACCCATTCTCAGATCGGGTTAAAAGAACATTATCAATTNNCATNTNANTTATTNTTTGCGCATTNACCCAANTATCATNTTCNNCACATATTGTACANTTNGTAGCANCACAAAATNNATTTATATTNNGNGTANACAANNTAGCTCCGNNANATTTGGTATAGTCATTACCTTTANNGTNCANCNCAACAGGAATGTTTTTGGCATTTGCATAGCGAATAATCAATTGTGCAAATTCGCCCGTTACATTGCCCTTCCCATAATCGGATAATATTACGATATCAATATCTTCAAAAATCCGTTTAATCTTTCCTCTTACATCCTCTATANATTCATGTGAAACAAACTNTTCCTCTTCTCTGTCAACCCTAAGAAGTTGCTGATTCTTTGAAACAATCCTTGTCTTACATATAGTCGATACCTCATCGCACACTGTCACATATTGAATATCACAGGAATGATTTTTTAGCTCAGCTAATAAAATAGCTCCTTCATCATCCGCTCCAATGCACGCCACTATTCTGGGTATTCCCCCAAGCGCAGCAATATTATTGGCCACGTTACCCGCACCACCCAATCTATATTCGATACTCTTGACTTTAAGCACTGGTACAGGCGCTTCCGGTGATATACGTGACACATCACCGTTCANNNANTTGTCCAAAAAAAAATCGCCTATTATCAATACATTCANTGNTCTAAGCTTATTCAATTCATCCTTCTGTATAACCATCTATACCCCCACAGTTTTCGACTTTACAACAACAAAAATATTTTTCAAGCATTATGCACAATGTGTGGTAAATCGGAACATGATATTCTTGAATCTGGTAAGAACACTTAGCTGGAGCATGAATTGCCTCATCACATAGTCCACTCAGTCGACCTCCTGATTCTCCTGTAAGTCCCACTGTTCTAATCCCCATCATTTTGGCAAGTTTGATAGCGTTTATTACATTTACTGAATTTCCGGATGTGCTGATTGCTAACAGCACATCACCTTTTTCACCGTAATTATATAAAATCTGTGCATACACATACTCTGCACTCACATCATTGCTAAATGCAGTTGCCACTACAGGAATGGTGTCAAGCGAAATTGCAGGCAAACCCTTTTCAAGATAATCTGCCATTTTCTCTCCTTCAGTTCCATATAAACTAATCAGCCTTCTTTTGTCTTCAATGGATATATGGCGTCTTATTGCAAATGATTTCATCAATTCTCCTACTATATGTTGGGAATCTGCACAGCTTCCGCCGTTGCCACATATAAGCAATTTATGCCCTGATTCAAAACCTTCCTTTATAATCTCATACACATTATGAATTTCTTTGTTACATACACTCAATGGGGGATATCGCACTATTAAATCATCAATATATTCATATTCCATTTATGCTATCCTCATCATCTAAAACTTTAAGGTATCGTCCAAACTAATCTTTGTAACATTTTCTAATACATATTGTTTATAATCGGTATACTTATTAGTGAACGGTCTTTTAAGCACACGCCATGCTCCACCCGCATTATGAACCACTGTCACCAGCGTATCATCGTTTTTTTTATAAATGTTATTATCACTGATATAATATCCCTCTTTATTTGTAACAAGAACATAATTGAACTCATTATCTAGGACGATTTTTTCTTCTTCCTTCAACATCGCAAATTCATAGTTGAACATAATCTGGTCAATTCCAAAATATTCTATCCCTGAATTGCAAATATCTTTATATNTGTCTTTTATTAATTTATGTATTTTTTCTTTAGNTCCGGNAATCATTNCCGAATTCTTAACATGAGTACCGTGACATTTTAGCATAATAATGCTTTGAATATCCTCAGACAAATTTGCCATACATTTTGCAGTCCACTCATCTATTCCAATAACAATCTCTTCTGCCACACAACCCACTTTATTCTGAGTCCTTTCAAATATTGGCATAACATCCTTTTGAAACCATATATCCCCGCCATCAATCAGCATTATGCTCTTAATATCATTACAGTATTTTTCTATTGCTTTCGGAATATCGCGATACCTTTGCGAAAACACAGCCAAATTCTTATTGCATCTTTCAAATATTACGTCATACTGTTTTGAAAGTTTTTTAACAATATCCTCCGATAATCCATAGTTCATGACGAGTATCTTTCCTTTATATTTTGCGCGTTTCCTTAATGATTCCAAAAAATCAAATTCAAGATTCTCCTCATAATTTTCATCAACGTAAGTTATTATCATAGTATTTTCTTGTTCTAATCGCACTGTTTTTTACCTAACCTTTTCCAATAGTTCCTTAAATAATTGGACTTCCAGATTACATATGGAACCCAATAGTTCTTTGATCTGCGCTCTCCTTTCTGTCACGCGTTCTTTCTTTCTATCATTTGTATTATTTATTTTGAACCATATAACCAAATTTTTAAGAGCTTCCGTACTTTGGAGAAGTTTACCGCACGTTATGAGCACTTCCTTTGTATCCTCTTCATGCAAAAAACCACGAACTCTAAGAAAAAAAATACGCTGTTTCATAAGATTTGCATGTTCATACAAAACGTAGAAGAGCCTTCTGTCTTTAATAAATAATTCCATCACTTCAGAATCATTCAACAGGTCGTTCCATATTGCTATTCCGTATGTTCCTTTTTGCCCCGGCAACATAAATACAAATCTTTCATTTTCACCGTTTCCTTCCAAAAAATTATTCAAATTTCGTGTCAATGTATTTACATTAAATTCCATCTTCGCTGCAGAAATATTTGATATATATCTGTAACGCATAATAGAATAGTCTCTTTGAAAGAAATCAGCTTGCGCAAATACATCATAAGACACTCTGGCAGTAAATAATTTCATGTCATAATCAAGTACAATAAATTCTTTTGTTTTTTCATCAAATCCATATACCAAGACAGGGTGGTAAAAATGCTCCTTTTGAAATCTCCCATGACCCGGAACATAATATTCATCTATAGAAATCACCACATAATAACTACGCATAAGCCAAAAGAACAAGTAATCATTAACACCACTGAAAAGGTATGCAACATCCTCAACATTATCTTTTCTGGTTTCCAAAAACAAAGGTGCAAGAGACTGTTCATTAACCATACCAATATATGGACAGTTATAATAGTTAAGATACACTTGCGATATCTCTTCTTTGCTAAAATGTAGTTGAACAAAGTTCATATAAAGCCAATTGTAATATTGCTCGCCAAGTCCCAAAAAATTAGTGTTTATACCCATTATCTTATATTGTTCGGTCTGCAATGTTTCCATCTCATCGATCTTGTACCACTTGTTACCATCCAAAGATAAATAGGAAGCTATCTTTCCATCCGCTATTGTCAGCTTAATCCATTTAACCTTATTCCATTCTCCAATATACTCTCGTAAATCTCTCGCATCTATATCAATAACATTATCCTTATGCTTAATATATAGTCCAAACCTTGTAATTCCTAACCGATAACCCTGCTCCAAAGTACTGAGTATTGTATTGTGATCCGTTCCCGCACAAACAAAGAAATTCACTATTGCATTCTCTCGAATGTTTACAAATTGCTCCAGCCTGACTACCACCTCATCCTCTTTATTGATGACGGTGTAGATGAAAGTCTCCGTGTTATTATTTCCATCATAAGTGTCGTGATTAATTATGTTTACACAATCACCATCCCAACATACATCTGTGTCGTACGATATACTACTCCACTCTCTTCCTTGAGCGTTTCGAATCATACCTCGCAGCAAAATCTTATTTTCCAATATGGCATCTATATAAGCCAGATATGCATATGGTCTGACTGTTGGCTTCTCATTAACTNCTAATATCATCATTNTCNCTTCATTATCTCAGTGTATGCCGGTTTGGNATTTAAATTTTCATCAANCAACAACGGNCANTTTTTTCNTCCTTTAACAGGATAATCATCCAGCCATGTATAATCATCTGCTACACCCCAAAATGTCACACCACCGATGATATCTTTGTACTCTTTGAAAATAGTAAACAAATCACTATAATATCTGGTTTGTGCATCCAGCATTTCAGTGGTCGGAACCTTAAGGTCTTCCCTCTCGTCCTGAAATCGAAACAGCGATACATCAAGTTCCGTAATCTGGACTTTAATATTAAGTCTTGAAAATTGAGACAACATGTCTCTTATCATATCCATCNCCGGGAAATAAATACTATAATGCCCTTGAATNCCTNCACCNTCNATCGGAACGTTTTTTTTCTTTANATTTGTAACAAAAGCAATTACCTTGTCGAGTTTTTCNCCGATTTCACAGTTATATTCATTTAAATACAGTTCTGCCCTAGGATTCGCCTCATGCGCAAAGTGAAATGCCATCTCCACATAATCTTCGCCAACATATTCAAGCCATGGTGTTTTTCTAAAAACCGTATCATCATCCGCAAATATTTCATTTACGACATCCCAACAATATACAGAATCCTTATATCGTTCCATAACAGTTCCTATATGATGATATAAATCAGACAAAAGGTTTTCTCTCTTGAGATTACTTTTTTCAAACAACCAGTCCGGATTCTGGTTATGCCACACAAAAGTATGTCCACGTACCAACATATTATTTTCAATTGCATACTGTACCAGCTTGTCACTTTTGGTAAAATCATACTGTTCTCTCTGCGGATGTATCCTCTCAAATTTCAATTCATTTTCTGTAGAAATGCTATTGAAATTGCGAAGAAGTTCTTTATATGATTCTAACCTGTCATATCCAACCGCCGCCCCAACGGGAAAATAGTTCTGATATTTTTCAAATAAATAATTATTTTTCATACCCACTTACCCCATACTTGATAAATTTTGCTTTACTATTTCCATCTGATAAAAATTCAAAGAATCCTCATATGTAATAATATGATCAGACAATTTCAGCATACCATTTAAATAGTTCTGGATTTTCTTAATGACAAGTTCCGGTGTAATACAATTAATATCCATATTTTCCGACCACAGGCTAAAATTTTTTCTCATTGCCCTAAAACTGATGGGTTTGTCAAATGCATCAACGGGTGATTGTTTCCCCCAAATAGTTATACTCGGAATATTATAAAAAGAAGCAATATGTCCTGCAGAACTATCAATTCCTACAAGTAATGTAAGTTTTGATATTGTATACGCATAAGCTGCGGTACTCATCTGCCTTAACTGCAGTATCCCTAAATCTATATCATATGGATTAGGATTCAAAGCCAGCAGATCCAATCCTTGCTGCTTACAAATATTTACAAAACTGAGCACGGTTTCTGGTTTCCAATTTCTCGTAGGATTAACTTTAAATCCATCCTCTACTTTCTGCCCTGTAANATNCTNAAANCNTATTAAGTTCCTTTTANTTGTTATCTGCTCANTATATTGNAGTTNTTCTTNGCNTATNTCNTTTNTANGCTTTTCTTCTAGAATATTTTTATGTGTATAAGGATCAAAAGAATCTTCAATCCCTAATACTTTTTTCGTAAGACTACAAATATGCCCTGGTGTTGGCGTTTCTGCAAAACTTTTATTCAAATCGCCCAAATTAGAAGCTACTCTTGACTTGAACAAATTGTTCATTTCCCAATTATTAAATAGCACACGAGGATATTCCCAATAAAAGAAAATATCATGGCCATCACCATACTGTTCATTTCTATCTGCAACCATTACATATACTTCCCGACCCATTTCACGCTTACGCCTTGCAAATTCATGTATTACAGAAAACACAATAAAGTTATCACCTATTCCACCTATTGTTGTTACGATATCAGCAGAGGGCTTTCGTTCATTGTTCTCGTAAATTCTAATTTCATCGTCATTGATTATTCCATGATGTGTCATCTCAATAATTTGCTGACGATTATNAAAATATGTGTNTGCTACTTTGTATTCCGATGCATAATTTCTCAGTACCCTAAATTTATATTCAGCCCAGCCATCCATACCAATATCTTTCATCAACTCATCAAGAAGAGTTGTTCCTGCTTCTTTACAAAACAACAGGTATTGATACTGTTCTTCTGATTCCTCGGCGGCAGCGTCAAGCGTATCAAATTCTTCCTTGTTTATATGGATTAACATATCTTCAATCGTGGTTTGTGAACACGAAGTTTCAATCATACAAATTCTTGAATTGTGTTTTATTTCTTTAGAATCAAGAATTAGAAAATTATGTACCTGATTAATAAAAATCTGCAAAATCCCCAATTTCTCTTCTCTGGGAAATTGAACCATAAAAGCGTACAATCTATGTCGCATATATTCTTTTGCATTATAAAGGCGCAGCGCCTCTTCATCTATTACATTTTGACTGTTCATATGTCTTCCTCTCATTGATAATATGTTGCTTGCACACTAAACATAGTTGCATATTCACCGTTTATAACTTCCATTAATTGATTATGCGTTCCTGCCTCAATTATTTTTCCATCTTTAAAGACCACAACTCGATCACTGAATCTGCAAGATGACNGGCGATGTGAGATAANTAATGCTGTTTTATTCTGCACCAGCTCGTTGAAATGTGTATATACNTCCNTTTCTGCAATGGGATCCANCGCCGCCGTAGGTTCATCCAAAATAACAATTGGCGCACTTCTGTATAGCGCTCTGGCTATTGCTATTTTCTGCTGCTCTCCGCCGGATGGTTCTATACCCGCTTCATCAAAATCCTTAAACAGGTTGGTGTCAGTCTTGCGTTCTAATTCATTAAATTTATCTAATATTCCAANCCTCTTTAACTGGACCTCAACTCTGCTTACATCTATATTATCTTCATCACAAGCAATATTTTCATTTAAGCTAAAAGAAAACAATTTAAAGTCCTGAAATACAACCGAAAATAATTTAGTATATTCTTTATAGTTATATTCCTTGATATTAACTCCATCAAGCAGGATTTCTCCACGCTCGACATCATACAATCTGCATAATAATTTAATAAACGTAGTCTTACCAGCTCCATTCATCCCCACTATCGAGATATGTTCACCGGAATTTATTTTCAATGAAACATTTTCCAGTGCATATTTATCCGTACCGGAGTATTTATAGTACACATTGCGAAATTCAATCGTGTGATCCGCAGATTCTTTAGGTACCATTTCACCTGTGTCCATCATGTTAGGGTAGTTCATAAATTTGACAAACTGCCCTAAATAAAAACACTTGTTAAATATCATTTGGAAATTATAAAACGCACTTTGTATTCCTCCCATGAAATTTGTCACTGCGGACAAATACATAGTAAAATCACCGTATCCTATTGTTTTCCTTATTACCTGCACTCCCAAATAAAAATATACAGTACCGGTCTGAAGCAATGATACGACCGTATCTAATGATGTCAACTTGACAACAGAATTACTTTGAGCTTTCATTTGACCAGATAACTGTCCGNTATAATAATCCGCTTTATCAAGNATCATATCTTGNGCGCGGTATAAACGTATTTCTTTTCCAAATCNATAATTTGATAATTGCCACAGAATATAGGCAAAAGAACGATCAAATGCCGCTCTTTTCTGGTAATAAATTATTTCCACGTTATTGATTGCCCGCGTCAACATAATATGCAAAACAATTGCAATAAGCATAATAACAATAATCAAAGATGAACCCGTCATAAAAATAATTCCTGATTCTACCACCAACAACGCCCCGGTAATAATCGCACATATACAATCAAGCAGCGCCGTTGGACCTCCGGCATATCCCATGCCGCTTTTAACCTGTTCTGCCATGTTAAGAAGCTCCGGATTTTCGGTATAATGAAAATCCATGCTCATTGCCTTGTCTGAAAACAGTGCGTTAAAGTGTCTGGTTATTGCATCTATACACTTTGTCTTTTTGCACCTTGTTACATTCAGAACAAAACCAAACACTTCGTATCCTAAAACGATTATTACCACATAAATGATTATCTTCCTTACATCCCGCTCACCCATCAATTCATCAATAATAAATTTAGGTACAACTGTAGTAATCAAAGGCTGTATAAGTCCTATACAGATTTCCACGAAATAAAGCGAGAAGATAATAGGACTAAACTTCCATATCGTGCGAAAATAATAACCAACTACATTTCTAACGGTGTTTTCATTATTTATTTTTTTTTCTTTACTCATATGCAGCTTCGCCTCCCTCTTGGTAATACTTTGCCTGCATCTGAAATAATTCAAAATAAGCTTTGCCTTGCTTTATTAATTCTTCATGCGTTCCATATTCAATCAATTTACCCTTTTCAAAGACCGCTATTTGATCGCAAAATCTTGTAGAAGCAAGTCGATGCGATATATAAATAGCAGTTCTGTTTCCAACCAAATTATCAAATGCATTATATAACTCACACTCTGCGTATGCATCTAATGCTGCAGTAGGCTCATCCAACACAATAACTGATGCATCTTTGTACAAAGCTCTCGCCAATGCCAGTTTTTGTTTTTCGCCACCCGATAATTCTACCCCATTGTCATATATTACCTTTAATAGCTGTGTATCAATTCCATTGGGAAGATCACTAACTTTTTTACCAAGTCCTGCTTTATCTAAACATTCTTTCACACGTTCTTTATCTGAAGCCTCGTATTTCTGCATCGTAATATTTTCAACCATACTAAAAGCATACAATTCGATACTTTGGAATACCGGTGCAAATATATTAAAATAATCGTTTTTATCAAATTCCCTAATATCAATACCGTTTAATAAAATTCTCCCTTCAGTCGGTTCATATAATCTCATTAATAACTTTATATAAGTTGATTTTCCGCCTCCGTTTAATCCTACTATCACACGACGCATGCATGCCTTAATTATTATATTCAAATCTTTG
>WFLX010315014.1_pt1 | contig 33947 bp, 34 predicted proteins | sample 4967041 | NCBI WGS metagenome assembly WFLX01 (sample SAMN12857096, study PRJNA449069) | gut metagenome | isolation source: stool from male and female vole | host: Microtus ochrogaster | place: USA:Florida | collected 2017
CAATCAAAGATCTGTCGACAGTCTTAAAACCTATACAACTGAAAGAAATGACAATAGTATCTTTTTCTGCAACCGAGAGGGAATATTTCCCTTCGAGATCAGTATTTGTTCCAATAGCAGTACCCTTAATTTGCACAGTAGCAAANNNTACAANNCTTANCNCTGAACTTCCGGACAAGCTTGAAAAGCTCTACAAAGCTCTGAACTGCTCAAAAATCATCATCAACTCAGGTTATCGCTGTCAGTCACATGACAAAACGGTGGGCGGTTCGGGTACGGGACACCACGTCTACGGAAACGCCGCTGACATAGTATGCTATGACCAGTCAGGCAACAAAATTTCATCAAAGAAAGTTTCATGCGTTGCTCAGGATATCGGCTTCGGCGGTATCGCAAACATTGACAGAACGTACACAGCCACCCACGTCGATGTCCGCACGTCTAACTTCTGGAAGGGCGACGAGGTAAAAACCTCATCTTATTCATTAACTGACGACTTCTATAAGTATTACAATCTCAGCAAGTCAGACGTTTATCCGACTACGGTCAAAAAGACTAAAAATATAACACTGACTGTTGACGGAGTGACTTATTCCGGAACTCTTACAGAAAAATAAATCTTAAAACACATGAAAAACCGCTGTAAATCGGAGTTTACCGAAATACAGCGGTTTTGTAGCTGGTACGCCTGACAGGAATCGAACCTGCGCACATGGCGTCGGAGGCCACTGCTCTATCCCCTGAGCTACAAGCGTATAAATAAAGAATTAGTATAGAATAACATTAAAATCCTACTTTTACAATAATATTATATCACAAACTCTTGTAATTTGCAAGTGTTTATGATATAATTGTATAAGAAAATTTTTAGGAGGGAACGTTGTGGAGGAATATATCTATTTGATAATGTCTCAGACAGGCACACAACCGGCAAGATTCTTCAGATTTTTTACAAAAAAACCTTACAATCACGTTTCTCTTTCAGGAGATATAAGACTTTCTGAAATGTATAGTTTCTGCCGTACATATACACCTTTTCCACTGCCTGCCACATTCAACAAGGAAATCGTCGGTGAGGGAACTTTCGGACAATATGGTTTTATACCATGTGAAATATACAGGATTCCCGTGACAAGAGAACAGAAGGAAATGTACAACCGTGTTATTCACCATTTTGCTCAGAACAGGAATATATATTCATATAATGTTCTCGGACTTCTTGCCGTCTATTTCAATATAGAATGGAACAGAAAAAAGAGCTTTGTCTGTTCGCAGTTCGTGGCGTATACTATGGACAAAATCGGCATACCGCTTGAAAAGCCTTTCTGTCTTTACAAGCCTGATGATTTCCGGAATTTCCCGAATGCGACATTGATTTACTCCGGAGAACTCAACAAATTCTACTACAATATGCAGTCACATTTTATCGCACAAAGAAATAAAATATGCCATTAACCTAATGTCGTCGGGACAAAGCAGATATGCAGTATAATACAGTTTGCTTTCCGGCGATATTATATCCGTGCTGAAACTGAACTTATGTTCAAGAACACTCACAGAAGCAGTTTCTCCGTTTATAACAAGACTTGCAGGTGCAATCTTTTCGCCCGAAAGACGATTATAGGAGTTACTGCATGATTTAAGAAACATATAAGAACCGGCAGTCAGAAGAAGATATACAAATATCATTCTGACTGCGTTTTTTTTACTTGTCTTACGCATTAATTTTCCTCTTTCATAGAATTGAGCAGTCTGCCGAGAGAACTGCCTATAAGCTGTCCTGCATACTGTGACTGTTCAAGTGTGTTTCCGTGCGAACCCACTTCAATAAGCAGACTGCCGGTGGTCAAATCCTGATTGTAGTGTCTGTAGTCAAAAAGTATGGGTCTTGTAAGTCCGGCATAATCGTTTTCAAGACGTTCCTGCAAACGACAGGCAAAATGAAAATTCTTCATAAAATTGGGCATACCGAGAGTACCATCGTCACACCCTGATATAATCATAATCTGTGACGCTTCCTTTCCGTCGATTTCAACAAACGGCTGATAAGCCATGCCCTCGCCTGATACCGCATCTCTGTGAATGTCAAGGACAACTTTTATACTCGGATATTCTTCAAGAATCGGGAGAATAGTTTCCCTGCTCCTGCCATAAGAACCGTTATAGGACGGATAATCGTGAATTGTTCTTGCATGGATAACTCCTATCCCCTGAGCTTCAAGTTCTGCCTGTATTGCGTCACCAACCATGACCATATTTTTAGTCTCGTCAGTAGTACGGTAATTGAAGTTTGCATCATAGTATTCACGGACATAAGGTTCAAAGCTTTCCGTCGTATGAGTGTGATATATAAGTACAAGAGGCTCGTCTGTATTTTCAACAGTAAAATCAGCACCGCACCGGCTTTCTGAAAGAAGTGTTTCATTCGGAATTGAAGTCTGATTGTTGACCTGTCCACCGTTGTCGAGATTAAAGAAAGAGTTTCCGCTGTATTTACCGTAAGTAGTACGTACTATAGTTCCCCCTGCCGTCCATGATTCTTCGGAAGGGTACGGCTTGTCACCTGCATTTTCCGCAACTGTTTCAAGCGGATTTTCTGTTTCCGTAAGGACTTCCGTGTTTTCTTCGGTTTCCTCACTCACACCGTAACCCTCGGACAAAATAAACTCGTCCCTCAAGGAATTTTCGGCTGTGGGCATTGTACTATGTTCAGGCTGACTTTCAGAAACCGCCTGACTGTTGTCATCAATGCTGATACTGCCCATACGGTCAAAAAAACTTTTAAGCTTAGGTATCTGCTTTGCGGAAACAGCCGTTACCGCCGGAAGTGCAAGCAGTATGCACAGTCTTAACGTACCTGCTATTTTTCTCCTCTTATGACGTGTCATACATTCACCTCAATATTATTTCCTTTTCAATAGATTATATTCTTTTCTTATATAAAATATTTCTTGAAATAAAAAATACTCCGGCAGAATCCGTCATTTCCGGACTGCCGTCAGCATATTATTTAACGAGGTGATTAACTATGTACGAGTGCCGGAGTGCAAAACATTTTTTTGGTCTTATTCTGCTTGATATCTTTATTTTTTCGATATGCTCCGTTTTTTTCTTTATAGGAAAGAACCTGATTAGTTCGTCAGCAGATGTGAACAAGGAAAAATCCGTTTTTCTGCCTGTCATAATGTATCACAGTGTTTTCAGCGGTACACCGGAAGAATATATCGTCACTCCCGTACAATTTGAAAACGACCTTTCATGGCTTGCCGAAAACGGCTATACTTCCGTTACGGTGCAACAGCTTATGGACTACGTTCAGAACAAAGGAAATCTGCCGGAAAAATCTGTCATGATTACTTTTGATGACGGCTGTTACAATAATCTTTCTGACGTACTTCCCCTGCTTGAAAAATATGATATGCACGCTGTTGTTTCGGTGGTCGGACAATATACCGACGTAACCGCCGTGAACGACCCTCATATTCCTGCTTATTCCTATCTTACATGGGACGACATAAACCGTCTTATCGCTTCCGGACGTGTCGAAATCGGAAACCATACATATAATATGCACTCTTTCAAAGGCGACCGCAAAGGCTGTTCAAAGAATCCGTCAGAGAGTGAAGAAGAATACCATACTGTCCTGACGGAAGATTTGAGCAGACTGCAATCCGAAATTTATGAACACACAAACACACTTTCTGTTGTCTTTGCGTACCCGTTCGGATACATAAGCAAGGAATCGCTCCCTGTAATACGTGAACTTGGCTTCACGGTCACACTGACGTGCAGTGAAAGACCAAACTATATCACACGGAATCCGGAGTGTCTCTACGGAATAAACCGTTACAACCGAAGCGGTTTTTACTCGACGGAGGAATTTATGAATAAAATTTTTAAGGAATGATAAAATGAAAATCCGTAACCTGACTATATTTCTTATGCCGTTTATAGCTTTGCTCCTGATATATCCGGTACTTGCTTTTTTCCGGAAATACCCTGTCCCCTGCCCTGTAAGGTGTTTAACGGGAATATACTGCGTCGGCTGTGGTGGAACAAGATGTATTACCGCTCTGCTTCACGGAAAATTTTTACTTGCGTTACGTCAGAATTTCATAGTTTTTTCGGGAGTGATATTTCTGTCTCTTATATGGATTCAGAATATTTTCAGTCTTTCCGGCAGAAAAATAAAACTAATCCCCGAAAACCGCACATTCTATATAGCAGTCTCGGGGATTTTTCTGATTTATGCGATTGTAAGGAACTTTATACCCGAAATTGCTCCGGTATAACTAAGGTCAACAAGCTTTTCCCTGTCCCTTTCGTCCCGTGGAGTTTCAGGCACACCGGACGGAGTTTCCGGACTGTCCGGAACAACAGGAACTGTCTGAACTCCCTGTTTTCTTTTATATGATTCTATCCATGCTTTGAAAAATTCGTCAAAGTTTCTGACACCCATAGCTGCCCAGTATTTATCATAGTCTGAACTGCGGTACTTTTCAAACTGTTCGGGAATCTCGCCTGTCTCCTCAAAAACGGAAATAATTTCCTTATCGTTTTTCTGAAAATATTCAACGTCGGGATAGATTTTCACAAAGACAAACATCATCAGACTGAATATAATCAGCGAAATTACAGATATTACTATACCCAGTACTGCGAAAACCTTTCCTCCCCTGTGTGTTGCAAGTGAAACCGCACCGAGAATTATTGAAACAGGTGCAGTAATAAAACTTCCCATACACGCACAGAAAATCAGATTAAGCAGACTGATTACAAATGACGCTGTTGCGAGTCCTGTTTTAAAAGAATTCGGCAGACCGTTCATATCATTGCCGTCATTATAATAAAAATCCTTGTTCATTTTAACTCCTTAAAGACTCGCCTGCCAGTTCCAGTTACGGACGGCGAGTTCGTCGAGATTATAGGGTGTTTTCTGATATACACAGTAATTCAGCCAGTTTGAAAACATGAGATTTGCGGTGCATCTCCATGAAAAAACAGGTTTATTTTCAGGATTGTCGTCCGGAAAATAATTATACGGAATCTGAATGTCAATTCCCTTTTCTACGTCACGGAAATACTCGTTTGCGATAGTGTCCCTGTCATACTCCGAATGACCGGTAATAAAATACTGCCTGCCGTTTTTGTTTGCGACAATATGAACGCCCGAAAGTTCGGACGAAGTAAGTATTTCAAGCTGCGAGACTTTCTCTATATCCTCACGCCTTACCTCTGTATTTCTCGAATGCGGAACAAGAAAAATATCGTCAAATCCCCTTAAAAGACGACAGTTTTCGACTTCTGCCCTGTGTGGAAAAATCCCGAACATCTTTTTATCAAGAGTATACTTAGGCACTCCGAAATGATAGTAAAGACCTGCCTGTGCCGCCCAGCATATATAAAGCGACGAAAAGACATGGGTTTTCGACCATTCCATAATCTGCGTGATTTCGTTCCAGTAGTCAACCTGCTCATATTCAAGGAGTTCGACGGGCGCACCAGTTACAATCATTCCGTCATAACGGTTGTTTCTGATTTCGTCAAAAGTCTTGTAAAACGCTTCAAGATGATTACGTGATGTATTTTTTGAAACATGAGATGCCATCTGAATAAGGTCAATGTCAACCTGTATCGGCGTATTGCTCAGAAGTCTCATAAGCTGACTTTCAGTCTCTATTTTTTTAGGCATTATATTTATAATGACAACTTTAAGCGGACGGATATCCTGATGTTCCGCACGCTCTTTAGACATTACAAATATATTTTCCTCTCCAAGCGTTTTGAATGCCGGAAGCCCTGAAGAAATTCTGATAGGCATCAAATCGCTCCTTTCTGAATTAATTGTTGTTTTTACAGTTCTGACAGCCGTTCATGAATCTGTCAATATTTCCGGAAATCCTGCTGTCACCGGAAATAAATTTCAGCCGTTTGAGATTTTCATAACTGCTTTCGTCGGGGAGTTCAAAAGCAACGCTTCCAATACCTTTCATACAGCTCTTGAACATTACCGAACGTACAAGACCGTCACACAGCATGATGTCACCGCCGTCGTCAAGACCATAAACAAGAGTTTTTTGATTTTCATACGAATATGCTATGTATCCGAGTTTTTCACTGCCGTCCAAAGCCTCTGTAATATGAACGGCTTTTCCACCTGCCAATGATATTATATTTTCATATCCGACAGGAGAAAAATTTTCCCTGATTTCAAGCATATCAGTTCTCCTTGCCTATTGCGTTGCGGATAGCACGGAGTTCTTCGGCAGTAAGTTCACGCCATGTTCCCGGCTTAAGCATACCAAGTTTCAACGGTCCTACGCTTACACGACGCAGACGTGCAACTTCAAGTCCCACAGCTTCACACATTTTTCTTATCTGTCTGTTTCTGCCCTCTTTGATAGTAATCATCAAAACAACTCTGCCCTGCTGTTTTTCCTTGACAACAATATTTGCCGGNAGTGTTTTCTTTCCGTCGATTTCAATACCCTCGGAAAGACGGNCAAGNTGTTCGTCCGAAATATCGGGACGGACTNTAACACGATAAGTTTTTGAAATATGACNGCTTGGGTGCATTATACTGTTTNCAAATTCTCCGTCATTGGTAAAGAGCAGAAGTCCTNCGGAATTTCTGTCAAGTNTGCCTNCGGNATAGANACNTTCATCAATATCGCTGNTTAAGTCCATAACACAGCNCCTNTCAAGTTCATCTGAAACGGTAGTAACATAACCTCTCGGCTTGTTGAGCATGATGTATATAAAATTTTTCTTTTTCGGCATATAGATACGTTCGCCGTCGATTGTTATTATGTCCCTGAAACCGCACTTGTCACCGAGTTTTACCGGTCTGCCATTAACTTTCACCTTTCCCTGTGAAATAAGTGCTTCTGCCTTACGGCGAGAACAATATCCGCTGTCGGCAATCATTTTTTGTATTCTTAACTTTTCCACTTTATCTCCCTTTTCTCTCAGGAGAAAATACTCCCGAGCTTCTGTGTTATTTTTTTAAAAATGCTTATTTTTTTGTGTGATTTTTTTACAATTTTCACCGGTGCGTTTTCTCCGGCAAAAAGCGGTATACGACGGACTTCCCTGCCATTATAGCTTATACTCAACTGTGCCGTCTCGTCACCGGATTTTATCGGTGCATAGACGAAAGGTGCAGATATAACCTGATATTCAAAATCTTCGGGATTGGCTGAAAATGCCGTCACGGTCACAGAGTCATCTCCTGCCGTGAGTGACAGTCTGTCCTTTTCCGCACCTGCGATATTCACAGAAAGATTTTCCGGAATATTGAGTTTAATATTGTGAACAGTCTCAAAACCGTAGTCATACATAGCCATATGGTCATTCCAGTCATTGCGGTCATTAAGAGTAACGCAGATAAGGTCAATACCGTCACGTTCGCACGCCGAAACAAGACAGCGACCCGCCTCGTCCGTGAAACCCGTCTTGACACCGTAAACACCGTCATACATAGTAAGAAGCTTGTTCGTATTTTTCAACCAGCGTGTATACGGAGGATTTCCAAATTCAAGCTTAATACTCGGGGAAGAACATATTTCACGGAAAATGTCATTTTTGAGTGCTTCCCGTGCAAGAATTGCCATATCATAAGCTGACGAACCGTGACCCTCGCCCTCAAGTCCCGACGGAGTGACAAACCATGTCCTTGAAAGCCCGAGTTCCTTAGCCTTGTCATTCATCATGACTGCAAAATTCTCAAGACTTCCGGCAAGCTTGACAGCAGTAGCATTTGCAGCGTCGTTTCCCGACGGTAAAAGCATACCACAGCAGAGTGCATACTTAGTGACTATATCACCTTTCTGCAATCCCATTGACGAACCCTCAACCATTATAGCGTCACCGTCAACTTTAAATTCCTCATAGAGATTACCACTTTCAAGACAAAGCATAGTAGTCATAATTTTGGTTGTGCTTGCCATAGGCAGTTTCTGATTACAGTTAAGGGAATAGACAATCTCCCCTGTATCTGCCGAAATCAGAACTGCCGCTTTTGCCGATATTTCAGGTTCTTCCACTGCATATACATTCAGTCCCGCATTTCCTGCAATCAGAACCGCCGTGCAGACTGACACAATAATTCTTTTCATTTTACATACCTCCGAAACAAGTCCATTATGTTAAAGGATATGCAAAATGAAACTGATATATTCCGATAAAGCTTAATCGTTGAGAATTACTTCCGCACTTTCGGCACTATCGTCCTTTTTCTTCTTTTTTCCCATAAAATCTGAAACTTTATTTATAACAGTCGGAATGGAATTTATAGCATTGCTTATCGGGTCGTTACCGGAAGTCACAGACACCATTTTTGCAGTACCGTCAGGCGTTATCACAAGAAAACCCTCCGGCTTGATTGAAACGCCTGCACCTGCTCCGCCACCGAAAAGATTCTTTTCATAGCGTGACGGCAGGTCTGAACCGCCCGAAGCAAAACCGTATGAAACTTTTGAAATCGGAATAATAGTCGTACCGTCGTCAAGCTTTATAGGTTCACCGATAACGGAATTTACATCAGCCATTTCCTTGATTTTTTCCATTGAAATTCCTAAAATTTCACTGATAGGTGTTTTACTGTCACTCATATTTATAACCTCACTTTTGCCTTACGGCAGATTTTTTTGTTTTCTTCTTTGCCAGTTTATTTGGCAGAAATATTTTAAAAATATATGTTGTCAGAAACCACAGTCCTGTTCCTGCCAACGTATGCAGACGGAATTTTATTTTACAAGATGCGTCCCACTGTGATTCTTTCAGTGAAAAACCACAGCGTACATCAACCGTTTTATAGCTGACCGTACAGGCTTCACCCAGCCATGCAAGACCGTTCCAGACAGTTCCGCTCACCACACCGTAATTTACAGCACATTTATAAGCGTCCTCGTCTGCAACGATAAAATCTATAAAAACGTCCTGAAAGTGAACGCCCCTGAATGTTTTCAACAGAGGTCTGCCACCGCAGTCCCACACATCAAGCAGAAAATCTATCTTGTCCATAAGAGACTTACCGCCGTCTGATTCTTCTTTTTTATCGTCTGCGTCATCTTCATCGTCAAAGACATAATATTCATCATCATCTTTTTTACGATGCTTTTTATCCCTGATTCGTTTAATTTTTTCTGTACGTACAGTATTCTCGTCCTGCTCCTCAGAAATTTCACTTTCTTCCGTATCGTCCTCATACAGAGCCGGACTGCTTTCCGGCTCGTCACAATCAGCAGAACTGGTGAAATCCTCGTTATCTTCGTCAGCGAAATGAAAATCATCATCATCTTCATCAGGTTCAGGCTTTTTGTTTTTCTTCCTGCGTTTTCTCAACCGATTAAACAGACCACCGCTGTCGGAATCCATAAGCGGTATCAGGGAAAATTTAACCTTGTATTCAAGTTTACCGCCGATATAGCTTATTTTAACAACTGCCGGCAGTGCAAGGGCAAGTATCAGAACTAACGCAACAATGCCTAAAACGGCAAGAAGTACATACAGCAGAATTTTCAGTATAATCAATTCTTGCCGCTCCTTTCGCTAATCTTCATTATTATTTAAGTCCATTTCCGTCTGACCGGTAAGTGCCGGCAAATCAGAAAGTGAACTTAGTCCGAAACATCTCAGAAACACGGCTGTCGTCCTGTAGACAATAGGCTTTCCGGGAACATCAAGCCGTCCTGCCTCCTCCACAAGACCTTTTTCCACAAGATTATTTATAACTGACGAGCTGTCAATTCCTCTTACGTTTTCGACAAACCCCTTTGAAACAGGCTGATTATAGGCGATTATTGTCAGTGCTTCCATAGCCGCATTTGAGAGCGGTGCAGATTTTTTGGTTTCAAGAGCCTTGCGGATATTCGGGGCAAATTCCTCACGGGTACACATCTGATAGCTGTTTTCCAGTTTTTTTATACATATTCCGCTGCCACAGTCGCTGTAACGTTCGTTAAGCAGTTTTATCATGGACGAAAGGGTTGCAGTATCAACACCGCTTGCCTCTGAAAGACGGTATATCTCCACAGGTTCACCGCCTGCAAAAAGAATGGCTTCTATTGCTCCAAGCTTTTCTTTGATTTCCAAGATTTTTTACCGTCCTTTCTTTCCTTTATGAAAACTCTTGTGTTGTCGTCACTTATACAGATTCTGCCCGAACGTGTGAGTTCCAGTACAGCGAGAAACGTAGCCACCCTCGCCGACCTGTCCGTTACACCGTCATACAGTCTGTCCATACAGACTTCTCCTGTGCTGTAAAGTTCCCTGAGAACATGGACTACTTTCGACATAACCGAAACTATACGTCTTTTCACTACAGAATTTATCTTGTTTTCAATCCTGTTTTCCTGAGCTTCATTTTTTATTTTCCTGCCGGAAAGTCCGCTGTACGCCATAACAAGCCTTTCCGGACTGTGAACAAGACTGTATACCACATCGGACTTTATTTTCATGGGAGTTCTTACAAATATGTCACTGGTATACTTTGAAAAAAGTCTTTCAGCGGCGATTTTACACATTGAGTATTCAATAAGCGTACCCTCAAGTTCCTTTTTCATTTTCTCCGCTTCTTCGGGTTGAGGAAGCAGAAAAGCGGTCTTTATATAAATAAGTCTTGCCGCCATTTCAAGAAACTCCCCTGCAAGTTCGAGATTCTGCTCGTGACATTCGTCCATGAAAATGAGATACTGTTCAAGCAGTTTTGAAATTTCAATATCACATATATCAAGCTTGTGTTTATTTATAAGATTAAGAAGAACATCAAGAGGTCCTTCAAAGCCGTCAAGCCTGAACGACATTTTTTCCATTAAACTGCTCCCCACTTGTGCATGGGAATCTGCCACACAAGATTAAGCATCTTGTCACTTATGAAATTATTTGCAATGTAAAGAATGTTATATTGTGATGGAATATAATTAAGCACAATTATCACAATAAGAAATCCCCACTGTAATTGCTGCTGGTGCATATAAAACCAGCGGTCAAATTTTTCATTTGTAAAATAACGCAGTACGTTGAATCCGTCGAGCGGTGGAAACGGTATGAGGTTNAANAGGGNAAGNCCGANNTTCNCANNGAAAAGGAACTGCAACAAAAGAAGCACACTATACATCGGGGTTATCTCACCCGAAATATAAGCAGTCATTCCCGACTCGGTACATAACAGCAATGCCCATACGAGTATTGAAATAAACGCCGCTATGAAATTTGAAACCGGACCTGCGAGTGCTGTCAGTGCGAAACCGGCACGGTACTTTTTCATACGCAGAGGATTTACCGGAACAGGTTTAGCCCATCCGAATCCTGAAAGCACAATTAGTATTGAACCAAGCGGGTCAAGATGTGCAAAAGGGTTAAGAGTAATTCTGCCCTCACGTTCTGCCGTATCGTCACCACACCACTTTGCGACAAGACCGTGTGCAGCCTCGTGAACAGGCAGAACAAGAAACAGCGTTATCACTCTTGAAAAAAATTTGAGAAAAGAAGTAATGTCCATAGATATCCTTTCTATAATTAATTTTTTTAGCGGTAAAGGAACATTTTCCCACAGCTAATTACATTTTATTATACTACATTATGATTATTTTTTCAAGTAATCTGAGCAAATTTCATGAAACAAAAAAATTTTTTCATTTTTTTTCAAAAAACACTTGATTTTTTCTTTTAGATGTGGTAGAATAATCATGTTGACTTTTTATAAAAGATAAGGAGGTGCAGCCTAATGGCAAAATGTGAAATCTGCGGAAAGGGTGTAGCTTTTGGTATAAAGGTTTCCCACTCACACAGACGTACTAACAGAACATGGAAGCCTAATGTAAAGCGTGTTAAGGCTATCGTCAAGGGTACTCCTTGTCATGTTTACGCTTGCTCAAGATGTTTACGTTCAGGTAAAGTTGAAAGAGCATAATAATTACATTATGGAAATTTAGGACATTCTTTCAGGAATGTCCTTTATTTTTTATAACAACGTAACCGTTTTTTCATGAATCCGTAACTTGATTATTGCATATTTCCGTGATATAATAGAAAAAAATGACATTTGTCATTAACAGAATGACACGTATCATCTTACATTTAATATATAAATACTATAATATGTATAAAGAGGTGATTTTTTATGGCAAAAATCTGCGAANNCTNCGGTGCNGGCNTTTACGGNGACNTANGCNAATNCTGTGANATGCCCGTAAATAACCGTACTGCTNCNNCGAAANTAATATACNANTCAGAANANNCCGANAGCACAGTAAGTATTTCCCCGAAAACTCATCGACGTTTCAAGCTGTTCATTCTTATACTTATTGCAGTAATAATATTATTCAAAATTATTCACACCGTCGCTGACTATAACCGCACCAACCGGCATTCAGCACATAATATCACAATAAACTATGCACATCAGCCGGAAACCGAATATTCATATAATCATGAAAAAGTCGATAAAACCGAAAAAAGCACACAGAATAAGCCTGTATACTCTGCTATGGAAACATTTCAGAAAGAAGGTGCTTTCCCGTCCGGCACGTACCAGATAGGCGTTGATATGCCGGAGGGAATATATATTTTTATTCCCGAACTTTCAAACGGTCACGGAGTACAGGGCGTTTATTCCGACCCCGAATGCAATAATCAGATATCTTCCGCATATGTGCATTTCGACGGTACACGTATATCTGAAATTTCGGGAAACGGCTATGTTCATTTTTCTTGGGCAACCGCCTACAACCTCGATATGCACCCAGAAATAGTCAACGACCCACACGAAACGGACGGAATGTTTATAGTCGGTCGTGACATTGAAGCTGGTACGTATCATCTTGAAAGTCCCTCTGAGATATTCGGTGATATGTCTGATAATGCTGAGTGGTATATATATTCAAGTATAAATGCAGTGGGAGCTGTAATGAAAGAATCTGGACAGCTTGAAACATATGGTGGTTACATGGAGAATATCACAGACGAAATAACCCTAAGTGACGGCGAATACCTCGAATTAAGACACTGCATTGTCAAGTGACTTCCTCAACCACAACCGCCTGCATACCCATTTCACCGTAACGACGTTCGGCAAGACGTTTCATATATTTGGTATTTTTGCTTACAAGAGGGTCATTGAAATAATAATTTTCGTCGTCGTACCCGACAAGCACGAGACAGTGTTCATTTGACCTCCATATGTAACGCTTATCTGTATCTTCAATAATCCAGCTGTTGCGGAACTTCTGAAAAGTAGGTTTCATATTTATACTGCACCACACAATCACAGGAGTCCCGTTATCTATGTACTCCGTACAGATTTCATAAAGTTCCATACCTCTCAGGTCTGTTATTTCGTACTTTTTATCAAGCTTTTCCTGTGAGTCAAAATAACGCTGTAATGCAAGTATAATTGCACCGCTCATACAGCCATAACCACTGTTTTTATTTGGATTGCCTATAAAGACAAGATTCGGGTCACCGCCGTACAAAGTCTTTTTCTTGTCTTTGGTATGGATTTCAACAGCATCAAGATAACCTTTCTTTATAATGTCACCTGCTGTTATGTCAAAACCGTGAAAAGCAAGAACCATTGACGTGCTTACAAGTTCACAGCCAGTCGGATAGTCTTTCTGCGAATAATACGGAACGTCTACAATAACAGGCGCTGATTTTTCCGAAACGGATTTTTTTGCAGTTTCAGTTTTGCGTGTAGTTGTCTGAGTGACGGTCTTTTCTGTAGTCGTTGCGGTAACGGTCTGTGACACTTTAGCAGTTGTTCTTATCTCCACACTTCCAAGCGGATTCACCTGAACGTCTTGTTTTCCGCACGCAGTGAGCATCATCACGGCAAGCAGACATAGAATTTTCTTCATTTAATCACCTCACAGAAAAAGGACAGTTTTTAAAAAAACTATCCTTTTCTTATATCAGTTTTCTGTCGATGCAGATACTGTAATATTTGTTACTGCCCTTGTTTCCGTTTCAGAACCGTCGGGAGCTTTTTCCGTAGATGTGATTACAACTTCAATATTGCCGAATGCGTTTACTATGTCCGAAAGACCAAGCACTGTACGGCGAAGGATATCTGCCTGATTTCCCATATAGACACGACTTTCCGGTGTATCGGGATTCTTTTCAAGAAGACTGAAAAGCATACTTATAACATCTTCAACATTTTTCGGCGACTTCGCCGGTTCAACAGTATCAAGTTTCAAATCATATTTTCCATTTTTTGAAATATCAAGTATTTCAGCAAGTACAGGATTTTCAAACCTGATTTCAACATAATTTTTCATTATATTCCTCCTTATAAAAGAACTGATTTAATGAGTTCAGCTCTGTCTGTCTTTTCCCATGCAACGCCGAGTTCTTCACGTCCCATGTGACCGTAAGCCGCAAGTCTCCTGTACTGAGACTTTCTAAGTTCAAGCATTTCGATGATAGCTGTCGGTCTGAGGTCGAATATTTTTTCAACTGCTTCAGAAAGCTTGTCCTCTGCAACTTTTCCAGTACCGAAAGTATCAACAAGAATCGAAACAGGCTTTGCCACGCCTATTGCATATGAAAGCTGTACTTCACACTTTTCTGCAAGACCTGCCGCTACTATATTCTTTGCAATATATCTTGCCGCATACGCTGCACTTCTGTCAACTTTCGTCGGGTCTTTACCACTGAAAGCACCACCGCCGTGACGTGAATAACCGCCATATGTATCAACAATAATTTTTCTGCCTGTAAGACCGCTGTCGCCCTGAGGACCGCCAATTACAAAGCGACCTGTCGGATTAATGAAAATCTTTGTATTTTCGTCCATAAGGTTTTCGGAAATAACTGCCCTGATAACAAATTCCTCAATATCCTTGCGGAGCTGACTAAGGGAAATATCTGCGGAATGCTGTGAAGATACAACAACAGCGTCGATTCTTGCAGGCTTGCCGTCAATATATTCAACAGTAACCTGAGTTTTGCCGTCGGGACGGAGATAACGGAGAGTACCGTCTTTTCTCACTTCTGTAAGCTTCATTGCAAGCTTGTGGGCGAGTGAAACAGGCAGCGGCATGAGTTCGGGAGTTTCATTGCAGGCAAAACCGAACATAATACCTTGGTCACCTGCACCGTTGGAAAGACCGTCATTTTCAGAATTTTCCTCTCTGTACTCGAAAGCCTCGTTTACACCCATTGCAATATCTGCTGACTGTTCGTCAATGCTTGTGATAACAGAACAGGTATGTGCGTCAAAACCGTATTTTGCACGGTCGTAACCGATGTCCGCAACAACCTGACGTGCAATTTTAGGGATATCAACTTTTGCAGTCGTTGAAATTTCACCCATGCAGAGTATCATACCGGTAGTTACCGCTGTTTCACAGGCAACACGACCGTTTTTATCCTGTTCAAGAATTGCATCAAGAACAGCATCGGAAATCTGGTCACATATTTTGTCGGGGTGACCCTCAGTCACTGATTCCGAAGTGAAAAAAAAACTATTCATAAAACATTCCTCCTGAAAAATAAAAGCGTTCCGCTTCCGGAACGCTCTGATTTCTGAAAAAATCCTCATCTGCCGGATAAACCGCAGGAATTAGCACCTTTTCCGCATAAGCGGAAGGTTGCCGGACATCATCGGACCTGTTTCCTCCGTCACTCTTGATAAGGTTATGACATTATTATAACTCGGAAATTCAGAAATGTCAATAGTTTTCAGAAAATTTATATTATTTTTTTCCGTATTTTTCGAGTGCATCAAATATTTTATGAAACACCACCTGATTCGGATAACGTTTATAGTCCGCAAACACCCATATACCACTGTTATAGAAATGTTCAAGAATAGCGGCAGCAGTTCCCGCACTTCTGCTCTGACCGTACTCACACTGGCATATTATGTCCATACCATTATTATAGGCATTATATATGAACTCTGCCATTTTGTAGGTTTCGGGGAAATATGTATCATAGGTATAGCCTTTTAATTTCAGACACTCAAGGTCGAGGTCGTCAAGCTCGCTGTAAAAGACGTTTTCGCATACTCCGTCATAATCAACGTGGGTATAGTCCTTGTCGATTCTTTTTATTTTAGGGTCATAGTAGCTTATAACGGCGGTATTTTCGGGAAACTCTCCCGAATCTATAATTTCCTCTATTTCCTCACGTGAATAAATTGAAACTTTCATAAAACGCATCTCCTTTATTCGTACGGAAAACAAATGGGCTTCCGGTTAAGGAAGTCCATTTGCCATGATATAGGGATTATTGGGGATTTTGTAATGTAGTGCTGGGGTAAGCACTACATTTACCATGAAAAAAACAACTTCAGGATTTCTCCTTCAGCACTTATATAATACACCCTCTATGTGTTAACTGTGTGATAAAACGATTAAAATTTAATTACAATTTATCGAAAAACAAATATCTCAGGATTTAATTGTATCATTTATCTTGAACCAGAATACAGAACCTTTTCCGAGCGTACTTCTCACACCGTAGTCGTAACCGTGAAGTTTCAGAACGGCTTTTACNATAGAAAGACCAAGACCTGTTCCTACAACTTCCCTTTTGTGATNTTCGGAACGATAATATTTGTCAAAGATAAGTTTTATTTTGCTTTNCTNGATACCGTCGCCTGTGTCCTCGACTTCAACAAGCANGCCGTCCGCTTGATTAATCTGACGCACATATACCTGTTTGTCAGCACCGGTGTAATTTATGGCGTTGTTTATAAGATTGTATATAACCTGCTCAATCTTTACAACATCACAGCAGACTGTTTTTTCCGTATCGGGCGTAAAATGAATATGGTAGCCCATTTTTTCGGAAATTCCCCAGAAACGTTCTATAATCTCATTCAGCTNTGAACCTATCTCAAANTCCNACGGATTCAGTTTCTNCTTACCACTCTCAAGCTTTGAGAGGTCAAGAATATCATNTACCATAGCAGAAAGACGGTCTGTTTCATTGATGANTATTTCAAGATGTTCGTTTCTCTTTACCGGATTATCACCCGAAAGGTCACGTATCNTTTCCGCATAGGCTTTCAGCATGGTAAGAGGGGTACGCAGGTCATGCGAAACGTTTGCGATAAGGTCACGCTGCATTGTATCTACCCTTGAAAGTTCCTTTTCGGCATACATGAGCGTATCGGCAAGCTTTTTTGATTCAAGATATCCCCTGCCGTCGAACTTTGTATTAAGGTCGCCCTTTGCAAGATTTTCAGCGGACTTTGTTATTCTGTCAATCGGACGTGAAATTCTGTTTGCGAGAAAAACAGAAATGAATGCCGCTATTATAATAAGTATAACCGTTATCATTATAAGCTGACGTTTGATAATCGAGACGGTAGAGCCTACCGGTGCGAGTTGGGAATTTAAAAGCAGATAGCCTTCAGGGTGCTGAACCGTTCCGAGTACACATATATAGACAAGCATATCCGTGTGACTTTTAGGGTTGTTTGTCCTGTATAATATACGTGACTTTTCTGATTTTCTTATTTCATTGAGAAATATATATGTACTGTTGTCCCTGCCGTGAACAAGACAGTCACCGAGTACGTCCTTTGAATATATCGACCTGCCATATCTGTCCAGAACCTCAACACACATATCATTGTCAACAGCCGTCTGCGAATAGTTTTCAATAAAATCCAACTTGTTGCCGTTTCTGTAGTCATTTTCATAAGAAGAAAGAATCAGTTCGGCGTTTTCGGTAACAGAACGGGTTTTCATTTTCTCATAGAAACTTTCAAGAAAAAATATCTGAAATATCCACATGAGTACAAACACCAGTATAATAAACACCACAAAATGTACCCATACTTTCAGACGCAGGGGCATACGGCTGTTAAGACTGTTTATACGCTTATACAAATTCAAATTTATATCCCAGTCCTCTCAGAGTAACTATAAACTTCCTGTATTCGCCGAGACTGTTTCTCAGCATTTTGATGTGTGTGTCAACTGTTCTGTCGTCGCCGAAAAAGTCATACCCCCACACTTCCTCAAGGAGTTTGTCTCTCGTAAGGGCAATATTCTTGTTTTTCACAAGATAGAAAAGCAGGTCGTATTCTTTCGGTGTCATTGAAGCCTTTACGCCATTGACATATACTTCACGTCCGGAAATATCAACTTCCAGTCCCTCAAAAACATATTTGTCAAGTGAGGAATTTTCCTCATGTGTGACATTTCTTTTCAGAACCACCTTTGCTCTTGCCATAAGTTCTTTCGGAGAAAACGGCTTTACAACATAATCATCAATACCGATTTCAAAACCAAAAAGTTTGTCATATTCCTCACTTCTTGCCGAAAGCATTATAACGGGAATCTTCTTTGTCTTGTGAATTTCCTTGCACGCCGAATATCCGTCAAGTCTCGGCATCATAACGTCCATTATAATGAGGTCATAGTCATTTTCGTGACAAAGCTTTACCGCCTCCATGCCGTTTTCAGCCTCTGTAACTTCATAGCCCTCAAACTCGGCATATTCACGAACCACCTTTCTTATATTTGTTTCGTCGTCCACAACTAAAATGTGTNCCATAAAAAACACCNCTTANTCTGAANNTTTTCTTTCCGGACTGNCTGTCCGTTCTTTTTAATTATAGCATTATAATATGTAAAAGTGTATATTACGTGATAATTTTCTGTAATTTTACAGCAACTTTATTTATTTTGTCTCCAATCGCAAATTCATCATTGACATTTTAGGTAAATTTTGCTATAATATATTTGGTTCAGTATTATTTACGGAGGCGATAAATTATGAAAATCAACAGTCCGTTTACCGCAACACTTATAATTACAGCGGCAACAGCTCTTGTTATTGCCTATACACGTATTTTTCCTGATATGGCAATTGCCGTCATAGTCACATACATTTCAACTATAATTTTTCTGACCTTAATCCTCAGTATATCAGCATGGCTCTACAGAAAGCACAAGTCCTCCGTTGATGCCGGCGATATTGCGAGTATTTCAGAGAATCTCAATACCGAAATGATTATCTGGACTGACGATTTTTCAGCCGTATATATGAACAGGCATATGCGTGAACTTCTCGGCATACAGGAAACAAACTTCGACCATAAAGCCGAAATAATGAGAGCTTTCGGCATTAACAGCCTTGAAAGCGAAAACATAAATAAAATTATTGACAATAATTCATACGAGGCACGTTTTACAAATGCAAACAATTCTGTAACAACTATTGCATGGAGTACCTCACTTATCAAACGCAAAAAAAATCTCTCGCTTTATCTCAGTACAGGTTTCAATCTGACGGAAATCAAAAAAATGCGTCTTGACCTCGCAAGCGCAAACGACCTTTTCAATTATTCAATGAAACTTGCCGAAATCGGCATTATAATATCAAATGACATGGTGAACTACATTGCTTCGTCCGAAACAGTCCGTATGCTCGGACTCAAAGGAAGTAATATAAGCATAAAGTCACTGCGTTCGATGATTCACCCTAATGACCGTCTGCAATTCGACAGTGCAATAAAATCTGCCGGAACTGATAACAGCAATGAAGTAAAAAGCATTGAACTACGTATTAAGTCGGCTGACGGTTTCTATCACTGGTATTCCTACAGATACAAGCCTATGAATCATTCCGGAAGCAAACTGCCTATGTTCAGCGGTGCTTTAATCGACAGCACAAAGGAACACGAAAAAGACCTTATTATTGAACGTCTCGCCTATATAGACGACGTTACGGAAATTGCAAACCGTAATAAGCTTATGGACATCGGTCAGGAAACATATGAACAGTGTCGGCTTCTCAATTACTCATACTGGATTATAGTACTCGACATCGACCGTTTCCATATAATAAACGACAGTTACGGCTACAAAAACGGCAACTACATACTGAAAAGTTTTGCTAACATAATGTATAAGTTTATTACTACCGGAGGTCTTGCCGCAAGAATAAGCGGTGACAATTTCGCCCTGATTCTCCGTGACTACGGTGACGATGACCTGCCGTCAAGAACTGCCAAGGCTGTTCAGGAAGAATTTGCAAAATTTGCAACGGGTGACTTTTCGTCAATAAATTTAAGTTGTTCCGCAGGCTACTCAAAAATGCCCGAGGACGGCAACTCATTCCTCGAAGTATTTGAACACGCCGAATTTGCCCTTAAATCCGGCGGCACGGAAAATAATACAATATGTGGTTACGAATCACGTATGCACGACTCGATTATAGGAAAAAAAGAACTCGAAAAAGAACTTGCCGTAGCAATCGACAATAACGAACTGCAATTATTCTATCAACCTAAAATTGACCTTTCTACAGGCAGAGTAATGGGCGTTGAGGCTCTTATCCGCTGGATAAAACCCGATGGAACTATAGTACGTCCTGACACATTCGTTCCGGTTGCTGAAAGTTCACACCTTATCGGAAAAATAAGTGAATTTGTACTCAATGAGGGTTGCCGACAAAACAGGCTGTGGCAGAAAATGGGATATCCCGAAATAGTAATGTCCATAAACTTCACTTCGACCGACTTCTATCAGAAAGACCTTAAAGACAAGGTTTTTGAAGCACTCGCCAAAACGGGTCTTGATGCAAGGTGGCTGGAAGTCGAACTCACTGAAACCCTCGCACTCAGTGACATCGACTATGCGGTTTCACAGATGAACAAACTGCGTGAACTCGGCGTAAAGCTTGCTATGGACGATTTCGGTACGGGTTATTCGTCACTCAGCTATTTGCAGATTCTCCCGATTACCCTGCTCAAACTTGACCGTTCTTTTATCATTGATATAGAACATGACAATATAGCATATGAAATAGTTTCGTCTGTAATAAGAATTGCAAAATCCAAGAAAATAGAAACTATCGCAGAGGGAATTGAAAATCCCTGTCAGGAAGATATCCTCAGAAAAGCTGGCTGTGATTTCGGACAGGGCTATCTTTACGGCAAACCCATGCCGGCAGAACAGATACAGGAGTTTTTTGACAGGAATATTCAGAAAACACAAAGCAAATATTTTTAAAATGGAGGTATACTCATGAAAAGAAGAATAGGCATTTTAACAAGCGGCGGAGACTGTCCCGGTCTTAACGCCACAATAAGAGGCGTTGCCAAAGCCTGCTATGAAAGATTCGGTGAGGACAATGTGGAAATCGTGGGAATTTCTAACGGCTACTATGGTCTTATAAACAATCTCTGCAAGGATATGTCACCGTCGTCATTCTCAGGTATTCTCACACAGGGCGGTACTATTTTCGGTACAAAGCGTCAGCCGTTCAAGATGATGCAGGTTATCGGAGAAGACAACGTTGACAAAGTAAAGAACATGAAAGAAACATACAACAAGCAGAAACTTGATTGTCTGCTTACTCTCGGCGGTAACGGTACTCACAAGACTTCAAAGCTCCTTGCCGACGAGGGTCTTAACATTATCGGTCTGCCAAAAACAATCGACAACGATATTTACGGTACTGATGTTACCTTTGGTTTCCATACTGCCGTTGACATCGCAACTGATGTTATAGACCGTCTCCACACAACCGCCGCAAGTCATTCAAGAATACTGGTATGCGAAATAATGGGCAATAAAGCTGGCTGGCTTACTCTTAACGCAGGTATAGCAGGTGGTGCAGACGTTATAATCATTCCGGAAATTCCATATGATATCGACAAGGTATGCGACTCGGTAATGGCAAGAAGTGCGTCCGGAAAAGCTTTCTCGATACTTGCAGTTGCAGAGGGTGCTTTTGACGTTGCAGAAGCTAAAATGAAGAAAAAAGAACGTGCAAAGAAACGTGCCGAAGCAGGTATTATTACAGCTACTTCACGTATTGCCGCACAGATTCAGAACAACACAGGTATTGAAGCCCGTGTCTGTGTTCCCGGACATATGCTGCGAGGAGGAGCTCCGAGTGCTTACGACCGTGTACTTTCCACACAGTTCGGTGTCCATGCCGCTTACCTTATCGCTAAGGAAAAATATGGCAGAACAGTTGCAAAAATCGGCAACAAAATTACCTCAAACAAACTGGAAGATATCGCAGGAAAAACAAAATTCGTCGATACTGACAATCACCTTGTTATTGCTGCCCGTGATATCGGCGTATCATTCGGCGACTGATTTCTTAAAAACAAATGCTGTCTTTCTGACAGCATTTATATTTTCATATAGTTGTTATATACTAACAAATATATGATTTTAAACAATATACCGACGTTTTGTGCTATATATATAGTAAAAATATAAAAATTATTATTTTTTATAGAAAAATACTTTTCAAAACCGGAAAGATGTGGTATAATGTTTTATATTTCTTTTAGGAGGTATCTTATGACAGAAATAGAACTTTATGGTCTCTGGCTTGAAAATGCCACAGAAGACCCCGATTTACAGACTGAACTTAAGAGCATTAAAAATGACATTGACGCTATCAGCGATAGATTCTACCGTGACCTTGAATTCGGTACAGGAGGATTGAGAGGTGTTATAGGTGCAGGTACTAACCGCATGAACATTTACACGGTCAGACGTGCAACTCAGGGTTTCGCCGATTACCTCAACCAAGAATACACTAACCCAAGTGTCGCTATTTCTTTTGACAGCAGAATCAAGTCAGACGTATTTTCAAAGGCAGCCGCAGAAGTTCTTGCGGCAAACGGCATAAAAGTTCACATATATCCGGAACTTATGCCTACACCGTGCCTCTCGTTCGCTGTACGTGAACTCAAATGTCAGGGCGGTATTATGGTAACAGCAAGTCACAATCCTGCCAAGTACAACGGCTACAAAGTCTACGGAGACGACGGCTGCCAGATTACTTTAAGAGGTGCTGAAATCATTCTCAGCAAAATCAATTCCCTTGATATGTTCAATGGCGTTAAAACTTCATCTTTCGACGAAGAAGTTGCAAAGGGAAATATTTCATTCATCGGTCAGGAAGTTATTGACGCTTTCTATGAAAACGTTCTTGCAGAGGGTATCAATACAGAACTCTGTGCATCAAGCGGTCTGAAAGTTGTCTACACTCCACTTAATGGCACAGGAAACAAACCTGTCCGTGAAATTCTCAGCAGAATCGGTATTTCTGATGTTACTATAGTAAAGGAACAGGAAAATCCGGACGGCAATTTCACTACCTGTCCGTATCCTAATCCGGAAATCCGTGAGGCTCTTGAAGTCGGTCTTAAATACTGCAACGAGGTTCANCCTGATTTGCTTCTTGCTACAGACCCCGACTGTGACCGNGTANGTATAGCTGTTNCCGACGGAAACGGCGGTTACGCTCNTTTCTCAGGCAATGAAGTAGGTGCTATGCTCCTTGAATACATATGCCAGCAGAGAATAAAAAATGGTACTATGCCGGAAAATCCCGTAGCTGTAAAAACTATTGTAACCACCGATATCGTTAACCTTATTGGCAAGGAATACGACGTTGAGATAATTGACGTTCTTACAGGATTCAAGTTTATCGGCGAACAGATTAAGCTTCTTGAAGACAAGAATCAGGAAAACCGCTATATATTCGGATTTGAAGAAAGTTACGGCTATCTCTCAGGTACTTATGTACGTGACAAGGACGCTGTAAACGCTTCAATGCTTATCTGCGAAATGGCTGCATATTACAGAACTCAGGGCATTACTTTATTACAGGCTCGTGAAAATATGTACAAAAAGTACGGAGTTTTCTATCAGACACTTCACAGCTTTACTTTCGAAGGTGAAAGCGGTATGAACAAGATGAATGATATCATGAACACCCTCAGAAATACCCCTCCCACATCAATCGCAGGAATCAGCGTTGTCAAGTTCGACGACTACAAAACAAGCATTTCAAAGGATATCGTTTCCGGAACAGAAACAGAAATATCACTCCCAAAATCAAATGTTCTTGCATTCTTCCTTGATGGCGGTTCAAAGGTTATAGTTCGTCCTTCCGGTACAGAACCAAAGATAAAGACATATTTCACCTCAAAAATGCCTACTCACGAAGAGGCAGAAGCTCTTGAAGCTAAGCTTGCAGGCGATTTCACTGAAATTTTCAAATGATATTCACGGGCGGACTGAAGTCCGCCTTTTTTATTAAATAAAAAAAATATATCCATACCCCTTGACAAATACAGAAATTCATGATAGAATGTATTAATGTAATATGATTTGACACTACTGTCTAAAGTAACTGATGGGCTGTCGTCTGCAAATAGTATCTGAAAGAGGTGACAATCGTGAAAGAGGGAATCCATCCTAATTTTGTAAAGACTACAATTACCTGCCACTGCGGTAACGTAATTGAAACTATGTCCACAAAGGAAAATATCAAGGTTGAAATTTGCTCAAAGTGCCACCCGTTCTATACCGGCAAGCAGAAGCTCGTTGATACAGGCGGACGTGTTGACAGATTCAAGAAGCGTTTCAATATGGACAAGTAAGTCATACAGCCGGTCAGGAAAGACCGGCTTTTTGCGTTTAAAAAAAGGACAATTATATAATGAATTATTTTACTGTTTCTGAACCCGTCAGGGCTTCTTTTATCGAAAAANGTTCAGAATTTATCTGTTATCTTTCACCCGTCAGAACAAATGATGAAGCTGTTGAATTTATAAATTCCGTCCGCTGTGAACACCGCAAGGCAAAACACAACGTTTATGCGTATATCCTGCGGAATGACAATATTTCCCGATATTCCGACGACGGTGAACCTCAGGGAACTGCCGGAGTTCCGGTGCTTGACGTTCTCAGGAAAAGAGGTCTGACGGACGTTTGTGCCGTTGTCACAAGGTATTTCGGCGGTATTCTGCTCGGTGGAGGGGGACTTGTGCGTGCATACTCCCATGCCGTTTCACTTGCCTGTGATTCTGCAAAAATAATGAATATGTGTATGTGTCACCGGATTAAAATAAAAACAGACTACGGAATGTACGGAANAATTTCCTACATACTGCCGANTTTCAACACGATAACTGTTTCTTCCGACTTCGGCAGTGATGTGATACTTGANATTCTCGTGCTGAACGANAGACTTGATTCACTAAAAAAAGAACTTACTGAAANAACAAATGGTGCTGTTGCCGTCGAGGACTGCGGTGAAATGTATCAGGACTTTTCGTCAGTTGCACTATAAAACAAGAGGTGATTTTTGATGACTGTACGTGAACAGACCGAAAATGCAGAAATTGCGTCCCTCAGCCGATACGCCTGTAAAAGCACTGACGTAAAAATGACAAAGCGTTCTGTGCCGGAAGAAAAATGTCCGTACCGCACCGATTTCCAGCGTGACCGTGACAGGATTCTGCACTGTAAGGCTTTTCGCCGTCTCAAGCGAAAAACTCAGGTTTTTCTCTCACCGGAGGGCGACCACTACAGAACACGCCTTACACATACCCTCGAAGTCTCGCAGATTGCAAGGACTATTTCCCGTTGTATGCGTATGAATGAGGATTTGACGGAAGCCGTTGCTCTCGGTCACGATTTGGGACACTCCCCTTTCGGTCACTGCGGTGAAGCGGTACTCAACGAAATATGCCCCTACGGTTTCAGACACTATCTCCAGAGCGTAAGGGTTGCCGAAATAATTGAAAATGACGGCGAGGGTCTTAACCTAACGTTTGCAGTTAAAAACGGCATAGCCTGNCACACAANCCGCATATCNTCAACGGCANAGGNAAATATTGTCCGGCTCGCCGACACAATCNCCTATATAAACCATGATATCGAGGACGCTGTACGTGCAGGTGTTCTCAGTGAAAGTGACCTGCCGTCAGACTGTGTGGAAATTCTCGGCAGGAACAAATCAGAGAGAATAACGGCTCTTGTTGCGTCTGTAATCAGGCACGGAAACGAAAATATAGATTTTGAGCCGGAAATAAGACATATTCACGATAAATTAAAAAATTTCATGTTTGAAAGGGTCTACACAGGAAGTATCGCAAAACAGGAAAATCACAAAGCCGAACTTCTCATTAAAAAATTATATTCTTATTTCAGAAAAAATACTGACAGACTTCCGGAAGAATACCACAGAATAATGCGCAAAACTGATGCAGACCGTGCAGTGTGCGACTATATTTCAGGCATGAGCGACAAATATGCAGTTGATATCTATACTGAAATTTTTATACCAAAATTCTGGAAATGACGGAGGAATTGCTATATGCCCCGAAATGACGAATTTCTCTATAATCTGCGTAATGCCAATCCGATTGACACCGTAATAGGTTCTTATGTCAATATTCAGAAACGTGGAAGAAATTATCTGTGTTCATGTCCGTTTCACTCAGAAAAAACGCCGTCATGCACTATTTTTACAGATACACAGACTTTTCACTGTTTCGGCTGTGGTGCTGGCGGTGACGTTATAACTTTTATAATGAAAATCGAAAATCTTGATTTTCCGGAGGCTCTTAAACTTCTCGCACAGCGTTCCGGCGTGGAAATGCCTCAGAATACCTTTTCACAAAATAGCTTTTATGCACAGAGAAAAACACGCATATACGAAATGAACCGTATTACCGCAAATTTTTTTTATAAGAATTTAATAAACGGAAATGACAAGTCCGGACTTCAGTATTTCGCAGACCGCCGTCTTTTACCGGCAACTATAAAAAAATACGGTCTTGGCTATGCTCCTGATTCGTGGGACATCCTTGTGAATNTCCTGCATTCAAAAGGTTACTCCGACGAGGAAATAANNGANGCATGGCTCAGNCGGACGTTCACAGAAAACCGGAAATATATATGATATGTTCAGAAAAAGGGTCATGTTTCCCATTTCAGACCTGAAAGGAAATATAATAGGTTTCGGGGGACGTGTTCTTGATGATTCTGTCCCAAAATACCTAAATACCGCAAAAACTCCGGTATTCGACAAGGGTTCTAATCTCTTTTCAATGAACTTCGCCAAAAATTCCGATACAAAAAGTATAATTCTCTGTGAGGGATATATGGACGTTATTGCCGTAAATCAGGCAGGATTTGAAAATGCTGTCGCCACTCTCGGTACTGCCATAACTCCCGAACAGGCAAGACTTATCAGCCATTATGCAGACCATGTTATTATTGCCTATGACAGCGACAATGCAGGACAGAATGCAGCTCAGAAAGCTATAAATCATTTTTCGGAAGTCGGCGTGCGGACAACAGTTATCCGTATGGAAGGTGCAAAAGACCCCGACGAATATATTAAAAAATTCGGACGTGACCGTTTCAGAATGTTACTCGAAAATTCCGGTGATGCTACCAATTTCATGCTTGACAAATGTGAAAACGGACTTGACCTTTCGTCAGAAGCAGGACGTGTGAAACTGCTGAAAAGAGTTTCGTCAGTACTTGCCGGAATCGAAAACAGGCTTGAACGTGATGTATATATTTCCCGAACAGCACAGAAATGCGGTATTTCTGCCGATACGCTCAGAATCCACATAAACGACATTTTACGTAAATCACAGAGCACAGAAAAGAAAAACGCATGGCGTTCAACTGTTTCGGAAGTTACAAGAAAGAGTGACAATATAAATCCTGAAGCTGTAAAGTTCGGAAAAGAGGCAAGTGCCGAAGAAAATATAATATACTTTCTGCTGAAATGTCCCGAAGAATATCAGGACATTGAAAAGGAAATCCCACCGGAATTTTTTGTGACACCGTTTCACAAAAGAGTTTACACGGCTATTCTGACACGTCTGAAAGAAGGTTGCAAATTTTCCCTTTCACTTCTCGCAGATGAATTTTCTGCGGACGAAATGGGAAGAATAACCGGAATAGCTGCCCGACATCATAATATAAATATAAATAGACGTGTTATTTCTGACTGTGCGGAATTACTGAAAAATACAGACAGTTCCGGCAACGACAAAAAAGATATAAGCAACGACGATTTACAAAAGCTTTTTGCANNAAAGAAAAAATAAACAGNNAACTNNCTGNAATTAATCCNTATNCTGTAAAANCAAATNANTTTGTCCGGTTATCCGGCNTNGTCTATATAAATTANGNNTACANNAAAAACAGGAGGTATTTTTATGGAAAACAAAAAAACTACCATTGACGCTCTTATGGAAAAGGGCAAGGCAACCGGCAAACTTACAACAAAAGAAATCACTGATGCTCTTGAAGAACTTGATTTTGATGTTGACCAGCTTAATACTTTCTATGATACCTGCGAAAACCTCAACATCGAAATTGTAGAAGATATGAACGTTGATGCAGACCTTAAAATCGGTATGGACTCAAATATAACCGATGATTTGGAAATGGCTCTCTCAACAGAGGGTATCGCAATCGACGACCCCGTTAAAATTTATCTGAAAGAAATCGGACGTGTTCCGCTTCTCACAACGGAAGAAGAAATAGAACTTGCCCAGAGAATGAACAAGGGCGACCCTTACGCAAAAAAGAGACTTTCTGAAGCAAACCTGCGTCTTGTTGTTTCAATAGCAAAGAAATATGTCGGCAGGGGTATGCAGTTCCTCGACCTTATTCAGGAGGGAAATCTTGGTCTTATAAAAGCTGTTGAAAAATTCGACTACACAAAGGGATTCAAATTTTCAACATACGCTACATGGTGGATTAGACAGGCTATCACCCGTGCAATAGCCGACCAGGCAAGAACTATCAGAATACCGGTTCATATGGTTGAGACAATCACAAAGGTGAAGAAAGTTTCAAGTCAGCTTCTCCACGAAAACGGTCACGACCCCAGTCCAGAGGAAATAGCTGCTAAACTTAATATGCCGGTGGACAAGGTTCGTGAAATCATGCGTGTTGCACAAGACCCTGTTTCGCTTGAAACTCCTATCGGTGAGGAGGAGGACAGCCATCTCGGTGACTTTATTCCCGACGACGACGCTCCCGCTCCGGCTGAAGCTGCTTCACATACACTGCTCAAAGAACAGCTTAACGAAGTTCTTGCAACTCTTACAGACCGTGAAGCTAAAGTCCTTAAACTCCGTNTCGGTCTTGAGGACGGNAAATNACNCANTCNCGAAGAAGTGGGACAGCGTTTTGACGTAACCCGTGAACGTATAAGACAGATTGAAGCAAAAGCTCTCAGAAAACTCCGTCACCCAAGCAGAAGTAAAAAAGTCAAGGATTTCCTTGACTGAAACTCTACATACAGCCGTTCCATTGTGGGACGGCTTTTTTCACGTTTACATAATTTTCATTGACTTTTTTCGTATTATGATGTATAATAAAACAAATATATCGTTTAAATAAATTTGGTAATCTGCATACCGTAAATGCAGAACCGCTTTTTTCGCTGTAAAATCATGTCGGTGAAAATATGCGGAAACGGAGAGTCTATGAGTATTTTTAACCTTGAAAAGAATCCTCCGTCATTAAGTCATGACTGGCGGATTTTTCAGCAGTTTATGGGAAACATCGGAGCTTTTACCTATATATCAAAACATAAAACGGCTTACCTTGACCCCGAAGCCTGTCATATGCTTTCATGTAAAAGCGAAAAACTCAATGAGTTTGAATTTTTTAATCTGCTTGAAAAAATTTCAAAGAACCCTGTTGAAAATCAGAAGCACATTTACAGGTTTACCGCAAATAATACAACAAAATTTATAAAAATGAACATATATGAAAATAGTGACGAATGGCTGGGTTTTGTTCAGGACTTCACAAGGCAGATTTCAGAACAGAAAAACAGCGGATTCATGGAATATGACCCAGTTACACGACTTCCGTCCTATGCGTCATTTGCACAGAAAATAAAGCAGATTCTGCCTGAAACGACAAACTGCTTTCTTGCCGCCATATATATAAATGGTATCGAAAAACTCGGTTCTTTCCTGACCGTTGACAACACAAACAACTGTATAACTTCCGTTGCAGAGGTACTGAAAGGCTTTGCGAACGAAAATATAATAATAGGTTCAAAGTCAAATTATGAGATATGTGCGTTTTTCCGTGACTGCGACAAAATGAACGTCTATAACCTGCTCAACAGTATGGACGAAGCTGTTCAGAACTGTATACTTACTGACGATTTCGGTGAAATAATTGATATTTCCGACAAAAGCAGCCTAAGTCTTTCAATCGGCTGTGTATCTTATCCGGAAGAAGCGTCTGACTTCAATATGCTTGTGAATTATTCGGAATTTGCACTCTATGAGGCACGTACCGACAAACGTCATGTTATAAACTGGTTTTCCGAAGAAAATTATATCCGTGAAAAGGATTCATACAGAAATGCACAGATTTTTTCCGGCATAATAAGAAACAATCTTTTTACATACTATCTCCAGCCAATAGTTGAAACCCATACAGGTGAAATAATTGGTTATGAGGCTCTTATGAGAACTACCGGAGATGTCAGAATGTCACCGAAAAATATCCTGAAAATTGCCGAAGAACAAAACAATCTCTATGCTATTGAAAAAATGACTTTCTTCAATATCCTCAAACTTATCAGCGAAAATCAAAAAATTTTCAAAGAAAGAAAGCTTTTTATCAACTGTATACCGTCAGATATCCTTACAGACGAGGATTTCAATGAACTTTATCTCACATATGGTGAACTTCTTGAAAAAACGGTAATTGAAATTGTTGAGGAAAGTTCGGCTACTACCAAAAAAATTGAAATTCTGAAAAAACGCTGTGGTCTTTCACACGCTCAACTTGCAATTGATGACTACGGAGCAGGCTATTCAAACAGTTCCAATCTTCTGCGGTATTCTCCAGACTATATAAAAATAGACCGTTCCCTTATAAGCGATATCCACAACGACCTCAAAAAACAACAGCTTGTTACCCAGATAATAGAATTTTGTCATGACAACAAGCTAAAATCAATAGCAGAATGCGTTGAAACAGTTCAGGAACTCAAAACAGTTATAAGGCTCGGCGTTGACTTGGTGCAGGGCTATTACATTTCAAAACCTAAACCACTTTTTCTGAACAATATTTCTGCGGAAGTAAAAGACATTATAATCAAGACCAATCTTGAATCACGTCCGGACGGTGTAAAGAAAATATACAACGCCCAGCATGATACGGAAATTGACCTGCTGAAACTTGCTCTTGAAAAATATACCGATATACATATTTATCAGAGCAAGCTTACTATCACCGGTGACCCCGAAAAACAGATTAAAATGAATATATCTGTCATGGACAATCATAGCTGTGACCTTACTCTTAAAAACGTCAATATCATAAGCGGAAACAGCAAACCTACAATATCAGTCGGAGAATACGCAAGACTTTGCGTGAACGTTGTCAAGACAAACAAACTCGGATATTCGGGAATTTATGTTCCTATGGGTTCGCAGTTTGAACTTACCGGCAAAGGCAGTCTTATTATTGACTGTCAGGCTTCCAAGGGTATAGGAATCGGAAACGACTATGACCACGGTTATGGTGATATAACGGTAGATATGACGGGAACTCTTGAAATTATTTCAAACGGCGTGGAAACTCTCTGCATCGGCGGAGGGTATAACGACGACTCGGAAATAAATCTGATATCCGGAAAAATCAGAATTTGTATGTACTCTCACAACGGTCTTGCGATAGGAAGTTTCAACGGCGATTCAAACGTTAATATATCCGAAAAATGTGATATAAATATAACCTGCTCAGGCATCAGAATAGCAGGAATAGGAAGTTTCAGAGGAATATGCTCTGTAACGTCGTCCGCAGATATATCTGTGTCATGTACCGGAGCTCAGGCTGTCGGAATCGGCTCGCTTGAGGACGGCGACGGAAGTGTTCTTATAAAAGACGGAAAAATTTCAATGAAAATGCGTTCCGCAAATCATTCCTGCATAGGTACAATACAGGGAAATGTCAACACAAAAATCAAAAACGCCAAAATTATTATTGACTCGGAGGGAGATGAAGTCACAGGCATAGGTGCTGTACAGGGAGCAGGAAACGTAATTATTTCTGACTCCGAAATAACTATGAAAATACTCGCAGGCAGTCCGAAAGACATAAATACGGAAAGCAATGAACTGCAAATTATAAATTCGTCAGTAAATTCGCTGGTAAACAACAAGCGGATTACTTATAAAAATTAAACGAAAGGACTTTTTACTAAATATGAAACTTGGTATGGTTGGTCTGCCCAATGTCGGCAAAAGCACTCTTTTTAACGCACTCACAAATGCAGGTGCTGAATCTGCAAATTATCCGTTCTGCACTATAGACAAGAATGTAGGTATTGTTTCAGTTCCGGACGAACGTCTTGACAAACTCGCTGAAATGTATGAACCGGACAAATTTACTCCGGCAGTTCTTGAATTTGTGGACATCGCCGGACTTGTAAAAGGTGCGTCCAAAGGCGAGGGACTGGGAAACAAGTTCCTTGCGGATATACGTGAGGTTGACGCTATAGTACACGTTGTCAGGTGCTTTGATGACCCCAATATTATTCATGTAGACGGCAATATAAATCCGCTCCGTGATATCGAAACTATAAATCTTGAACTTATCTTCTCCGATATAGAAATGGTTGACAGACGTATTGACCGTGCAAAAAAAGCCGTAAAGGGCGACAAGAAATNTCNTGCGGAAATAGNTTTCCTCGAACGTCTCAAAGAACATCTNGAAAACGGAAAGTCTGCAAGAGCCTTTGACTTTACGGACGACGAAAGAGAAATTATAAAGTCAACTCCCCTGCTTTCCGCAAAACCAGTTATCTATGCGGCAAATCTCTGTGAGGACGATTTTATAAACAATATTGAAACAAACGAAAATTATAAAAGTGTGTGCAGCCTTGCTGAGTCTGAACACTCCGCAGTACTGCCGATATGTGCGCAGACAGAAGCAGAAATTTCAGACATGACCGACGAGGAGAAAAAAGAGTTTTTAGCGGAACTCAGTCTCGAAGTTTCCGGACTTAACAGAATTATAAAAGAGGGTTACTCGCTTCTCGGTCTTATTTCGTACCTCACCGCAGGCAAGCAGGAAGTCCGTGCATGGACTATCACAAAAGGTACTAAAGCACCGCAGGCTGCCGGAAAAATACACACGGATTTTGAAAAAGGCTTTATCCGTGCGGAAGTCATATCTTTTGACGACCTTATGTCATGCGGAACTATGGCGGCGGCAAAGGAAAAGGGGCTTGTTCGCCTTGAGGGAAAAGAATATGTCATGCAGGACGGTGATATTGTTCTTTTCAGGTTCAACGTATGATGTGGGAGCAGTTCGAAAGAACAGAGCTTATTTTCGGAAGTGACGCTATGGAAATTCTTAGAAATTCCCGTGTTGCTGTTTTTGGAATAGGCGGTGTCGGCGGTCATACTGCAGAAGCCCTTGTGCGTTCCGGTATCGGTGCGATAGACCTGATTGACAATGATGAAGTTTGTCTTAGCAATATAAACAGACAGATTTTTGCTACAATGAGTACCGTCGGACAGCCTAAAACGCAGTCGGCTATGAAACGTCTGCTTGACATAAATCCCGATTGCAGCATTACACCCCATAATATTTTTTTCATGCCCGAAACTTCAGGACTGATTGATTTTTCACAGTATGATTATGTTGTGGACGCAATAGACACAGTGACAGGAAAAATTGAAATAATAATGCAGTCAAATAAAGTAGGTGTTCCGGNGATAAGCTCTATGGGTGCAGGAAACAAGCTCGNCNCGACAGCGNTTGAAGTTTCNGACATCTATAAGNCTTCCGTGTGTCCACTTGCAAGAACAATGCGNCACGANATGAAANANCGTGGNGTAANGAANCTGAAAGTCGTCTACTCGAAAGAACAGCCAGTCATTCCACCGGAAAGACTTTCAGAATCGGGAAAGAGGATTCCTGCGTCAAACGCATTTGTGCCGTCAGTTGCAGGACTTATAATTGCAGGTGAAGTCATAAAGGATTTAACACTCAGATAAAAACAAGGCAGTCGTCAGGACTGCATTCAGTCTGTCGAAAAAGTCAAGCAAGAGCTTGGCTTTTTCGCCTATCTGTGATATAATAGAAAGAAAGGGAAGGTGAAGGAAATGCTGACAACAAAAGGAGAAGAACGAGGACAGTATG
>WFLX010372882.1_pt1 | contig 33870 bp, 33 predicted proteins | sample 4967041 | NCBI WGS metagenome assembly WFLX01 (sample SAMN12857096, study PRJNA449069) | gut metagenome | isolation source: stool from male and female vole | host: Microtus ochrogaster | place: USA:Florida | collected 2017
CGGCTACAACTTCTCGCTCCTCCTCAACTGGTTGAGGCAATTTTTTTGGCTGCTCTTCGCCTGGGTGCACGCCGCAGCCAATCCGAACGCTGCTTAGCGCCGATCATTGTTCACGGTCGACTTCTTAAGGATAAACGATCATGCCCAACACTGTACGATTGCACCGCGTTCTGGCGACCAGCCCGGAGAAACTCTATCGCGCGTTCCTCGAGGCCGACGCGCTCGCGAAATGGCTTCCGCCGAATGGCTTTGCCTGCACCGTGCATCATCTGGAGCCAAAAGCCGGCGGCACCTTCAAAATGTCCTTCCGGAACTTCACGACGGGTGAAAGCCACGCCTTTGGTGGTGAATATGTCGAACTCTTCCCCGGCGAACGTCTGCGCTACACGGACAAATTCGACGACCCCAACCTGCCCGGCGAGATGCAGGTGACCGTGACGTTGAAGAAAGTATCGGTCGGTACCGAACTCGAGATCGTGCAGGAAGGCGTACCCGACGTCATTCCACTCGAGGCCTGCTATCTTGGTTGGCAGGAATCTCTGCGAAATCTGGCAAGGCTCGTCGAACCCGAGATCAACCAATAGCGCCTAAGGACCGGTCAAAGACCGGCGCCGGCCGCTTCGGAGCAAGTAGCCGGCGCCGGAGATCCGCTCTTGGACGGCATCGACGCAAGCCACGGTCGGTAAGCATGGCTACTTTCGAAGAATTTTTTCCATCGCCTTTCCTCTCGCGAGTTCGTCGATCAGTTTGTCCAGGTAGCGGATCTCGCGCATCGTCGTTTCCTGAATTTCTTCGACGCGAACGCCGCAGATCAAACCAGTAATCAACGTGCGGGAGGGATTCATCCGAGGCGCTTGTGCAAAGAAGTCCCGGAAGCAGGTGTTCTTCGCCAACTGATCGTCCAATGTCTGCTGACTGTGCCCCGTCAGCCAACGGATGATTTCGTCGACCTCTGCCTTCGTGCGTCCCTTCTTCTCCGCCTTGGCGACATAGTGGGGATAGACGCTCGCGACACTAACCGAATAAATGCGATGCTCCGCCATGCTTTCTCCTTGAGTGTTCTAGCTTCTAGCCGGTTGGAACGGTTCGATTCTTGAGCGTTGCCGTCTGCGGATGGCCCGCCGACCGCAGGACCTGACGAAGTTTGCCTTGTGCGAAAGGACGGGCAGCATAGCCGTCTTTGAAAATTGATACTTGTCAACCGATACAATTCGGAGAAATCTCCGCCGCTTCCGGGAGTATGACCATGGCCGAAACTCTTCACATTCCTGAGCAGGCAAGCCGCCGCGAGTGGATTGGACTTTGCGTTCTGTCGATCGCTTGCCTGGTCTACTCGATGGACCTGTCGGTGCTGTTCCTCGCTGTACCGGCGATCGTCGCGGACCTCGATCCGTCCGCATCGCAACTGCTATGGATCAACGATATCTACGGCTTCATGGTCGCAGGCTTTCTCGTCACCATGGGGACGCTGGGAGATAGGATCGGCCGCCGGCGTGTATTGCTGATGGGGGCCTTTGCTTTCGGCATCGCATCCGCCTTCGCTGCTTTCTCGAATAGCGCGGGGCAACTCATTCTGGCAAGGGCGCTGCTTGGCATCGCCGGCGCGACGATCGCACCCTCCACGCTCTCGCTCATCGTCAATCTCTTCAAAAACGAGGCGGAACGAAACAGGGCGATCGGCATCTGGGGCACCGCCTTTGCTCTGGGTGGCCTCGTCGGGCCGCTGATCGGCGGCATTCTGCTGCAGTACTTCCACTGGGGATCGGTATTCCTGATCAATATACCAGTCATGCTGCTGCTTCTGATCGTCGCCCCTTTTCTGCTGCCGGAATACAGAAATGAAGATGCGGGCCGGCTGGATTTCCCGAGCGTGCTGCTTTCGCTCGCGACGGTTCTGCCTGTGATCTACGGCCTTAAACATATGGCTGCCGACGGATTCCAGCTTGCCCAGCTCGCTCCGATCGGACTGGGCATTTTGGTCGGTGTTCTATTTGTCCGCCGCCAGCGGCGCCTTAGCGATCCGTTGATCGACCTCGCGCTATTCCGGGTGCCCGCCTTCACGGCGTCCCTGATGGTAAACCTCGCCGGTGTCTTCTTCGTCTTCGGTGTGTTTCTGTTCCAAAACCTCTTCCTGCAGCTAGTGCTCGGTCTGTCACCGCTCGAAGCTGCAATTTGGTCCGCGCCATCGGCTTTCGTCTTCGCCGTGATGTCCTTCCAGGCCTACCGTTTCACCAACCGCTTCGGCCCTGTCAAAACGGTGCTCGGAGGGCTTGTCATCAATGCAGCGGGAGTCGCCGCCATGGCTGTTGCCGCTTACGCCGAGAGCCTGATCGGCATCCTTGGCTCCAGCATGATCATCGGCTTCGGCTTCGTCCCCGTCATTCTAACCACGACCGGCCTGATCGTGGGGACTGCACCGCCCGAACGGGCAGGCTCGGCTTCGGCCATATCGGAGACGAGCGCAGAATTCGGAGGCGCATTGGGAATCGCGGTGCTCGGCAGCCTGGCGACCTTCGTCTATCGCCTGGCGATGGACCGCGCCGACCTGAGCGGCCTCAATCCCGTCCAAGCCGAGGCTGTTTCTGCGACACTTGCCGGAGCAGTCGAGACAGCGCAATCAATGCCGGCATCCGCTTCGGCTGTCTGGCTGGAGGCAGCGAGGAGCGGCTTCTCGCTTGGTTTTGCCACATGCTGCGTCGTTGCTGCGGTCACGCTCCTTCTGCTCGCGATCGTCGCACGACGGGTATATGCCACAGCCCACATCAATGAGAGCACATTGACCCCTCATTGAGGGCCTCGCGAATCAGTGGATTGTTCACCGGCCCCGGATGCAAATGTGCCGGCAGCGAAGTCGGAAAGGAATGGGATGCGAATACTCTCGTTGAACGCCTGGGGCGGGAGAATACATAATCCTCTGTTGAAATATCTCGGCAGCACAAAGGCCGACATCCTCTGTCTGCAGGAGGTCGTGCGCACGTCCGGCCAGCCGCATGGCTGGCTGACCTATCGCGATGGTGACCTGCGCCTGCCGCAGCGCTCGAACCTTTTCGACGAAATCCGCGCGTTACTACCCGCGCACCGCGCGCAGTTCTTTCCCGTCGCACGCGGTCTGCTCCATGACGATTACGGCCGCGAGATCTGGTCCGAATTCGGCTTGGCGACCTTCGTTCGGGAGAGCTACGCGACAATCGGCGAAGCGCTCGGTTTCGTGCACGGCGCCTTCACGCCAGACAGCTGGGGTGAGCATCCGCGCGCACGAAATGCACATTGCGTCCGGGTTTTTGATCCGGACAGCGGGCTCTACGCCACAATCGCTCAGATGCACGGACTGCGCGATCCCGCGGGCAAGGGCGACACGCCTGCACGAGCGGAGCAGTCAATGCGCCTGGTGAAGCTGATCGAGAGCGTCTGGCCGGGCGACGAGCGGCTCGTGGTTTGCGGCGACTTCAACCTGCTGCCGCAGAGTTCGACATTCGCGCGGCTCGCAACCTTAGGCCTGTCGGATCTCGTCACCGGCCGCGGCTACACCGACACGCGAACTTCTTTCTACGAGAAGGAAGGGCGCTTTGCCGACTACATGCTGGTGAACGATCGCGTCGACGTGGTCGGCTTCGAAGTCGTGGCCGACCCAGAAGTGTCGGATCATCGTCCGCTGCTACTGAAGTTGCGGTAAGAAGAAAGGCAATTTGGTAGAGAGGCCGCGTTAGCAGCGCGGACCGCATGCCTCGCGACCTGAACGGGCTCAAAGCCGTCATGCGCCATGTAGCAAGTCTTCGAGGGGGCGTCATGTATGACGGCATGCTCCTGTTGCGGCCACTCCTCGACAAAGTCAATGGCATCTTCCAGGTTCGGGATCTCCGTGATCACCTGCCGAAAGGGCCCTTCGGTGAGGCTGGGCAAGACCGATGGCGATCCCATATGATTTACGAAGGCGTGGCTCGAGCTTCGAGTCTGAGTCGCATGTCGAATTGTTGGAGGTCATCGGTGACTGACGATCCCTACAAGGTTCTGGGTGTTCCGCGAACGGCCACGCAGAACGAAATCCGCAAGGCTTATCGGAAGCGCGCAAAGGAATTGCATCCCGACCTGAATCCGGGCGACCAACAGGTGGAAACTCAATTCAAGGAGCTTTCGGCTGCTTATCGTCTGTTGAACGATCCCGAGCAGCGGGCTCGGTTCGACCGGGGCGAGGTCGACGCTTCGGGGGCGGAGCGGCCCGACCAGCGCTTCTACAGACACTATGCCGATGCAGATCAGGCGGGCCGGTACACATCGACGGGCGGATCGCGTGAATTCGAGGATATTTCCGACATTTTCTCGGACCTTTTCGGGGGGCAGGGCCGGGGAAATTTCCAGGCCCGGGGACAGGACCTGCACTATCAATTGGAGGTCGAATTCCTCGATGCCGTGAACGGCGCCCGACGCCGGATTACCCTTCCCGACGGGAAAACGCTCGAGCTGGCCATTCCCGCGGGCACGCGCGACGGCAGCACGCTGCGGCTGAAGGGAAAGGGGGCGCCCGGGATCGGCGGCGCGGAAAGCGGAGACGCGCTGATCGCGGTCAATGTCCGTCCTCACCCGACATTCTCTCGCAATGGCAATGACATCGACGTGGAATTACCCGTTACGCTTTACGAGGCGGTGCTCGGGGCAAAGATCGAGGTGCCGACGATCTCCGGCCGCGTAGCCATGACCGTGCCGAAAGGATCAAGTTCCGGCGACGTGTTGCGTCTGAAGGGAAAGGGGGTGAAGCCAGAGAACGGTCCCGCCGGCGATCAGCACGTCAGGCTTAGGGTGGTGTTGCCGGAAAAAATGGATTCCGATCTTGAGAGCTTCATGGAAACCTGGCGCCGAACACATGCCTATGACCCGCGCGAAGCGATGAGGAGGACACTATGAGACTGACGGAGAGACAGGTCCTCGAACTCGTCCGCACCGTAACGTCCCGGCAGTTGCGGCAATGGGTGGGCCGGGGTTGGATTGTGCCGTCCCAAGGAGAGAGTGGACCGTTGTTCGACGACGTTGACATCGCCCGAATCCGACTGGTCTGCGAACTGCGGGACGACATGAACGTCAACGACGATGCGGTGCCGATCATCCTTGCGCTGCTGGATCAGCTGTACCGCTTGCGGGGTGAACTCAGAACGCTCGCCGATGCTCTCAAAGGGCAGCCCGACGAGATTCGTCAGGAGATCCGGCAGGCCTTTTCAGTGACGATACAGCGGCGTCGATAGAGCGCTTCGAGCGACGTGGGACGGATTTTTTTCTGAAACCAGGACCCCGGCCGGTAGGTTAGCTCTGATGCTCTGTCGAGACGTCATAGAAGAGCCTTCCGCGTCTCAGCCATCGCTGCAGAAAATCGAGCCAGGTTTCACGACTTTACGTTTTGGTGTCGCAAATCGCCCGTGCGTTCAAAAGGCCCCAACCGAAGACGGGATCCTTTCCCGGATCTCCGAGATCTTCCGCGTGTCCGGTCAGCCTGTCGCGGAGCCGCTCGGGCGCAAGGTCCAGTTCGGATGCCATCATCATCGCCACGGCCGCGGTCACGAAAGGTGCGGCGAAAGACGTCCCCGTCTTCGGACGCGCGCCTCGGACCGAGGCCGCTGTCCAGACGGCCACGCCCGGCGCAGCGAAGTCGATATGTTCCCCGCGTCCGGCGCGCCTGTAAGGCCGCTTCTGCCTGTCGGTTGCAGTGACGGCGATGACATTTTCGTAGGCGCCGGGATAAACCGGCTTTGCCCTCGGACCATCATTGCCGGCGGCGGCAACCATGATGATGCCGCGCTCCCCCACCTCCTTGACCGCCTGTTCAAGCAGGAGATTGGGCGGGCCGGCAAGGCTGAGATTGATGACCTTTACCTGACGTCCGGCGAGAAGGTCGAGCGCGCGCGCAAGATCGAAGGCGGCGGAGACGTCATCCTGCCGCCCTGCGCGGTGAAATGCGTCCACGGCGATGAGCTTGCCGCCGGGTATCAGGCCCGGTGTGCGGCTGGTGGCTGAGCCGACGAGCAAGGCCGCCACAGCGGTTCCGTGCTGCTTGCCGGACTCCGGCAGCGCGTCGCTGGCAAGACGGACAATCTCGATGTTCCGGGCTTCGAATGCGATGTGATCCGGGTTGATCGCCGTATCGACCAGACCGATACGAACGCCGGCCGGGCAAGTGCCGGGCCAGCTTTGCGCTTCGGGCCAGCCGATCACCTCGCGTGCCAGGCAGTCGCTCGTGACGCAGGGAGCATCGGGATGCTGCTCCGGCCGGAAATAGTGGTTGAAGTCGACGGCCGCTTGTGGAGCCACGCTGCGCGCCTGTTGCCGCGCGCTTTCAAGTGTCACGCCCGGGGGGATGCGAAGTTTGATCACTTCGGTGCCAAAGGTCGCCATTGGGTCGCGTTCGAGGACCTCGAAGCCGGCGGCCGCCAGCTGCCCGAGTTCAGACGGACTGATCCCCAGCCCGACAATCTCTTCGGGGGCTCGTGTCGGCGGAGCGGGTGCGGCTGCTCGCGGGCGCCGCGGAGTGCTCCGACGTGGCAGGAACCCTCGGAACGGAAAAAGGCTCTTGCCGCCGCTCCATCCGGCGCCGGCGCCGTATGAGCCGGAACGGCCGGAGCCGCCCGAGCCCCGGTTGCCGCCCCCGTCGTCGTCATCATCGTCGGCCAGGGCCACGCCGGCTCCGAGCGTTTCACGCACAAGCATATTGCCGGGAGCAACGATGCCGCCCGAAACGAGAGCGATTGCCGCAAGGGAAGCGATCAGCGCAAGTTTGCACGTCGTCAGCATCAGAGAACCTCGATCGGCTTGCCCGTGCCTGAGCCGGATGATGAAAGCACGCGCGATTTTCCGTATTCCTCAATTTATCAGCGGCAGGATAGCCGCATTCCTTGGACGACGGGAACGCTAACTGTAGATTATGTCAAACGGCCGAGTCGCCGGTCTATTCCCTTTCCAGCTCAAATGACGGAGTTGCGGGACATGAGCAATGCGGTGAAGGATATCGGTGAACGCCTCATGGCGTTCCTGCCCAATCTGCGCCGCTTCGCCATCTCGCTCTGCGGCTCGCGTGATGTGGCCGATGATCTTGTGCAGGCAGCTTGCGAGCGGGCACTTGCGAGTGCCGAGCGCTTCGAGCCGGGTACGCGTTTCGACGCGTGGATGTTCCGGATTCTACGCAACCTTTGGGTCGATCAGGTGCGCCGGCAGAGGACCGCAGGCGTGCAGGACGATATTTCCGAACGCCATGACATTGCCGGTTCATCCGGCGAGCGGGAGGCCGAAGCGCGGCTGACCCTCAAGACCGTTGCGGAGGCGATCACCGAATTGCCGCAAGAGCAGCGGGAGGTGCTGCTTCTGGTCTGCGTCGAGGAGCTATCCTACCGCGAAGCCGCCGAAGTAATGGGCATTCCGATCGGAACGGTGATGAGCCGCCTGGCCAGAGCGCGGAAAAGTTTGGCCGAGGCCGCCGGAATAACGATGACCGCCGCACGTTCGCATGTGATGAAGGGCGTAAAAGAATGACCAGAACGGACTTTTCCGACGAAATACTGATGCGCTTTGCCGATGGCGAGCTCGACGCCGACACGGCTGCGCAAGTCGAGCGGGCGATGGAAACGGATGACGAACTGGTCGCGCGGGTGGCACTCTTCATCGAAACACGCCAAGCAGCCAGAACGGCCATGAAGCCGCTTCTGGATGAACCGCTGCCAGCCGAGCTCAAGGCTGCCGTCGAAAGCATGGTGGCGGAGAAGACCTCCGCACAGGCTGCGTCCGCTACCGTGCTGCCGTTTCCGCTGCGCGCTGCCAACGACCGCCGTGCGAACCGCTGGCTAACACCCGTCGCCGCGTCTCTGGCCGCCGTCATTGCCGGGTTCGGCGGATATTGGCTGCGTGGAAGTGCCGAGCCGGCGCCCGAAGGTGGCTTGCGCGTTGCAGCGATCGGCAGCCCGGCGCTTGGCGAGGCGCTCGCCACGGTTGCGGCAGGGGAGGAGAGGCAATTGCCAGGGTCCGATCAGCGTTTCCGGGCGATTGCCACATTCCGCGACAACGCCCAGGCGCTCTGCCGTGAGTTCGAGTTGGACTCGGCCGACCGCTCGACCGTCGTCTCGGTAGCTTGCCGAAATGGGACCGAATGGCGGGTGACCTTTGCCGTCGTCGCCCCGGGTAGCAGTGGCGGCTATGCCCCTGCATCTTCCACCGAAACGCTAGATGCCTATCTGGCGGCGATCGATGCCGGAGCGCCCCTTGAAGCAGCGGAAGAGGCCAAGGCCCTCAAAGAGCTCCAAGGCGGGCAAGGGTAATGCGTCAAATATTTTCGGACATGGAATAGAGGCAGGTATCGCCCGTTACTCCACCGGATCGAAGTACCGGTCCGTTTTCAAACAAGGAGTAAATGGCATGACCAAGAACTGGATGAGTACGGCAATAGCTACCGGCCTCGCTGCATTCGTGGGCTCTGCCGCTGAGGCGAGGGAACACGCCTCGGCATTTGCTGAGATCGGGCGCGCTCCCACGCAAACCGCCCAGACCTCCGGCCGGACGGACGGCGAGATCATCGTCGCCGGCAACAGTTCGTCCAACTCGAGTTCGAATTCGTCGAGCAATTCGAGTTCCAACTCGTCCTCAAACAGTTCCTCGAACTCGAGCTCCAACTCGTCCTCGAACAGCTCTTCGAACTCGAGTTCGAACCGTTCGTCCAATTCGAGCTCGAACCGGTCCGACCGCGATTACCGTCCAGGCAAGCTATGGCACACGGGGCGCTGACGCCGCGAAAGAGTTGAAGGGGAAAAAGGAAGCGGGGACCGAAGCTTCGGTCCCCGCTTTCATGAGTGGCGGATCGTTCAGCGGTCCGCGCGCGCCGTCTTGCGATACCAGCCCTCGCCGGCCGTGGTGTTCCGGTGGATCGCCTCGCGCTCGGCAGCCTCCGCACGGGTCTCGGCACGGATTTCTGCCGTGACTGCCGCATCGGCACGACGGAAAGGGATCACCTGCACCAGCGGCGTTCCCTTCTCGATGACGTAAAGACCATCGGATGCCGTGGCGAAGAACGGAAAATGGATGTGAGCGGTATAGGTGTCCGTATCGACGACCCCGGAGACGCATTCGAAAGCCTGTCCCTGGCGGTTGAGCGGCGGCAGAAACAGGCAGCTCCAGCCGGGAGGCGTGCGGATCGACCAGTAGTTGTGAAACTTGCAGGGTGGGGAGGGCTCTTTCGGATTCCCCGCCACCTGGTGGGCACCGTGATTGCTGACCATGACACGGTCGAACTCCCACCCTGCCTCGACGCAGCGGCCGCCATCCTTGATGTCCAGCCGCACCGTGGCGGCGATCGGCAGGATCCAGCCGGCGGACATCGCGTCGAGAAATGGCATGCAGCGTTTGACGGTCAGTCCATTATTGGTGGTCGACAGGTGCCTTTTGTCGACCGGCGGCAGCCGGCGGAACCAATCCGGCAAGACCGACTTGGCGCGTACCGGCGGTGCAATGACGCCATTGTCCTCCGGATGGCAGACAAAGCGAATCATCTGCGGCGGTTCTTTCTTTAGGAAGTGTAACATCCCGGGTCTCCTGTTGAAGGCCCGGGAGTAACGGGCCCGCGGGAGGTTTATTCCGTCGGGGACCGCACACACCGTTTCACATCCCGCTGTATCGAGCAGTCGTGATTTTCGATCCAGCACTGTCGGCGTCCATCGTCGACGTATATAGTTTGGAGAAAATGGTGCGCGATCGCCTCGTTCGCAGAGCGAGAGCGCCACTTACAAACGGAGTTCGGCGGTGAGTGTTGCCTTCGTCAAGGAAGAAAGTGCTGAGGCTGCCTCGGAAACATTGCTGCCTGACCGGCCGATTTCACCTCATCCGAACCTTGTCACGGAAGAGGGGCTGAAGGCTCTGGAATCGCAGCTTAAGCAGGCGCGCGAGGCTTACGATGCCACGAGCACCATCGAGGACGTGAATGAACGGCGGCGGCAAGCTGCAAACCCGTTGCGTGATATGCGCTACTTCGCCGAAAGGGTTCGAACGGCTCAGCTCGTTCCTGGGCCGGTTTCGTTCGACGCCGTAGCCTTCGGCAGCACGGTGACGTTCAGCCGCGATGACGGACGCGTGCAAAGCTATCGGATCGTGGGCGAGGACGAAGCCGATCCCAGGTCGGGGTCGATCTCCTATGCTTCCCCGGTAGCAAGGGCTCTCATGGGCAAGGCCGTCGGCGACGTCGTGAGCGTAGGCGATCAGGAACTCGAAGTGCTCGCGATCGCGTAGAGGAAGGATCCGGGCAGAAGCCTATATGCGCGCGCCGGCTCCCGCTTCGGCATAAAGATCGGCATAGGCTTCGCGAAGCACATTTTTCTGAACCTTGCCCATCGTGTTGCGTGGCAGGTCCTCCACGAAGATCACCCGCTTCGGCTGCTTGTAGCGCGCGAGGCGGCCTTCCAGCCCCCCGAGGATGGCGCGCTCGTCGATCGTCGCACCGGGCTTCCGGACGACCACGGCCGTGACGCCTTCGCCGAAATCCGGGTGCGGCACGCCGATGACTGCCGTTTCCACGACGCCCGGCATCTGGTCGATCTCCGTTTCGACTTCCTTCGGATAGATATTGTACCCACCGGAAATCACGAGATCCTTGCCTCGCCCCACGATGTGGACGTAACCGCGGTCGTCGATCTTGCCGAGATCGCCGGTGATGAAAAAACCGTCGGCGCGAAACTCGGCCTGCGTCTTTTCCGGCATGCGCCAATAGCCCTTGAACACGTTCGGGCCTTTGACCTCGATCATGCCGGTGTCACCGTTCGGGAGAGGCTTGCCGCTCTCCGGATCGGCGACACGAAGGGAGATGCCGGGTAACGGAAAGCCCACCGTTCCGGCGATTCGCTCCCCGTCATACGGGTTCGAGGTGTTCATATTGGTTTCGGTCATGCCGTATCGCTCGAGAATGGCGTGTCCTGTCATATGCGCAAACGTCCTGTGAGTCTCGGCAAGCAGGGGCGCCGAGCCCGACACGAAAAGCCGCATCCCGGCCGTCACCTCGCGCGTCAACCCCGGATTTTGGACGAGGCGGACGTAGAAGGTCGGAACACCCATCATCGTCGTCGACCGGGGCATCAGGCTCAGGACTTCGTTCGCGTCGAATTTCGGCAGGAAAAACATCGAAGCCCCGGCCAGAAGAATGACGTTGGACGCGACGAAAAGGCCGTGCGTGTGAAAGATCGGCAGCGCATGGATCAGCCGGTCGTCGGCGGTGAAGCGCCAGTGGTCGCGGAGCGTGACGGCATTCGACAGGAGGTTGTCATGCGTCAGCATCGCGCCTTTGGACCGTCCGGTCGTGCCAGAAGTGTAAAGGATTGCGGCAAGGTCATCCGCGCGGCGGTCAAGGTCCGAAAAATCCGGCGTTTCACCAAGAGCAAGCTCGATCAGCGATCCGCCCCCCTTGTCATCGAGCGTCTCGACACCGGCGCTGCGATATGCGGCAATTTTCGAGATTCCTTCCTTGGCGGCGGGGGCGCAGACGATGAGCCGCGGCTCGGCGTCACCGAAGAAATAGTCGAGCTCCGTCAGCGTGTAGGCCGTGTTTAGGGGAAGATAGACGGCGCCTGCGCGAAGGCAGGCAAGGTAAAGCATCAACGCCTCAGGACTCTTCTCCACCTGCACCGCCACCCGGTCGCCCGGCTGCACGCCAAGGGAGACGAGCGCGGAGGCGAGGCGGCCGGAATGTTCCAGCATGTCACCATAGGTCCAAACGCGCTCGTCAGCCGCCAGGATGAAGACGGAGTCGGGGCGGGATGCCCGGCGTATGGCATCGAACAGATGATTGCTCATGAAGTGAACTCCTTATTGCCTTTCCGCCCCGGTGCATCACTCGACCGGGCATCCGGGGAAAGGATGTCGGGAACCGGAACGAGGCTGCGTGGACTCCTATCTGCGGGAACCAGGCGGCGAATGGCGGGTGCGGCGACCACCTCGCCGCGCGTGGCAAAGGCTTCGTGGTTGGTCTCGATGTCATCGAGCTTGTAGAGATAGTTGACCATGAGCCCGTGGGCCTGGCGCATCGCCCGTTCGGAACGGTCGCCCAGGAAATTTATGCGTTCGAGCCGCGCGCCGTTGCCGAGGTGGAACCGCGCTACAGGATCCGCAACCTTGCCGGAGCTGTTGCGGGCTCTGAGGAAATACCAGCCAGCCGCAGCCGACAGGTTTGGCTGAATGCTTGCCACGATCTCGGGTTGATCGGCCCAATCCGGTTCGTCGAGCAGAGCGAGCTTGCCCCGGTCGGCCTGCGAGAGGGCGTCGGACGCTTCTGCCCGCCGTTCACGCGACAACCAATCGGCAAATCCCGGCACCGGCGACAGCGTCGCGAAAGTGTCGAGGCGGGGAAGATCGCGCCGCAGATCCTCAACCACTTGTTTGATCAGGAAATTGCCGAAGGAAATGCCCCTGAGGCCCTCCTGGCAGTTCGAAATGGAGTAGAAGACCGCCGTCGTCGCGTCGGCCGCGCGGATCGGGGCGCGATCCTCCTTCAAAAGGTCCGCTATGTTCGAAGGCATTTCGCGTGTCAGCGCCACTTCAACGAAGATCAACGGGTCATCGGCGAGCTGTGGGTGGAAAAAGGCGAAGCAACGGCGGTCCTCCGGGGCAAGCCGGCGGCGCAGCTCGTCCCAGCCGCCGATATAGTGGACGGCTTCGTATCGAATGATCTTCTCCAGTATATCGGCCGGCGTCGACCAGCTGATCGGCCGCAGCACGAGAAAGCCCCGATTGAACCAGGATCCGAAGAGATGAGCGAAGTCTGTGTCGACCGCCTCCAGATCGGGGTTGCGGGCTTTGAGTTCGAGGAGGTCCTCCCGCATGCGGACGAGCGTCGCGATGCCGTTAGGGGCAAGATTCAGTCTGCGGATCAGCTCCTGGCGACGCGGTTCTGCCGCCATGCTCATTTCATGCAGCGCCTTCGGCGTCGGATCGGCGCGGTAGGAGTCGATCGCCCGCTCCAACCGTTCGATATCAGGCCCGAAGTGCGAGAGCAGCGCGATCATGAAATCGCGCCGCTTTTCCGGATCGAAGCCTTGCCAGCGATCCAGAATATTCTTGGCCAACGCCATGCCTGAAGCTTCGCCGCGGCTCGACAGCAGGGTCTCGCATAGCGCCTGCATGGTGCCGACCGCATCGGCTTCGCCATTACGGGCGGGACCGAGCGATAAAAAGCGCCGGCCGCGGTCGGCAATGCCCTGCAGCATGTCGCTAAAGAATGATGCCGTGCTCATTGAACCGTCCCCAGCATCTGGTTCGGCAGCCACGTCGCAATGTCTGGAAAGATGCAGAGGAGAACGATCGCCAGGAACATGACGAGCACGTAGGGCAGCGAGCCCCAGAGGATCTCCTTCGTCGGGATCTGCGGCGCGATGGCATTGATGACGAACAGATTAAGGCCGACCGGAGGCGTGATCAGTCCGACCTCCATGTTGATCGTCAGTACGATCGCGAACCAGTAGGGATCGAAACCGGCCTGGGTGACGATCGGGAAGAGCATCGGTGAAGTCATCACGATGACGGCGACGGGCGGCAGGAACATGCCGCAGACCAGAAGAAAGACGTTGATGATCGCCATCAGCACCCAGCGATTGACCTCCATGTCGGCAATCGCCGCCGCAACCGTTTGCGTGATGAACAGCGAGGACAGCGCGAAGGCAAAGAGCTCTGCGGCCGCCATGATCATCATGATCATGACGCTTTCCTTCATCGCCGATCCAAAAATGCCGGCGACGGGCCGAAAGCGGAACAGGCGATAGGCGACGATCACCACGACTAGTGTCAGGAAAGCACCCGCACCGGCTGCTTCCGACGGCGTGGCAATCCCGCCGTAAAGCACGTAGAGCGTGCCGGCAATGATCAGCAGGAACGGCAGGATGCGCGGAAGACCGGACAGGCGTTCCTTCATCGAGTAGCGAACGAGGCGTGCATCGAACTCGTAGCCCTTGCGCTTGCAGTCGATGACCGCCCAGGCCATGAACATGATCGTCAGCATGATGCCGGGCAGGATGCCCGCCATGAACAGCCGCCCGATGGAGGTCTCGGTCGCTATTCCGTAGACGATCAGCGTCACTGAGGGGGGAATGAGTATGCCCAGCGTGCCGCCCGCGGCGATCGAGCCGCTCGCGACCGATGGGGGATAGCCGCGCCGCATCATTTCCGGGATACCCATCTTGCCGATCGCCGCGCAGGTCGCGGGTGAAGAGCCCGTCATGCCGGAGAAGATGGCGCAGGCCCCAATATTGGACAGAATGAGCCCGCCCGGAATGCGGTTCAGCCACCGGTCGAGCGAGGTGTAGAGATCGGATCCCGCCGGAGAAGAGGCGACCGCCGCGCCCATAAGGACGAACATCGGGATCGACACATAGGCCAGATTGGCGATGCCGGAAAACATGGTATCGCCAAGCACATAGAAAATGCCGGCGCCGCTTTGCATGTAGAGCGCTGCGAAGGCGGCAAGCCCCAAGGCAAAAGCGATGGGCATTCCCGTTGCCAGCAACACGAAAAGGCAGGCGACGATCATCAGTCCAGAGACGGTCGGGCTCACTGGATGATCTCCTGTGGAGGAAGGCCGGCTTCAGGAGCCGAACCAGCTTGGGCCGCGCCATGACCAGTGGCCGCCGGCGCTGTGGGGGCGGTTAAAAGCGTCAGAATCTGCGCGACATATTGCAGGCAGAGCATGGCAAAGCTGACGGGCAGGGCGGACAGCGGCACCCAAAGTGGCGGCGCCCAAACGCTTGCGTGCTTCCAGTTGCCCGCCCAAGCGTCATGGAACTGAATCCATGTTGCGATCAGCATGACGAAGCAGAACAGGAGACCGAGCAGGCTTCCGATGATGCGCAGAACGTAGCGCACCCGGTCGCCGACCACCATCTCCACGACGTCGATGCCCACATGGCCGCCCTTGAGCAATACGTATGGCGCGCCGAGGAACATGGCTGCCGTGGCGGAAAATACGACGAAGTCCGTCTGCCAGATCGTCGCCTGGCGAAATATATAGCGCTGCATGATCATCTGGCAGACGACGAGCATTGCCGCGATGAGCAGAGCCGTCGCAACGACCGCGAGGCCTCGCGAAGCATTGCCGACAGCCTGTGAATAGGCCTTGAGCATCTGGCTTGTCCTCACACCTTGGGCGGGGGAATGACCGGCGTGCCGGAGCGCGCCGATCCACCGGCCCGGCTTACTTCACGGCCAACGCCTTTTCGATCAGCTTGTCGCCGTCGGTGACGTTGGCGGCAAAGTTCTTGTAGGAAGACTTCTTGGCAAGCGCGAGCCAGGCATCGTAATCCTCCTTCGACATCTCGACGACTTCGACGCCTGCCTTCTTGTAGGTATCGATCATGACCTGATCGCCCTTGCGGACCTCTTCGTTGAAGTAGGCCTCTGCTTTCTCGCCTGCAGCGAGCATCGCCTTTTGCTGCTCTTCCGTCAGGCCGTCGAAGACGCGCTTGGAGACCAGCACCGGTTCGTACATGAACCAGAGGGCATTTTCTCCCGGAGCCGTCAGGCACTTTGCCTGTTCGAACAGTCGATAGGACACGAAACTCGCCGACGATGTATTCGCGGCATCCAAAACGCCCGTTTGCATGCCGGTGTAGATTTCCGACGAAGGCATGGATGAAATCGAGGCGCCGGCTTCCACAAGCATCTCCTCGAAGGCCGGCCCGGCGGCGCGGATCACCTGTCCCTTGATGGTGTCGGGAGATGTGATGCAACTCTTCTTCGAAGCGAATGCACCGGAGAGCCACGCATCGGCGATCACCAAAGCGCCGGCATCTTCGATGACCTTCTTTATGTCTCCCATGAACTCCGAATCGTTCAGCCGCATCGCGCGATCGAAATTGCCAACAAGGCCGGGCATGAGCGTTGCGGAGAATTCCGGATGGCGGCCCGAAGCGTAGTCCAGCGGAAACGAAGTCATATCAAGCAGGCCACGTGTGACCGCATTCCACTGATCATTCGGCTTGTACAGCGATGAACCTGGGAAAACCTGGATCTCGAGGCCGACATTGGCGGCGGCGACCTCGCGGGCGATCAACTGCACCATCTCGTCGCGAATGTCACCCTTCCCGCCGGGAAACTGGTGCGATGCCTTGAGCACGGTCTGGGCGCCCGCCGTCGATGCGATCAAGCTCCAGGTCGCCGCGACTGCGGAAGTCGTCAACTTCCGTCGAAAACTGCTCATATCTTCCTCCCTGATATGCCGGCCCTCCCGCCGGCTTGGCATAAGAGTGGATCCTTCTTGCGTACCATGTCAAGATTTTTGTATACAAGACGGCGGATGCCGCATACGGAATGATCGCGGGGAAGGATGAGCGAGAATATTTTCTACAAACTGCGCGACGATATCGAAAACGGCATCGTCACGGGCGCGTTCGAGCCGGGCGAACGCCTGGACGAAACGCAACTTGCCACGCGTTTCGGCGTGTCCCGCACTCCAATCCGTGAAGCTTTGATGCAGCTAAGCGCGATCGGGCTTGTCGAGATCAGGCCGCGACGCGGCGCGATCGTCGTGGATCCGGCACCGCAGCGCGTCTACGAGATGTTCGAGGTAATGGCTGAACTTGAAGGTATGGCGGGCGCGCTTGCCGCGCGCCGGCATACGGAGGAGGACAGCGCGGCTTTGTTGGCAGCACATGAGAAATGCAGGGAGGCGGCCGTCAGCGAGGACACGGATCGCTACTATTACGAGAACGAGATATTCCACCGCGCGATATATGCGGCGAGCCGGAGCGGCTTCCTTGAGGAGCAATGCACTACCCTGCATCGCCGCCTTCGACCTTATCGTCGCCTTCAGCTCAGGGTTCGCAACCGGATGAAGGTCTCTTTCAAGGAGCACGGTGAAATCGTGGAGGCCGTTCTTTCCGGCGATGCGGATCGTGCGCGAGAGGGGCTGCGCAGCCATGTGGCGGTCCAAGGCGACCGCTTCGGCGATCTTGTGGCGAACCTTTCGAATCGCGAGCGGCGCAGCGGCCGGCTCGGATAGGAAGTCAATAGTTTAAGGCTTTCGCGCCAACACGGTATTCAAGAATTTGGGCCCGTGAAGACCACTGAAAATTGCCGGTTTTATTTCGAATTCCTCATTGATTATTGTGTGTTTGGGGGATTCCTGGTTGACCTTGTACCAGGTTTGTCGAAACATTCTCACAGGGCGGGGAGAAACGGTAGCGTCACGAAAGTGCGGCATTGTGCCGGGTGTCGTGGAGGAATGCAGAAACCATGACAAGGTCGAGAGGCTCTCTTTTTGCGTTCTTTTGCCTCGTATTGGCTGTGTTTATGGGTATTGGCGTCGGTTCGAGCGCATCGGCAAACGGCGATTCCGTTGAAATCTCTTCCAATTTTTCGCGGTCGATCAGGGTCGCGAAGGGCAAGACGGTAACGATCCGAGCCGTGCAGCGATTCGATGAGATCGTCATCGGAGATCCCGAAATCGCGACCGTAACGCCGCTGACCGATCGCTCCTTCTATATTCTCGGCAATGAACTGGGTTCGACGAGCGTCACCATTTTCGATGCGGAAAAGAATCCCGTCGGCATAATCGACATAGAGGTGACGCTCGACACGAAGTTGCTGTCGTCGACGATCCGGCAGTCGGTGCCCGGCTCGAACGTAAAGGTAACTTCGGCAAATGGAAGGATCGTTCTTTCCGGCTCTGCCACGGACGCAGTTGCGGCCACGCAGGCCGAGCAGATCGCATCGCGTTTTGCCGGTGACGAGGAGATCATCAATTCCGTCAAGATCACCTCGTCTCAACAGGTCCAGCTGAATGTCAGATTCGTGGAGATCAACCGCGACGTCGGCAAGGAGCTCGGGACCCGGATCAGTGCCGCTTATGCCTGGTCGAACGGGAGCGTCGAGTTCAACTCCCGCCCGCGAGCGACGTCCAATACGCCGGCGGGGTCCCTCATCGGCAGCCTTATTGGAGAGGGCTACTCCGTCGACGTGGCCATTGATGCGCTCGAAGACCGGGGCATGGCCAGGCGTCTGGCCGAACCTAATCTAATAGCGCGTTCCGGGGAGACATCGAGCTTTCTAGCGGGTGGGGAATTCCCCATTCCAGTTTCCGAAGATGACGGACAGATTGCCGTCAGCTACAAAAAGTTCGGAGTCGGTCTGGATTTTACGCCGACCGTACTCAGCGACGGCCTCATTGCCCTCGACATCGAGCCGGAAGTGTCGGCGATCGACAACACAGCGTCCTATCGCGTGCGCAATATTTCGATTCCGGGTTTCTCCGTTCGTCGAGCACGGACATCGGTCGATCTCAAGAGTGGCCAGAGCTTCATGATTGCCGGTCTGTTGCAAAGCGAGAACAATCTGATCACCCAGCGTGTGCCGGGGCTTGGCCAACTTCCAATTCTGGGGGCGTTGTTTTCCTCCAAGGCCTACCAGCGGCGCGAAACCGATCTCGTGATCATCGTCACGCCTCATCTCGTCAAACCGATGGATCCGCTGAAGAAAGTCGCCAGCCCCTCGGATCGTACGAAGCGGCCGACCGAAGCGGAATTCTTCCTCGGCAATATCGATGAAGTAAACGCCGACGACAGGACCCGAACAGCGTCGACACAGGCGCGCGCCGTCCGCGCACCGAGCTCGGGCCATTTTCTGGAGCTCCAATGATCTGGAGAACCAGTCGGCCTAGGGGCTTTCCCGTTCTTTTTCTTCCTCCTCTGGCGTCGATCCTGCTTTCCGGTTGCCAGAGCCAGGAGCTCGTTCGCAGCGAGACGATAGCTCTTTCGGCAGGCGATGCTATCGCAGCCAACAGCGTAATGCAGATGGTCGATCCGTGGCCGCTAAGGGTCAAACAAACCGATTTGGCCACGCCAGCCGACCTGGAACAGTATAAGCCGCAACCGCAGAACGCGGAGCAAGACGGGACCAATGGGGGGATTAGTGAGCCTTATCCGAGCGAGACCGCGACACAGTAGCAAGAGGGCAGCGATCAGCGAATGAAGATGATAACAGGCGAGTCCGGCCGGATGGTGCTGTGCCGTCCGAGAGGAACACGCCGGACCACGGAATTGGCATTGGCGATCGTTTCGGCTGTCCTTCTTTCGAGCTGTCAGACATCAGAGGTGTTGTCGAGCGCCGATGTTGATCCGACCTCCGCTGTCACCGGAGGGGACGTGAGCAGGTCCGATCTTGATCAGGGCAAGCTTCAATTCATGAACGGCAATTACGGTCTGGCCGAGAAGCACTTTCGGGAGGCGGTTGAGCTGCGGCGAGACAATGCTGAGGCGCTGATGGGACTGGCGGCGTGCTACGACCGGCTCGGCCGGTTCGATCTGGCGGACAGAACCTATAGCCAGTTGCTCAAGGTGGCAGGCCGCCAGCCACGCATCGTCAACAACATGGGATACTCCCATTATCTTCGAGGCGAGAAGGCAAAGGCCCGTACGCTGCTGCTCGAAGCGCGTGCGGCATTGCCCGGGGACAATACGATTGAAGCCAATCTCGCTTTATTGGACCGGAGCTAGTCTTAGGCTAGTGGCAGCGGCATCTCTCTTGCCGAAAAAATTTGTCACTGCTGATTATTCGGTGCGGGCGCAGAAAAGCCATTGCGTGCGGCGATCTGTGACGCGGTCGCGTTAAAATGGTCGGCGTCGTCACCGACGAGAAGAACCGGGTCGCAGCGCCTACCGCAGGTAAAGGTGGCCCGCCGCAGGCCCTGATGAACCGTCACCAGACGACCGCTGCCGGCGACGACATCCAGAATGAGGTTCGCCACTTCGGCGCCGTCCCTGTCTATCACGATCAGGTTCGTAGACCCGGGCGTCTTGCCCGTGAGGATCACCGTTCTGTCGTCGCTTAGACTTGCCTGCGCTATTCCCGTGTTGCCGATGATCACTGTGCTTGCCGGCCGAGGGAGCGTCACGGTCTTGGCGAAGTCGACGACAAGCCGTTCCACGCCGTCGGCTCCCACGCTTTTTTGCTGAACGGGAACGACCGGAGATTTCTGCTCGTCCGCTGTTGCGGGACTTACCAGAGCTGACATCGCCAGCAACAAGACAGCCCCTGTTGAGCGCCTGGGCATGGGAGAACTCCTGTATTGATGACATCCGAGGTGAACGGCTCGATGTCCCTTCCGTTCCAGCCAGCTACGAAGAACTTGCCGCTTTCACTCTATGAGCGATACCGACAGACCGACCAGGATCTCCTCTGTCGGCGAAGCGCAGGTCTCCATTCTGGAATTGCCTGTAAAAGTGACCTGATCGGCTACGATCTGCGTACATCCGCCCGAAACGGTCGAGTTTCCGGTGAAGTCGATGCGGCCCGTCGGAGCGTAGAGGTTTCCGACCAGGGTAGATTCGGAATTGCCCGTTATCTGATGGACGACCCCGGTATTGAGCCGACTGGAAAAGAATAACAGGCCCGCAAAGGGACCGCTCGTCGGAGCGGACAGATCGATGTCGCCGTTGCCCAGCAGGTTGGCGGCTGCAGAATTGGTGAAAAGAAAGGTAACGCCATCGCCGGAGAGTTTTGCCCCGGCCGTCACCGTCAATTCGCCGCCGTCTATGATATAAAGGCCGGGCTTCAGTTTGACCGTTCCCTTGATGTCGAGTCCGCCGCAGAACCTGATCGCCTCGACGCCGCCTGGATACAGCGGGCTTGCAAGCCTGTCGAAAACATAGAGCAGATTCGACACATAACTCAGTGAACGGCAAGGAAGTTGCTGAATCTGCAGCGGATCCGGTTCGAGGACGGAGGCAAACGGATCCGGCGTCGGCGGGACCTGCTGGACGGGCTTGCTGCAACCGGTGAGCGTCAGACCGGTCGTCGTCACGGCTTCGCCGACGGTATAGACGCAATCGGTCGACATGAGCGCGCTGCCGTTCCTCATCAGAAAGGCGTCGGAGGCGCTGGAATTGGAAACCACGCTGCAGCCGGACAATTGGACTTCCGTCGAGCCGGTGACGGTCACGGCGCCCGACGCGGAGTTCGACAGGGCGAGGACGCAAGCCTTCGAACCACCTGTGACCTGGGCGACTGCGCGTGCCTTTATCGTGATGGTTCCGGTGCCGAAGACGGAAGAAAACAGGCGCGGATGGGTCTCGGTCAGCTCGACCGTCACATTGTTCGAGCCGCCGGCAGCGGCCGAAGCCGTGGACAAGGTGAGGTCCCCCGGCGAAAAGCCCGAACCGCCTGCGACCCTGCGTGCGGCGGCTTCAAGCGCGGACTGCTGATCACCCGCGCGATGGCGGACCGCTGCGGCATAGGCCGAAACGTCGGCAGCATGCTGCAGCTTGCGCTTTTCCAGATACCAGTACCCCGTCTCGGCGCCCAAACCCATTGCACCGACGAGTACGGGAAATGCAACCGCGGCGATGACGGCGACGGCGCCGCCTTCGGCTTTCAGAAACCGGCGCAGAGGCTTCTGCCACCGAGACGAACGGCTCGCTTCATCGATAGCGTCAGTTCTCTTGCTCATCCACGTTACCCGAAGCCGAAGGCGTTTGCATGTCGTTGCCGGTGGACCCTATATCCCGCCTGGCGCTTCCCGGCGATTCAGCCAGTCGGCCTAGTCCGGGTCACAGCCCGCTCGAAAGCGCTTAGTCCATGAGGTCGAATAGAAATTCCTTAGCTCAAGAGGCACATTCCCGGACATTCCAACCGGCCGTTTGGCCCTTTCGTATGAGGATCGACGATGATCTCGACATCCGCAGCGTGGCTTGCGTTTTTCCTCTTCGCCGGAGTGATGACTTACGCCGGCATCAGGGACGTGGCGACGATGACCATATCCAATCGCCTGGTGGTCTTCCTGGTGATTGCCTTCGCCGTTCTTGCGCCCGCTGTCGGTCTGTCTTTCGACACGATCACGTCGAGCATTGTCGTTGCCTCCGTCGTGCTCGCTTGCACTTTCGTGCTCTTTGCTGCCGGCTGGATCGGCGGCGGCGACGCAAAACTCCTGCCTGTCGCCGTGCTCTGGCTCGGCGCCGACCTCGCCCTCCCTTTCGTTCTCTACACGTCGGTTATCGGCGCGGCCCTGACGCTTGGACTTCTCCAGCTGCGGCGGGCCCCTCTGCCGCTCGTCCTGAAGAAGAATGCCTGGTCGAAGCGTCTGCTCGACCGCGAGACCGGCATTCCCTATGGCGCGGCGATGGCGCCGGCTGCCCTTCTGCTGCTGCCCGAAAGCCACTGGTGCTCCGCCTTCCTTTGAACGATCGCGCCACGCTCCCACTGGCAAAAGACGAGGTTTAATCCATGATCCGCATCGTCATACTCCTGCTCGCACTGGCATCCGGTGGAGCCGCCTCCTGGCTGGCGCTCGGCATGGGCGACGAGCCTTCGGTCGAGGTGGCCGAGGTTGAAGAAGCGCCGGCGCAGGAGGTGCTCGTCGCCGCTGCGGAGCTCAAGCGCGGCGCGGCGATCGAAGAAAACCACCTGCGCTGGCAACCATGGGAAGGCGAAATTCCTCCCGTCTTCATCAGTCGCAGCTCCCGAGCGGATGCGACCACAGAGCTCAAGGGTTCGCTTGCCCTGAGTGATTTCGTGGCGGGAGAACCCATTCGCGAGGACAAGCTCGCACAACGTGGTACGGGTTACCTCTCGAGCTTGTTGCCCTCGGGAAAGCGGGCGATTGCCGTTCGCGTCACGGCGGAAAGCACGGCCGGCGGCTTCATCCTGCCGAACGATCATGTCGATGTCGTTCACACAGCCGTCCGGCCCGACGCCGCGGGCGACGCCGGCAAGGTCGTCAGTCGCGCGATTCTGTCCAACATTCGGGTGCTTGCAGTGGATCAGACCGTTTCGCAGGCGGCCGATGGAACATCGGTCATCGGCAAGACCGCGACGCTCGAGGTGAATCCCGAACAGATCGCAGCCGTCGCGGCGGCGGAAGCCTCCGGCACGGTTTCGCTCGCACTCCGTGCGATCAGCGACAATCACGAAGCTTCAGTCGTCGAAGCCGAGGGAACCCGACGCGGCGTGGTCCGCTTTTTCAACGGCGGACGCATGTCGATGGTGGAGGTTCCCTCCCGTGCCGACGGCAGCTGAACAAATGACGGAAATCCCGATGATGACAAAGTTGGATGAAGAAGCCCGTCAAGCTCCGCAGACGGCGGCCGCTGCACCACTGCTGCCGATACCGAAGGTGGACATCGCCGTCTTCTGCCAGTCGGAAGAGGTGAGGGAGGCCATTGGCACCGCGGCAATCGACCGCCGCATGGCGCGTGCTACCGTAGCGGTGAAGGCTGGAGGCATCAAAGAGGCGGCTGCGCTTTACGGCGGCGTCACCTCGCCTAATCTCGTCGTCGTGGAGAGCGATGAAGGCGAAGCTCGGCTGATGGCCGCGCTGGAGACGCTCGCAATGGAGTGCGTCACGGGGACCAAAGTCATCGTCATCGGTCGCTCCAACGATGTGGGCCTCTACAAGAAGCTGCTGGACGCCGGTGTCAGCGATTATCTCGTTACCCCGCTCGAGCCGATGGATTTCGTCGCGGCGGTCCACCGCTGCTTTCGTCACTCGACCGAGGAAAAGTTGGGGCGCATCGTCGCATTTGTCGGTGCCAAGGGCGGAACCGGATCCTCGACGCTGGCACACAACGTTGCATATGCCATGTCGAAGCGGGTGGATGCCGATGTCCTCCTGGCGGATCTCGACCTTCAGTCCGGGACTCTCGGCCTGAACTTCGATATCGAAGCAAAGCACGGCATGGTGGATGTGCTTCAGAGTCCCGACCGCCTGGACGACGTGCTGCTGCGGCGTCTGGCTGTGAGCTATACGGATCGCCTGCACCTGCTTCCGGCAACAACGGACCTCGACAAGTTCATTAATCTGCGGGAGGAGGACGTCGACCATCTCCTCGACGTCGCGCGCTCGAGTTCGTGGCATGTGGTCGTCGACTTGCCCTACGCCTTGACGCAGTGGACTCGAAAGATCCTGCTTGAGGCCGACGAAATCGTGATAACGGCCACGCCCGATCTGGCCGGGATGCGCAACGCCAGGAGCTTGGTCGACTTCCTCAGGAAGGCGCGGCCGAACGATCCGCCGCCGCGGCTCGTGCTCAACAAAGTGGGGACTCCGAAGCTTCAGGAAATCAAGCCGAAGGATTTCCTCGCGGCCGTCGGACTCGAGGAGAGCGTCTCTTTTGCCTTTGACCCCTCGCTCTTCGGCGCGGCGGCCAATAACGGCCGGCTGGTCATCGAGTCGGCACCGGATTCGAAGGCGGGGAAGGCCATTGTTTCGCTTGCCTGGCGGGTTGGCGGAACGCGGGAGAGACGAACCCGGGTAAAAGGAATGAAGGCCTTGCTGCAGCAGGTTTTCAAGCGCGGCAAGCCGAAGGCTCCATCGGTCCTGCGCAAGAAGGCGGGCGAATTGAAAACTTCCGAGGCTGGTGCTTCGGCGGTCGAATTTGCACTGATCGCTCCGGTGCTCGCTCTCGGTCTCGTCGCAACGGCCGATATCGGCCTTGCGATCCATGAGCGGATGACGATCGACCACGTTCTGCGCGCCGGTGCACAGGCCGCCATGGCCGATCCCGGTGCGGTGCAGGTTCAAAAGGTTCTTGTTTCCACCCTGGCGCAAAGCCCGGGGCTGGCGAGCACCACCCTGCCGGAGGTAAAGCGGTACTGCGCCTGCCCGGAAAATGCCGATGTCGCACCGGAAGCGGCGCCGCAATGCGGGACGGTGCCCTGCGCGAACGCGAAGCCGCAATTCGTTTACTATCGCCTGGAGGCGTCAAAGTCCTATCGCCCCATGTCTTTACCAGCGGTGCTTCCGACATTCGACCTGGGGTCCTCCATGCAGGTGCAAGTCCAATGACGGCATCGGGCGGCAGAATTCGCAGCCTGCGGCGCAATCAATCCGGCGCAACGGCGGTGGAGTTTGCGCTCGTGTGCCTGCCTTTGCTGCTGCTCGTCATCGGCGTCATCGAGTTCGGCCGCGCCTTTTATGTGCGCAATGAGCTGTCGCACGCCGCCGACGTCGCCGCCCGGCGCGTGCTTATCGGCCAGATCGCACACAACGCCTCCGACAGCGAAGCACAGGCCAAGCTGGACAGCGCAGTGCGCGAGAGCTTTCGCAGCGGCGATCCGACGCTGCTCACGATCGCCGTCAGCAAGGAAACGGTGGACGGAATAGCTTTCCGGGTGCTGTCGATCCGTTACCCGTTCACCTTTGTCCTCCCCGGTCTCGCCCAGAGCAGGATCAGCCTCAATCTGTCTCGGCGCATCCCGATCGGGTGACCGATTTCACCGTTCAATCTGATGCGGGAGCGCGCGCATTGCATCCGGTAGCCGTGAGCCGCCGCGTGTGCACCTCCAGGCACCCGCAAATCGCGTGTGCGGCGATCGGACTAGACCAACAGGACGAGCCATTTGCGCCGCAGGGTCGGCCATCAGGCTGAATGGATCAAGAGGGTTAACAAAGTCTATATAAGGGCCACACAGCAAGCGGGACACGAGGCAGAACCCGGCCCGGCCCTGTGATGCCGAACCTGGCTTCGGCACTTTTTCCAACTCATGAAGGACCGAACCATGAAAAATCTTCTCGTCCGTTTTGCTCGCAATGAATCCGGCGCCACCGCCATTGAATACGGCCTGATCGCCGGCCTGATTTCTGTCGTGATCATTGCCGTGATGGCGACCGTCGGCACCGGCCTGACCACCAGATTCACGGCTATCGGAACGGCTCTCACCGGCTGACGCTCCCGGCAGCGCGGGTTCCAAAGCAAAGCGGGAGGCATAGCCTTCCGCTTTCGCATTCAAAGACCTCAGACATCTCACTCTCGGCAACGGAGCGACAATGATGTTCGGCAAGAAATCCATTTCGGAAAAACAGATATCCGAGGCAGCGGTCCAGTCCGTGATCGAAAATGAACCGCAGGCCGCGCCTGCCCTTGTCCAGGTTCTAAAGCCAACCCAGGTTGCCGCAACGGCGAGATTTGACAAGGCCGAACAGTATTACAGCCTGAAGAAGGAAATCTTCAGCGCCCTCATCGCTACGATCGATGTCGCTGCACTCTCCAATATGGACGTGGAGCAGGCGCGCGGGGAGATCGGCGCAATTATCAACGACATCGTTGCCGCCAAGAAGGCCGGCATTTCGATGGCGGAGCAGAACAACCTTCTCAGCGACATCTGCAACGACATTCTGGGCTATGGGCCGCTCGAGCCGCTGCTTGCTCGCGACGACATAGCCGACATCATGGTCAATGGCGCAAACCAGGTCTTCATCGAGGTCAATGGCCGAGTGCAGGAGACGGGGGTTCGTTTTCGCGACAACGAACAGCTCCTCAACATCTGCCAGCGCATCGTTAGCCAGGTTGGCCGCCGCGTCGATGAATCAAGCCCGATCTGCGACGCGCGTCTTGCCGATGGCTCCCGTGTGAACGTGATCGCGCCTCCCCTGGCAATCGATGGCCCCACCCTGACGATCCGCAAGTTCAAGAAGGAAAAGCTGACACTCGACCAGCTGGTTCGATTCGGCTCGATTTCGCAGGAAGGCGCTGAGGTTCTCAAGATCATTGGTCGCGTGCGCTGCAATGTCCTTATTTCCGGCGGTACGGGCTCCGGCAAGACCACGCTTCTGAACTGCCTGACCGGCTATATCGATCACGGAGAGCGCGTCATCACCTGCGAGGACGCGGCGGAGCTTCAATTGCAGCAGCCGCATGTGGTTCGTCTCGAAACTCGGCCGCCGAACATCGAGGGGCAGGGCGAGATCACCATGCGCAGCCTGGTGAAGAACTGCCTGCGTATGCGGCCCGAGCGGATCATCGTCGGCGAGGTGCGCGGACCCGAGGCCTTCGATCTATTGCAGGCGATGAACACCGGCCACGACGGCTCGATGGGAACGCTGCACGCAAACTCCCCGCGCGAAGCAATGGCTCGCGTCGAGGCGATGATCACCATGGGCGGCAGTTCGCTGCCGGCCAGGACGATCCGGGAGATGCTCGTCTCATCGGTCGACGTCATCGTGCAGGCGGCCCGTCTTCGCGACGGTTCGCGCCGGATCACCCATATCACCGAAGTGCTCGGCATGGAGGGGGACGTGATCACGACACAGGACCTCTTCATCTACGACATCCTTGGCGAAGACGAGAAGGGGAACATCATTGGAAGACATCGTTCGACCGGCATTGGTCGCCCGGCATTCTGGGACCGCGCCCGTTATTACGGCGAAGAGGGCCGCCTTGCCGCGGCCCTCGATGCGGCCGAGATGAAGGCGGCCGCTTGAACCAGAAGCTGAAATAGGGCCAAAACAGATGGCGACCTCTTTGCTTTTTCCTGTTTTCGTATTTCTCCTGGCTTCCACCAGCATCGGCGGCGTGATGGTGGCGGCGTTCTATCCGCGTGTCTCCAAGGCAAGCGCCTATCGCCAGAGGCTCGCGCGCATGTCGGCACCGGCGGAAAATAAGCGAAGCGAGCCTACGGAGCCTGATGGCCGCGACCGCCGTCGCTCGGTTGAAAAGACGTTGCGCGAGATAGAGGAAAAGCGCCAGGCGAATGCGCGCAAAGGAAAGACGACGCTGACGGCCAGACTCCGTCAGTCCGGCCTCCATTGGTCCCCCAAGACCTATTTCGTGGTCTGTGCCTGCGCCGCATTGGCCAGCTGGTGCGCGATGCTGCTGCTGGATACGGGCGCGCTGGTGTCGGCAGGATTCGCCATTTCAGGCGGGCTGCTTCTGCCGCACGTCTATGTGAACATCAAGCGCAATGCCCGCTTTGCCAAGTTCACTGCCGAATTCCCGAATGCCGTCGACGTGATCGTCAGGGGGCTCAAGGCAGGTCTGCCGATGCCGGACTGCCTGAGGGTGATCGCCACCGAAGCGCAGGAGCCGGTCAAAGGCGAGTTCCTCGCGATCGTCCAGGACCAGACGCTGGGTATCCCCGTGGACGAGGCCGTGAAACGCATGAGCGAACGCATGCCGCTGGCCGAAGCGCATTTCTTTGCCATCGTCATCGCCATTCAGAGCCGCACCGGCGGCAGCCTTTCGGAAGCGCTGGGGAACCTTTCCAAGGTCCTGCGCGAGCGGAAGAAGATGAAAGCCAAGATCAAGGCGATGAGCTCGGAAGCGAAATCCTCCGCAGGCATCATCGGTGCTTTGCCGTTCCTCGTCGCGGGTGCCGTTTACTTCGCGAGCCCGGACTACATGGCACTCCTGTTCGCGACCGTGACGGGCAAGATCGTCCTTGTCGGCTGCGGCCTGTGGATGGGCATCGGTATCCTCGTCATGCGCAAAATGATCAACTTCGACTTCTGAGAGTCCAGATGAACATTGGCATCCATATCCCCGATGCGGAACAATTGGCGGCGATAATGGCCGGCTTTTCCGCATTTTCGGCAGTCGTCGTCATTTCCTGGCCTTACGTTTTTCGGGACACTCTGTCGGAGCGCATGCGGAAGGTGGAGGGCGAGCGCGAGCGTATCCGCCGTCGCGAACGCGCCCGGCTGGAGCAAAAGAGCAAGACGTCCCTGCGCGTAGAGCCGAAGCGCCTCTTTCAGGCGATCGTCGACCGCTTCCGTCTTGCCAAGCAGGCGGATGACGGCGAGATCGTCCGCAAGCTGAGCATGGCGGGCTATCGTGGCCACGCCGCCGTGACGGCATTTCTCGCTTTCCGGCTGATAGCGCCGGTCGTCATCTTCATGGCCTGCTTGCTTTACATCCTGTTGGCGGTACGACCGGAGGCACCGCTGCTTCTGGTGGTGGCGATGGCTATCGCCACGGGCGCGCTTGGATATTTTGCCCCGGCGATCTTCGTCAGCAACAGGATCACCAAACGGCAGCAGTCGATCCGGCGTTCCTGGCCCGAGGCACTGGACCTTCTGCTGATCACCGTCGAATCCGGAATGGGGATCGAAAGCGCTTTCCGGAAGGTTGGCGAGGAGATCGGCACGCAATCGCCGGAGACTGCCGAGGAGATCCTGCTGACGACCGCGGAGCTTTCCTACCTGCAGGATCGGCGACAGGCCTTCGAGAACCTGGGGCAGAGAACGGGCGTGGAGGGCGTGCGCGCCGTCGTCACGAGCCTCATCCAGGCGGAGAAATACGGCACGCCGCTCGGCCAGGCATTGCGCGTGATGGCGCAGGAGAACCGCGACATGCGCATGAGCGAGGCCGAGAAAAAGGCCGCCGCCCTTCCGCCCAAGCTCACCGTCCCGATGATCCTGTTCTTCCTGCCCGTCCTCTTTGCGGTCATCATTACGCCGGCGGTCATTCAGATCATGAATATGTAGAGCGGGAACAGTGTCCAGCATGGGCGGGGCGGTGTGGCGCCTCGCGCGTCGAGTGCGCGCGGGCGCCACACCTTTTTTCCGTTTCCGTTCTGGCTAAAGCGCGATGAGAAAAAAGTGTGCGCGGCTTTCCGCCCGCATCTCTCTCTCTCTCTCTCTCTCTCTCTCTCTCTGTCATCGGAATCGATCATGGTCATGTTTTCAGGTCCACCCGACCTGATAAAATCGGATCTAGCGACCCCGGGCGATGGCCGTAATGTTCTCGGCGATGCTTTCCAGTGGCAGCACAAGGTCTACGAGGCCGGCGCCGATCGCCGACTTCGGCATGCCGAAGACGACCGAGCTCTTCTCGTCCTGGGCGATCGCCTTGCCGCCCGCCACACGCAGTGACCGAAGCCCCTCGGTTCCGTCATCGCCCATTCCCGTCAGGATGACCGCAAGGGATTCTCCTTTGAAAACACGTGCAATCGAGCCGAAGAGGTAGGATCCAGAGGGTTTGAAGCCGTTGACCGGAGCATCGTCCGAGATGCGTAGGCGCGATCTGCCGGAGACGCCGAGCTGATAATTGTCCGGCGCGAAGTAGACCGTGCCAGGTCTAAGAAGCTCTCCATTCCTGGCGACCTTCACTGTAGGTGGAACGGTCGCGTCAAGAGAGGCGGCAACGCCATCGATAAAGCCGTTCGACATGTGCTGGACGATGAGAATGGGAACCGGGAAATCGGCTGAAATTTCCTTCAGTATCGAACGGAGCGCAGCCGGGCCGCCGGTAGAGGCCGCGATTGCGACGATTCCGATCGCCGCGCTGGCCGCGGGCGCGGTTCGGTCTTTGGATCCGTGATCCTTCCGGCGCCATTGCCGCACGATTTTGACCTGGGACATGGCCTTGACCGTGGAGAGAAACTTTTCGATCGCTGGGGCATCGAGAGCCGTGCCGTGGGCCCCCGGCGCGGGTATGACCGCGAGAGCGCCCGCTTCGAGCGCTTGTGCCGAAGCGGTTCCGAGTTGCGAGCCGTCCCGGGAGGCGAGCATCACGACTGGCGTAGGTGCGGAGATCATTATTTCCCTGACCGTTTTAGCGCTATCATCGCCGGAGGGGCAGAGTTCCACGGCGACGATGTCCGGCAAGAGTTCGCCGGTCATTCTCACGGCGTCTTTCCCGCTTCTCGCGGTCAGCAAGAGCTCTGCGGAGGCGTCGCTCTCGATCGCCTTCTTTACGAGCTCTTCGACTTCGTGTGTGGATGCGACGAGAAGAATACGGACCATGCTCTTCCCTCAAACGACCTGCCGCATCGTTTCGAGGAAGTGGTGCGCATCGAACTGATCCTTCCTCAGATATGCGTTCGCCCCGGCACGCAGTCCTTTCACCTTGTCTTCAACGGATTCCCGGCCGGTTACCAGTACGACGGGCGTGCGGGTCAGGTGGTCCGACTGGCGAATGGCCCGCGTGAGCTCGAACCCATCCATCGACGGCATGTCGACGTCGGCGACAACCACGTCGGCCCCGCATTCGCGAAGCTGCTCCAGTGCCTCCGTACCGTCGCTCGCCATCGTCACTTCGTAACCGGCTCCTTCCAATATTAGCTTCACCAACGTTCGTACATATTTGGAATCATCGACGACGAGCACCTTCCGCCGCGCAGCCTTGGCGCTTCGGCCGGCGATGTCATCGCGAGGCTGGGGCTTGGCCGCAGCCTCGGCGAGCGCTGCGACGTTCAAAAGAAGGGCGATGCGCCCGTCCGGAAGCACCATGCCACCGCTGTAACGCCTGACATTTGCCAGGCGTGGACCGAGCGATCGTAAGAGCAACTCCTGTTCGCCGGCGATTTCGTCGACGAGCACCGCAGTGGGACCGCTTGACGAGGCCACGACCACTGCCGGCACGGTTCGCCTGGGATCGCCGCGGTTCGGCTGGAGGCGGAGCCAAAATGAAAGATCGAGGACGGGTATCGGACCGGTGGAGGTGCTGACGGAGTGCCTACCCTCCAGTAGCGCGATGTCCTGTCGGTTGACCCGGATGACCCGTTCGACGGACGCTGCGTCGATGGTGAACACATGCCCCCCCGCGATGACTTCCAGCACACGCAGTGTCGCAAGTGTCAAAGGCAGGGTGAGGGTGAACGCAGCACCGCCGGTCGGGACCTGCGACACATCGACAGCGCCGCGGAGCTTTTCCACATTGCTTTTGACGATGTCGAGACCTATTCCGCGCCCGGACAGACTGGTGACGGTCGCCGATGTCGAGACACCCGGCTCGAAAAGGCGCCGCAGGAGTTCGGTTTCTCCTTGCGTGCTTTCGGTTTTTCCGCCCGCAGCCGCACCCAATAAAGCCAAATTGAGGCCCCGGCCGTCGTCTTCCACGCGAATCTCAATCCGGTTTCCGCGCATCGCTGCCGAAACGCGAATTCGGCCCTCTTCGGGTCGTCCTGCAGCCCGGCGCTCCTCCGGAGTCTGGATGCCATGGGCGACGGCGTTGCGGACGAGATGTCGAAGCGAATCCTGCAGTGCTGAAAGGATGGATCGATCGACCTCGATCTCTCCGCCCCGGATTTCCAGCTCCGCGCGCTTCCCTGATGCCGCCGCCACGTCGCGAACGATTCGGCCAAGACCCTTGCACGCCTCATCAAAAGGTTGCGTACGGGCATATCTGACCTCTTCATCAAGCGCGGCCGCGGCACTTTGCATCCGCCGAACATCTTGCCGGAGCAGTGCCGCCAGCTGACGCAGCCCGCTTTCGACGATCGCCGCCTGCGCGGCAGCATCGGGCCCCGATCCGCGCAATTTTCTTGCTGCGTCGCGCAGCGAGGAGGCCTGTTCGGCGTGGCGCCGCATGATTGCATTGAAGCTCAGCAATTCCCCGCTTCTGTAAAGGAGCGCGTCCAGGCGAGCGGCGGATACGCGCATGGACCCGTCCGTGTCGGTCACGCGAATAGCGATCTCCGGATCTGCCGGGGATGAATGTTGCTGCGGCTTCTGCATATTGTCGTCAACGCCTGCGGCCACGACGGACTTCAGCTTCTCGACGACTTCCTCTCCATGGTTGGATGAAGGTACAGCGCCGCTCTCGAGCAGATCGGCCGCGTGCCTGATTGCGTCCGCGGCAGACAGTAGCAGGTCCAGTCGCGGCTTCGCGAGCACGAACCTCCCTTTCGCAGCGATCGAGAGGATCTCCTCCATCCAGTGACAAATCGCTTCCACGCCGCGCACCTGAAGCAGGCCGGCGGCACCCTTGAGGCTATGTGCCACTCTTAAGAGCTGCTCCTGCAGATGCCGCTTCCGATCTGCGTCGCCCGTCTCCTCGATCGCCAGAACGGCGGTCTCCATCTCGGACGCACGTTCCCGCACCTCCTGAGTGAACATGCTCAACAATCCGGGATCGAGTTCTTCAGGTGTTATCATGGTCGTTACCGTGGTCGGTGAGCATTTCCTTCAGCCTCGAGCCGAGCTCATTCAGATCCTTCGCGGCTTCCTCGGCCTGCCGTATCGCCGATAGATTCTGGCTGCTGGTCTGTTCGATATAATGCATTGCCTCGTGAATCTGCTTCATGCCGGCGCGTTGCTGACCGGCCGAGGCGGCGATTTGAGCCACCGATCGCGCAGAGTCGGCGACGATCGCCTCGAGTTGCCGGATGGTTTCGCCCGCTTCACTGACCGTTTCGAGCGCACGGCTGACGCTCTTGGACCCGTCCTCCGCGCCAATGACCGCGGAGTTCGTGGATTTCTGAATTTCCATCAGGATGCGTCGGACCCTGGCGGTCGCGGATTTCGACTGATCGGCAAGTGTACGGATTTCCGTAGCGACGACATTGAAAGCCCTGCCGTGCTCGCCGGCACGCGATGCTTCGATTGCTGCATTCAGTGCCAGCAGGTTGGTCTGGTCCGCGATCTCGGCGACGACCGAGACGATCTCGCCGATCTCGAGGCTGTTCTCCGCAAGTGACAGAATATCTGCAGCGATCGCTTCCGTCCGCGCGTTCACCGCATTCATCACCCGCACCGTGTCGTCGAGTGCTCTGCGGCCCTCATTGCTGATCTTGACGGCGTTGTCATAGGAGGCGGCAACCTGCTGCGCGCGCTGCGCCGCCTGTTCTGAGGTTTGCAGTACCTCATCAACGCTCGTGACCGTTTGAGCAACTGCCGAGGACTGTTCGCGCATCCCTTCGACCTGTTGCGTGGCGCCGGCGAGAATCTCGGCAGCGGATGATGAGAGGTGTTGTGCCGTTTCCGAGATAGTGGCGAGCAACGCTTCCAATCTTTCCCTGCTGCCCCGCTCGCTGTCGATCATCGCGGCAAGCCTTGTGGTCATCGCATTGAAGGAAGCGCCGAGCACCGCGAGCTCGTCGGTACCCTCGACGGCAGCTTTCTGTCCTAAGTCACCGGTGCTGACCCTTTCCGCGAGGCCGGCGAGTGCACGCGTGCGGCGTGCAAGACGGCGCACAACCCGCAATATGTGGATGAGCAGCAGGAGGGAAAGGATCGAGAAACCGAGTTGCAGCAACTGGGACCGCTTGAGTCGGGCGATTCCTGCCTGTTCGATCGGATTGATCAAATCTTCCAGCTGCTCCGCGAAGACTCTGACCTTGGGATCGAGCGCATCCAGTGCTGCGTGAGTGAGCGGAACTTCGGCGATGGCGCTCTCAAGAGCTGGCCTGACATCATCCCGCCATTGTTCCCGGACTCGTTCAAGCTGCGCG
>WFLX010195619.1_pt1 | contig 33826 bp, 28 predicted proteins | sample 4967041 | NCBI WGS metagenome assembly WFLX01 (sample SAMN12857096, study PRJNA449069) | gut metagenome | isolation source: stool from male and female vole | host: Microtus ochrogaster | place: USA:Florida | collected 2017
TAATGCTTTCAGACATCCATTAATATTCAATAAAAACGAACAATTTAATATTAGGTCAGCACTTGCTTTTCACCAATAACGCAAATGCCCCCATGATTATTGTTTGTAACAGTATACCATAAAAAAAGCAACTCGCAAAGAACGAATTGCAATTTTTTTCAGAAATATTTGAATATTTCAAATTTTTCTATGCTACAACAAAAAACTCCTTAAAACAAATTTCGTTACAAACTCAAAATCTATCTTTCTTACGTCCTCTCCCGCAAAAATCGCTTCCTCCGAAAGATATTGCTTTTCTCCCTCCTGATTTACCAAATAGTAGGTTACGCTGCCTACCTGCGTTCCTTTCTTGACCGGCGCGCATAGGCTTTTCTTGCACACCACATCGGCGGTAATCTCCTCGCCTTCTCTTACCAGCATACGGATAGGCAGCTCCTTGCCCATCTCCTCCACCTGAACAAACACCTCCTGATATGGGCTGCCATCCTTCGCAGCACCGTTTATCACGGGAATAGGTGCGCACACAACACTGGGGGTAAATTCCCGATAAGTATAATGCTCCATCCCATATTCCATTAGCTCTCTGGTGTCGCTCCACTTATAAGTCTTGTTATTCGGCCATCCGCAGGCAAGCAACGACACTACAAAAGTTCTCCCCTCGCTTTCAAGCGCCCCCACATAGCAATATCCCGCCTTGTTTGTGAAGCCTGTTTTGCCGCTTATTGCCCCCTCCATCATGTTAAGAAAAGCATTGTGATTATTACAGGAATAGCTCCTTCCGTTGGCTCCAAAGGTATAGCTCGGAGTGGAAGTAATCTGCAAAAATTCCTGGCTCTTAGGCGATTTTTCAATACAATATGCCATAATACAGGCAAGCTCCTCCGCCGTTGTACAATGCTCCTTCTGCACTACCTCCCCATTGTTGAGCGTAATGCTTTCCGTTGCATCCAAACCGTTGGGAGTAATAAAATATGTATTCTCACAGCCAAGCTCCTTCGCCTTGGCATTCATCAAAAAAGCAAACGCCGCTACCGCCTGCTTGCTTTCCTCCACGCTGTAATCCGCCGTATCCTTTTGCTGCAGCTCTTCGGAGAGACATTTCTTTCCGATATATTCCGCCAGCGCTACTGCCGAATCATTGTGAGATTCCAGCATCAGAGAGTATAACAAATCTCTGACTTGATATTTTTCTCCTCTCTGTAAAAATAATTTTACCTTGGGCATACTTGCTGCATAGGAAGAGACCGTCAGCTCATCGTCCAAATTGCCTTTTTCCAACACTAAAATGCAGGTCATAATTTTCGTAGTGCTTGCCATTGCCATGGGCGTTTCCGCATTTTTTCCGTAAAGCACCCTGCCGGTATCGGCATCCAAAAGCACTGCAGACGTTGCATATAAATCCGGCTCCTCTCCCGCTACCGTCTTTATCTGTAGCTGCAAAATTAAAAATAGGGCGCAAAAAAAGCCCCCTATGAACCTATTTACCCGCTTTCTCCACATTTTGCCGTTTCCGCGTTTTTTAATAGTATATGAGGCTGTTTCTGTTTTTTATTCGTATGTAATTCAGCTAAAAACCAATGGACAGGCAGAAAATCTTCCTACCGTTCTCTTACTAAGGAACTGTTTCTAAACGTCAAGCTGCAGCTGTACCTCCTGCTCCGCCTGCTGTTTGAATTCCTCCAGCTGTACGGGATTTAACTCCGGTAAATCCTCAAGGCTCTTCACCCCGAAGCTGCGCAAGAACTGCTCTGTCGTACCGAACAAAAGCGGTCTTCCGGGGGCATCCAGTCTCCCCAGCTCCGTAATCAAGTCATATTCCAAAAGCTTGTTAATGGCGTGGTCACAGCTCACTCCACGGACTCTCTCAATCTCGATTCTGGTGACAGGCTGCTTGTATGCAATAATAGAAAGGGTCTCTATCACTGTGTCCGTCAACACCATCTTTCTGGGCGTCTTGGCTATCTTAATCAAATACTCATACATATCCGCCTTGGTGCAAAGCTGCACCGCATTATCAAGCTGCGTCAGTACAATACCTCTGTCATCTTTTTCGTACCGTTCTGTCATCTCCCGTAAAATTTCCTTGGTGGTCTTAACATCCTCCTCTATGATATCCGCCAATTTACTGATTTCCACAGACTCTCCCATGGTAAATAAAACAGCCTCGATAACTGCCTCTTGTTTTGTTCTGTCCATTCTATATCTCCCGAATTTTCGTTTCCCGATTCCTATCACGCCACATTTGACGTAATCATAATATCGTCAAAAATATCCTCCTGACTGATATTTATTTTTCCTACCTTCATCAGCTCCAAAATAATCAAAAAAGTGACGATAATCTCCATTTTACTGGATTGCTTTTCCAAAAGCCTGCGAAAGCTAAAGCTCTTATGCGCTCTGGCATACGCCTCCACATAAAGAGTTTTCGCATCCATATCAACCTCCTCCTTCTCAATATTGCCATATTGGCTTCGGATAGGATCAATCTTATCCTCCTGCTTCCTCACAATGGATTTAAAGACTTCATGAAGCTTATTCAAGGTCATGTCACCGATCAGCTCCTCGTAATCCACAGGCTGGCGATATGCCGCCACTTCCCTCGGCAGCTTCTGTTCGCGATACAAATTTCTGGAGGCATCCACCTGACGGTCCTTCAGCTCCAAAGACATATACTTGTACATCTTGTACTCCAACAGCTTCTGTACCAGCTCCGCTCTGGGGTCTTCTTCCTCTCCCTCCTCGTTTACCTCCACGGGTAGCAGCATTTTACACTTAATGTCAATCAGCGTTGCCGCCATTACCAGAAATTCACTCATAACATTCATGTCTCTGGACTGCATCTGCCTGATGTAATCCAGATACTGCTCCGTGATCTCCACAATGGGGATGTCATAAATATCAATTTTATTCTTTTCTATCAGATGAAGCAGAAGATCCAACGGACCCTCAAACGCTTCTAATTTTATAGGTATTGCCATGATCCGCTCCCTTAGCCAGCTCTATTGTATATACCTCACGGCACTCTCATAAGGCATGAACATTCTATATTTTACTAATAATAACCTGCATTTTCAAGCAAAACATATGTTCACAAGAACAACTATGTCTTTCACACATTTCCCAATATTCCTACTCTTCGCTTTCCGTCACAAAATCTACCACCAAAAGCTCTCCGGGGTTAAAGAGCCGAAAGGGGATGGTGTGCATTCCCAATCCTCTGCTCAACAGCATGGTAGACTTGTCCTCCTTAAATACACCGCCGTCATACTTAGGAAATAGCCTCACACTGGGCGATACAATACCATTTCCCCAAAAAGGAATACGCACTATGCCGCCGTGGACATGCCCTGAAAGCACCAAATCCGCACCCCATGCGGCATACTGCAAAAAATAATCGGGATTATGGGCAATCAAAACCGTGTACCGGCTTGTCTCAGGCTTCCCTAAGATACTCTCCAAATAATCTTCTCCCATAGACTGAATTTTAAATCGCTTGTAAAAAAGCTTATCTATTTCGGAGCCATAAATCCCAATGCCGTTCTCCTCTAAAACCGCGTGCTCATTTACAAGGCGATGTACTCCCGCCTCCCTCAAGGCATTCTCATACCGCTCTCCCATATTATCATAAGTTTCGGAATAAAGCTTCATGCGTTGTTCATGGTTACCGCTGCCATAAAAAATTGGATAATCTCTTGCAAGCGCCTCTATCAGGGAAATGGCAATCTCCAGACTCTTACCATTCTTAGCGGTAGGAATATCTCCCGCCACCAAAATAAAATCCGGCTTGCTTTCCCTGATTTTGGCAAGAAGCTGCTCGTTATTTTTTCCGTAACATTTATTGTGCAAATCGGCAAGCACCACAGCCCTGCAGGGCTTTTTAATTCTTCTGTCCGAAAAGCTATGCCGTACCACCACAAAACGGTTGCTGTCATAAATCATAACCCACAGTATGATTAGTAAAAGCACAATTAAAATTGTAATTAAAATATTNNTCANAANGGAACCTGACCNNCCCGTAAAAGTNCCTGCCCGGCTGGAACGGCATGATGCCCCGACNTCCTACNCTACTTACCTACGCAGTGCAAACNCGGAAGCAGACTTCCTCGTTCACNGGCTTTCGCCCTATGTTAGCCCACAGAGACAGCGGGGCTTACATGCAAGCATGATGCCCCGCTGTCTCTGTGGGCTAACGCACTGCTCAATGCTATCGTGAAAAGTATACCACATTTTTCTTCCTTACAAAAGGAAAAAGCCGATAGTTTTTTTCAGGTAATCAAGAAACACAGCCCTCTCAATATCCTGCCCGTACAGGACGGGCGCCGTTCCAATCTCTACACCGTTTAAAAAATATCTGGCGCAGCCTGCCTCCTCACCTGCCTTAACAGGTGCTTTCACCTTTTCGGGCAGCTCCAGCTTTTTCTCCACCTGTCCCAAGTCGTTGCCTGCGACGTCCAAATAGCGGAATTCTCCCATATAATGAATGGGAACCTCCTCTGACCCCCCTCCCTCAACCTTTAAGGGCGGAAGCTGCTCCTTATTCTCATCTATGTAAAGTTTACAAGTACTAAATCCGTAAGTAAGAAGCGCCTGCGCCTCGGAGAACCTTGTTTTGGTGTCCGGTGCCCCCAAAATTACCGCTATCAAATCGATGCCGTCCTTGCTCGCCGTTGCCGAAAGACAATATTTCGCCTTTTTTGTGGAACCCGTCTTCAATCCCGTTGCCCACTGATATTGCTTTAAAAGCTTGTTCGTGCTGGACAGAGTGAAATTAATGGAACCTTGTCTGGTTACATGAGTAATGTCCTCCATCCAAATCTGAGTGTAATGAAACACATCCGGGTGTTTGGTAGTCAGTTATATGGACATGCTCGCCACATCTTTTGCACTGGTATAATGACCGTCAGAATCCGTCAGTCCGCAGCAATCCTCAAAGTTCGTATCCAGCATCCCAAGCTCCTTTGCCTTTTCGTTCATCATATCGACAAACGCCTCTTCGCTCCCTGCAATATGTTCCGCCACCGCTACACAGGCATCATTTCCCGATGCAACAGCAATACATTTTAGCATAGTATCCAAGGTCTGAATCTCCCCCTGTGCCAGATACACCTGAGAACCTCCCATGGAGCTCGCATGCTCGCTGACCAGCACCTCATCCTCCAGCTTTATCTTTCCCGCATCAATCTGCTCAAAAGCCAGCAAAAGGGTCATTATNTTAGTAATACTTGCAGGGCTTNTTCTAGTNGAAGNATCCTGCTCAAAAANCACCTGACCTGTGGATGCCTCTATTAAAATTGCCGAGGGCGATGTAATCTGAACCTGTGCCTTCGCCGGAAGTCTTGAGGATAAAATAAAAACCAAGCATAAAAACACCGCTGTAATTCTTTTTTTCCAATACATAAAAATGCCACACTCCCTATTTTCTTCTAATAAAGAATATGGGAATGCGGCAAATTATATTCCTGTAGGGTTCTCTTAATACCATCTCGCAATAAAAGAGTGACAGCGTTCCACGATTCTGTCTCTTTTCCCTTTGACATCTACTTGAAATACCTTTAACAGCTGAACGGTATAATCAATAGCCACACCAAAGAGAATCAGACATATCAGAACCGTTCCGACACGCATATCCACCATGTCCACCAATCCAAGGATGGCGGCATGCACAAAATGAACCACACCTATGGCATAAAATCCCCACGCAACCGTACTTTCCAGACAAATGATTCCTTGAAAATTAAGGGGCTTCTCATTATAATCCCACCAAAGCTCACCCAGAAACTTAATCATTCCTCTGCCCACGATATACTCAAAAATAGTAGCTAAAACAGCGCCAATCAAATAAACCTTCAGGTATTGCCCTTTCAGCGGACCCAGAATCAAATAACAGGATACTGCACCAAATCCATAAATCGGGCAAAAAGGTCCTTTGCCAAATCCTCTGTTGGTTATCTTTTTATTACAGAATGACATATAAATAGATTCTAAAAGCCATCCCAGCATACTGTAAACTACAAATGCCCCCACCAGATGATATAAATCAACACCAACTAAATCTTTTGTCCACATGCTTCCACCCCTCAGTTTTCCTACGTGTGTTACAGTTCAGCCATGCAGAACCTTGCAGCCCTTTAGGCACGGCACTTAGCTAATTGCCTGCGGGAACAAACTGTCCAAAACATATTGTATACAAAAAATTGTACATTCCGACAGCTATAAGTCACATGACTGCATAAAACGTAAAAGTCCTCAGTCGTTTTATCGGCTAAGGACTTTTAGTTTAGTTATATTTACGTTTTCTTGCTGCTTCAGATTTCTTCTTACGTTTTACGCTTGGCTTCTCGTAATGCTCTCTCTTACGAATCTCCTGCTGAATACCTGCCTTAGCACAGCTTCTCTTAAAACGACGTAAAGCGCTATCTAAAGTTTCGTTTTCTTTTACGATTACGTTTGACATGACTACACCCGACCTCCCTTCAGTCCCTCTAGTAACATGACTGATTGGGTTATTCTTATGTACAGCGTTTTACCACATGCACACTATACACATTATAACACAAAATATTCTGCCGTCAACCATTTTTTTCAAGAAATATACACATTTTATATTTTTATATTTATTCTACCTCCGGTTCCCGCTAAATCGGCAAACTAACCTCCAAAAAAGGCTGAATTGTTATGCCAGCTGCCCGTCCAACACCTTGGCAGCCTCTTTGATAGCCTCGGGAATCCCTGCCGGATTCTTACCGCCCGCCTGTGCCATATTGGGGCGTCCGCCGCCACCGCCGCCTACAAGCGCCGCAATGCCTTTAATCAGATTTCCTGCATGGGCGCCGGATTTTACAGCGCCTTCCGTTGCCATTGCAATCATATTGACCCTGCCGTCTTGATTGGACAGAAGAACTACAACACCCTCTCCCAGCTTTTCCTTAAGCTGGTCGCCGAGTTCCCGCAGACCGTTCATATCCACACCGTCCACGCTAACTGCAAGCAGCTTCATGCCCTTTACTTCCACAACGCTGTCCATTACATCGCCGAGAGCGTCCTTTGCCGCCTTACTCTTCAACGACTCATTTTCGGAAACGAGCGCTTTCATTTCAGCCATCACATGCTCACATCTTTCAACAAGTGCCCCAGGTGTTGACTTCATGACCTTGCTTGCCTCCTCCAGAACTTTCTCCAGACCACGATAATATGCAAATACACCGTTGCCGGTCAACGCTTCAATTCTGCGCACGCCCGCAGCCACACCATTCTCGGAGATAATTTTGAATGCAGCAATCACACCTGTGTTTGCCACATGAGTGCCGCCGCAGAATTCTACGGAGAAATCTCCCATTTTTACTACACGAACCTTCTCGCCGTACTTTTCGCCAAACAACGCCATCGCGCCTGTTTTCTTGGCATCCTCAATATTCATGACCTCGGTGACAACCGGAATGTTCTCTGCAATCTTCTCGTTGACAAGCTTCTCCACCTTGTCAAGCTCTTCCTTTGTCATAGCAGTAAAATGACTGAAGTCAAAGCGCAGCCTCTCCCCGTCCACATAGGAGCCGTTCTGCTCTACATGGCTTCCCAGCACCTCCCGCAAAGCCTTTTGGAGCAAATGGGTTGCGGAATGATTCTTACAGGTATCGGCTCTGTTTTCTGCATTTACGGTAAGCGTAGCCGAATCTCCCACCTTAATCATGCCGTGGGTGACTGTTCCGATATGCCCCACCTTGCCGCCAAGGAGCTTAACGGTATCCTTTACCTCAAAGCTGCCGTCCTTGGTGGTAATTATACCGTTGTCCGCATTCTGACCGCCCATGGTAGCATAAAAAGGTGTCTCCTCCACGATAACAGTGCCTACCTGTCCATCGCTGAGCGCCTCCACAAGCTCCGAATCGGTAGTCAAAACCGTAATCTTGGAATTGTGCTGAAGTCTGTCATAGCCCACAAACTCCGTTGTGATAGAAGGATCTATAGATTCGTACACAGTCACATCGGCCCCCATATAGTTTGTGACCTTTCTTGCCTTGCGTGCCGTCTCCTTCTGCTTCTCCATACTCACACCAAAGCCTGCTTTATCAATGGTAAAGCCCTTTTCTGCCAAAATCTCCTCGGTTAAATCCATGGGAAAGCCNTAGGTATCATATAGCTTGAAGGCATTCTCACCGTTAAGCTCGGTAACTCCNTTTGCCTTCATTTCCTCNTCCATTTCACTTAAAATACTNAAGCCTTGGTCNATGGTCTTGTCAAACNTATCCTCCNCCTGNGTGAGAACATTTAAGATAAATGCCTTTTTCTCGTCAAGCTCGGGATAACCGTCCTTGCACTCGTCAATAACGGTCTTACTCAAATCAGACAGAAATTTACCTTCAATACCAAGAAGCCTGCCATGTCTTGCCGCACGGCGAATCAGACGTCGGAGCACATAACCTCTTCCCTCATTAGAAGGCATAATACCGTCACTGATCATAAAGGTTGAGGAACGGATGTGGTCGGTAATCAGACGAATGGAAACGTCCTTTGCGGCGTCCACCTGATAGGTTACGCCCGCAATCTCACAAATCCGGTCACGGATTGCCTTCATGGTATCAATGTCAAATACGGAATCCACGTCCTGAACTACCACAGCAAGACGCTCCAGACCCATGCCCGTATCAATATTTTTCTGTGAAAGCTCGGTGTAATTACCGTGTCCGTCATTGTCGAACTGGGTAAATACGTTATTCCATACCTCCATAAAGCGGTCACAGTCACAGCCCACCTTACAGTCAGGCTTGCCGCAGCCATACTTTACACCTCTGTCATAGTAAATCTCGGAACAGGGGCCGCAGGGACCTGCGCCATGCTCCCAGAAATTGTCACAGTCACCGTTCTCGTCACGATAGAAGCGGGTTATCTTTTCGGCAGGAACGCCGATTTCCTTTGTCCAGATATCGAACGCCTCTTCATCCTCACAATAAATGGAAGGATAGAGTCTCTCCGGCTCCATTCCGATCACCTGAGTCAAAAATTCCCAGCTCCACGCTATGGCTTCATGCTTAAAATAATCGCCAAAGGAAAAATTTCCCAGCATTTCAAAAAAAGTCAGGTGACGCGCCGTTTTTCCCACATTCTCAATATCTCCGGTACGCACGCACTTCTGGCAGGTAGTCACCCTGCGTCTGGGCGGAATCTCCTGACCTGTAAAGTAAGGCTTCAAGGGCGCCATGCCGGAATTGATTATCAACAAGCTGTTATCGTTATGAGGCACTAAAGAAAAGCTTTNCATTTTTAAATGNTCNTTACTCTCGAAAAAGNNAAGGTACAGNNTTCTAAGTTNATTTACNCCATATNNCTTCAATGGTTNTTCNTCCNTCCTANTATCNNTAATTAATTTACGCCCAAAAGGCAAGTTTATAGTAAAAGTAATAAAATAATTCGGGATTCGCCTCACGCAAGGTATTGCTGCTGTCTGTAAACAGTAACAGGAATGCAAATGCCATACCTATGGCAAACATTATGTTTTGAGCCTTCCGCAGCATTAGGGTTCCCTCTTCGCTTTCCCTTTTACTTATCCACTTCGTGAACCATGCAAACAATGCGGACAAATAAAACAGCCAGCCAAAATCGCCGTAGTATCTAAACAGCGCCGCCGGAATTCTCCCCAGCTCAAAGCCTCTTTTTGTCATATCATTAGTCGTGAGATTATAATTGGCTCCAAAGTCAAAGGGCGAATCAAAACGTTTCCAATTATACAGCATCAGTCCTATTGCCACAAAGACATAGGACAACACTGCCAACGTGGTTTTCCCCTTGCTGACTGCGGAAAACAGCTGTCTCTTTATAAAGACCGCATCCCAATATATGGGAATGATAAGCAGAGAACCCAATACAAGCTGAGGTTTGCAGCCCGCCACCAATGCCATGCACAGACAGCCTGCAACCAATTTCCACCCAGAAACCCTCTCCTCCTCCAGAGAAGAAATCCAAAAATTTATTCCCAGCAGGGATAATGTTACTCCCAATAAAATAGGCAGCGAATAGAAGCCGGTCTCCGCATAATTGTCAGAACCCCGCAGCCGTTTATCATTAACAACGTGCAAAGCAGCCACGTTATGTAGGGTATGCTGTCCTTAAAATACCGNTTTACAATATTTTCGCTCANTCTGANTNCTGCNANCACAAAAANGATTCCGGTCATCATAACGCTAAGCCACTGAAGACAGTACAAAATAATTATCGTTTGCCTCATCCAGCCCATATACCATAATGGGAGTTGTTGTTCCTTCTTTGCCCTCTGCATCCAGCCTTGTAAAATTTACTTTTAATACATCTACTTTCTTTCCTATGTCATATATTTCTATATACAGGGGATTGTCTGTTAAAGTAATTGTGCCGTCCGGATTCTCTTCCCCGCCGCTGCTTATTTTGTAAGCAGCATTTTCAGGCTCCTTAACAAACGAAAAGTAAGATGCGTATTGGCAAACCGTCACCTCTATTACAAGAGCGAGTAAAATCGCCAGCACCGGATTAAAACATTTTTCCCTCATCTTTCCTCTCATTCCACCACTTAAAAGCCTCTATATTCACCTGCTTAAAAGGTAAATTTATCCGCAAAGTATACATCCAAATCGGCAATCGCCACACGCTCCTGCTCCATTGAATCACGGAAACGTACAGTTACGCAGCCGTCGGTCTCGGACTCAAAGTCATAAGTAACACAGAAGGGCGTGCCAACCTCATCCTGACGGCGGTATCTCTTACCAATATTTCCTCTGTCATCAAATTCACAGTTATATTTCTTGGACAGCTCCATAAAAATTTTATCGGCGCCCTCATTCAGCTTCTTGGAAAGAGGCAGCACCCCGATTTTTACGGGGGCAAGCGCCGGATGGAAACGAAGCACGGTACGCATGTCGCCGCCCTCCAGCTCCTCCTCATCGTAAGCCGCACACAAAAAGGCAAGGNCANCNCGGNCCGCACNAAGNGNCGGTNCAATTACATAAGGTATGTATTTTTCCTTCTTTTCATCATCAAAATAGCTCATATCTTCGCCGGATGTATTGGCATGCTGAGTCAAATCATAATCGGTTCTGTCCGCAATACCCCAAAGCTCACCCCAGCCGAAGGGGAATAAAAATTCAATGTCGGTGGTTCCCTTACTGTAGAAGCAAAGCTCCTCAGGGCTATGGTCGCGAAGGCGCATCTCATCTTCCTTCATGCCAAGGCTTAACAGCCAGTCGCGGCAGAAGCCTCTCCAATACTGAAACCATTCCATATCGGTTCCCGGCTCACAGAAGAATTCCAGCTCCATCTGCTCGAACTCTCTGGTACGGAAGGTAAAGTTACCCGGTGTAATCTCGTTTCGGAAAGATTTACCAATCTGTCCAATACCGAAAGGAATCTTTTTGCGGGAGGTTCTCTGTACATTCTTAAAATTCACAAAGATACCCTGTGCCGTCTCAGGACGCAGATATACAGTATTCTTAGCATCCTCGGTAACACCCTGAAATGTCTTAAACATCAGGTTAAACTGCCTGATATCGGTAAAGCTGTGCTTACCGCAACTGGGGCAGGGAATATTTTTCTCTTCAACAAAGCTCTTCATCTGCTCCTGACTCCATGCGTCAACGCTCTCTGTGAGGGCAATCCCATTCTCTTCGCAGAAATTCTCTATCAATTTATCCGCACGAAAACGCTCATGACATTCCTTACAATCCATTAACGGGTCGGAAAAGCCTCCCAAATGACCGCTTGCCACCCAGACTTGCGGATTCATTAAAATTGCACAATCCACACCTACATTATAGGGATTCTCCTGCACAAACTTCTGCCACCATGCCTTTTTTACGTTGTTCTTAAGCTCCACACCCAGATTACCGTAATCCCATGTGTTGGCAAGTCCGCCGTAAATTTCCGAACCGGGATATACAAATCCTCTCGCTTTCGCAAGTGCTACGATTTTTTCCATTGTCTTTTCCATGTTACTTCCACACCTTTCCGCAGTCTGCTCTCTCTGCCTTATGAAACTACATTATCTTATTTTAATAGAATATATACTAAGCCTTCTGCCTTTGTGGCATCCACACTGCCGTCCTGATTGTAAATGACGCCCTCGCTCACATAGGTAACTCTTTTGGGGCAATAAATAACAACCTTTTCGTCTGTAATAATCAAATATTTATCTGAAGCCGCAAGCAACTGATCCTTTGACAGGATCGTATTGTCCTTGACATGGTAAAGCACAGCGTCCAGATTAAACTGCTTTTGCACGGCATCCGCCACTGTTCCATAGAATAAACTGCCTTCATTGTAGCCCGTGTAGGTCTCCGCACTGTCAAACTGATACTCAATTATGGCTTTATCACTTCTATCCGCAATTACCTCTGCATTTACCACTACTATAGGGATATTGTCTCCCATCTGATTCTTGGTATTATATTCCCCTGCCTCGGCAACCGCCATATTGGTAAGCTCCGTTATATTGTAATACTCTTTGTCAAACTCCTCTACAACGTAAGCGCCTATCCTGCCCTCTTTGCTAATGGAAATAGTGGACTGGTCTATTACCTCCGGCAACTTTTCCTGATTACAGCCTGAAAGCAAAAGAACCGCCAAACAGCAAACGCCAAACCTTATATTTTTCCTCATAAATAAAGAGTCTCCTTTAACTTTTACTGACCNGACGANTTACATTATACCCAACTTAAGGNGGAATTTNAACAGAGAGTTTTCAATATTTCAANANTTTTGAAATCATGNTCCATAAAACGTTTACGANATTGCTCTGNTACNGACTGTAATTCCTCCATCACAATATCGTTTACCGTAAAGGTATAGAGCTTTTCTATCGTACTCGCCGCTATGTACTGAATCGTATAGATTGTGGATTCCGAAAGCACTCTGTCCGCAGGCACACCGGGAAATTCTCCGTTTACTGCGATAGCCTTCAATTCATAAATGCACTTTATCAACCGATTGGAAAGCGCCGGTGCCGACAACGCCTTTAGGGATTGATACAGAAGCTTTAGCATCTGTCGTTCATCATTGTTTTCTCTTGTATAATAATCTGCCACCTCCGCAAAATACATACCATAGTAGGCTCCCTCATAATCCGTCATTAAATCCTCAAAGTAATTTTGAATTTCCGCCTCCGACACCGTGTAGGAATTTCTTCCCGCATACAATTTAAAATTGCCAAAAGAAAAGGGATTCGTCGCTGCCGCCAAACGATTGCCGGGTTTTCTGGCGCCCTTGGCAAAGGCAGAAATTTTTCCCTTCTCCTTAGTCAGCAGACAGATGCGTCTGTCATATTCCCCAACGGCTGTCTGCTTCAGTATCATTCCTGTTACACATACGAACTCCTGCATAAGGCTTCGCTCCTTGCTGCCCTGAATTTTCATTACCCCATCCGTAGGCTGCGCTATTGCCAATGACAGAGTTATATGCGGTATCACAACCGCTTTTATAAGATAAATAATCCTCTATTTTCCCGGTACTTTCAAATTGCTTCCAGTAATTTAATGACTGCATCTTATGCTTCCCCCTAATCAGTTTCGTAAAATTTATTGCCTGTATTAGGGTTTGCAGTTTGCCGTTTTCTATTCGCTCATTGTAATATCTTTGGGATTGTAGCCAAAGTTTTTTAAAAGGAAATCACTGTCTCTCCAATCCTTTTTCACCTTTACCCAAAGCTGTAAATTTACTTGCACTTCCAGCAGCTCCTCTATCTCGGGACGCGCCGCGGAGCCTATTTTCTTAAGCATTTGTCCGCCCTTGCCGATAATAATTCCTTTGTGGGACTCTCTTTCGCAGATAATGGTCGCTTCTATATCACAAAGCTTTTTTCGCCGCTTCANGCTNTCAATACTGNCGGCANTGCCGTNAGGTATCTCCTCCTCCAAAANGCGCANCGCTTTCTCCCTTATCAGCTCCGCCACANTCTGGCGCATGGGCTNGTCCGTGATTGTATCCTCATCATAAAACGCCACTCCATAAGGAAGATATTTAAAAATGCATTGTATCAGCGTATCGGTATTGTCTCCCTTTAATGCGGATACCGGCACAATTTCCTGAAAATCCAGCTCCCGGCGATAGGCATCAATAAAGGTAAGTATCTCTTCCCNTTTTACGGTATCCGTCTTATTGATTACTAAAATCACAGGAGTCTTGGTTTTTTTTAGCTGCTCAATAATATGTCTTTCTCCTGCTCCGATAAATGTGGTGGGTTCCACCAGCCATAGTATCACATCCACCTCGTTTAATGTATGCTCAGCCACATTTACCATGTAATTCCCCAGCTTATTTTTCGCCTTATGGATTCCCGGGGTGTCCAAAAATACAATCTGCCCCTCCTCCAATGTCAAAACCGTCTGTATGCGGTTGCGTGTAGTCTGCGGCTTATTGGAAGTAATTGCTATCTTTTGCCCAATAAGCTGATTCATTAAAGTTGACTTTCCCACATTGGGCCTGCCGATTAGGGTTACAAAGCCTGATTTATATGCCGGATTTTCTTTCATCTGTAATCTCTTTCCTTATCTTCATATTCTGTTTATTATAATTTCATATACAACCTTAGGAAGCTGTGCTTTGCCGCACAGCTTCCTACCATATTTGTTTTTTCCTGCTTATTCTATTGCTTATTGTGGCGGCTGAGACGGCTGCTGCGCGTTTTGCTGTACCTGTTGCGCGTTTTGCTGAGCTTGCTGTGCCTGCTGGAACATCTGCATCTGCCTTGCCTGCATCTGCGCCTGCTGCTTTGCCCTCTCCTCAGCCTGCTTTGCTCTCTTCTTATCTCCCTGCTGTATCAACAATCGAATTACAATTACCAATACTGTAACAACAATCGCCAACAAAATCAAGTAGGGAAGATTGATCAAAAGCCTTACTACTAATTCTACCAAACCGTCTCCAATATTTTTCAGACTGTCTAAAAATCCGCCGCTGATACGCTCCCAGACTGTTTCCTCCTGTACGGGGGTCAGCACCTCTACCTCGTCAATATTCAGATAAACTGTACTGTAATCCACCTTGTTATCATAGGTGCGAAGCTGGGATTCCATACTTTCCATCTGGTATCTGATATCAGATAAACGACTCTCTATGGTAATGATATCTTCAATTGTCTCCGCTCTTTCAAGAAGCTCCAAAAGTCTTGTATGCTCGGTCTGCAGAGCCTCCTTATGACTTTGCAAATCCACATAGTTCAGAGTAATATCCTCCACATTGTCTGAGCGTCTGACTACATTACTGATGCCTGATATAGTGTTCAGGAAATCATCCAGATTCTCCGCAGGAATCCGGATTGTCATTTCAGCATTGCGCCTGCTTGAATAACCGTAATAACTGCTGCCATTATAGGTATTCATGCTCTCTATGTACCCTCCAAGGATCCTTACCTGATTTTGGATAGATGCCGTAAGAGAATCAAATTCTCTTGTCTCCACATCCATATTCACTGTCTGTATCAGCTTTCGGTTAGTCTGTGCCGCACTGTCGCTGACACTCTCGGATTTTGATACGCCCTCCAACATTTCCCCAGCTTCTGCGGCAGCAAAACTATAGCTGTCGTTATTTATGTTACCGCCGGCGTTTCCCTGAGGCATCGCCATATCGTAAGCCATATCATACTTTGAGGCGCTTCCGCAGCCTGTAAGCAATACCACCATACAGGCTGTGAGTAACCCCACGGCAAAATTACCGTTAAAATAGGTTTTCTTTTTTCGTTTTCTTACTTTTTTCATAGTTTCCCTCCCATCTATATTATCCGTCAATATCAATATTGGCTTATTGATATTGACGGAATTTATTAAAACAGGTTTTCTATTTTCATAAATTTATCTTCTTCCTCTTTAATTCTGCTGGAATTACCTACAACACAGAGGAAATCCTCCTCCATAAATGCCTGAATGTATTCTGACAACGCACGAATATCCTCAGGAGCAGCCGAAAGTACCTCGTCTCTCTCCATCTGTTGTAGTTCATCGGTAATCCCCGTCATATAAGCACTCAGAGACTGCAAGCCCTTTGCGGCAGGATTCAGAGGCGTATCTAAATCACTGACAGCGCCTATGATATATTGTGTCATAGTACGCTCGTCAGCCTCAAACCCGGAAATTGCCTGCGCTGCCTTTTCATAAACCTCCAGCGTTTTAACCAGATTAGGGTCTCTGTAGGACACAAAATAGCTCTCACCCGTCTTTCCGAAGCTGCACATACAGCCGTAAGCGCCTCCCTTCACCCTGACATTCATCCATAAATACTCATAGCCCAGCAGTACCTTCAGCACCTTAAGCGCCCCCGTATAAGGAAGCCCCTTCCTTCGGAAATTTCCTGCCCTGCATACATACTGTACCTGCCCGGAGGTCATAAAGCCCTCGTTCTTTTTGCTGACATTGGGAACATAGTGCTCCTTCTTCACATTGCAGGTATAAAGGCTTTTCTTAAGTTCCTCCACAGGAGCATACAGCCTATCCACCGCTTTTCTATCACCGACAAAATCTACCATAAGATTTTCCTTGCGGAAAATCATTTTGGCAAGCTCGCTCAGTTTTTCTACAAGAGCTTCCTTCTCCTCGTCAAAATGCTCCTCCAGATGTGCAACCAGACGATAAAAGGGAATTCCTGACAATTCCTCGTTCAGTGCTCCGGCAACACTGCCGTAGGACATTGCCCTGCCCGCGGCAACGCTGTGGCCTCCTGATATCATCTGTGCNTGCAAACGGGATTTACCNTCCGCCAGAATTTCANATATACGNTTTGTATCNGTAAAATNACTGGTGAGANTAATCTCCTTAAGCNGCCCGANTGCCTTTTCAATATTATCATACAACACTTTCGTTTTCAGCTCTAAGGTTACCCTGCATTTCTGTAAATCACTGACGTTTCCGTAAGCATTATTCACCGTCGCCATGCCTCCGGTAATCAGATTTATTTCGTTAAACAAATCCCCATACTGATAATGCTCGGTATTTAAAAGCCCAAGGCAGCTTTTAAATACACCCACATAGGGAAAATACTCCGACGGGATCTGATCCAAATCAAAAACAAGCCTCAAATATCCGATTCCATTGGTAAAAAGCTCATGATATAAAAGCTTTGTCTCACCTATGGCAAGTTCTTCATTCACAAAGCCTGCCGCTTCCTTCTTCATATCCTCGCGCTTTAACATGGGCAGCTTTTCCAAATCTTCCTTGCTGTCCTCCTTCTCTTGAAATGCGGTAAGCGCTCGGTGTTTCTCTATAACCTCAGCAAGCTCTTTTTCAGTCATAGCAGCCTTTTTACGGGCAAGCTCTTCCTTAAGCGCCGCCTCCTGCTCCTCCAAAAGCCCCGCCTTAGGCTTCAAAATAACAATACTGCGATGCTGATTCTCCAAAAGATAGGTCTTTACCAATGCTTCAAAGTAGCCGCCCTTTACCTTCTTGCGAAGCTCGGCAAAGGTATTGTTCGCCTCAATATGAATAAAGGGCTTGCTCTCATCGTAAAGCCAGCTGTCAAGCATTTGCAGTCCATACATAAGCCCCTTGGGATAGGAGCCGAAATCCGCCTCCCTGTATTTGAACTCGTAATAATTGATACCTGCAAGCAGCGCCTTCTCATCGAAACCGTTGTTTACAATATCCTGTAAAACTTCTTCTATAGTGGACAGAAATTCCTCCTCCCTCAAAAGGGAGGTATCTTTTGCCACTACACTAAAATAGGGCTGTCTAATACCGTTTTCATAAATGCTGTAAACATCCTTCCCTATTCCCCGGTCCACCAGCGTCTGTTTAAGGGGCGCTCCCGGTGCGGAGCAGAGAGCATAATCCAAAATCTGAAATGCCACATACAGCTCTCTGTCTAAGCTGTCNGCTACGGACATATTCNGGNAAAGATAGGTGTTTTNCTCTTCGTTCTCCCCGTCATTTATGGGATATTCCTTCACAACCCTATTTACCTGTTCAAAGGCAGCCTGCTCTTCAATATGGGAATCCACCTCCATAGGGTCAAATCCTGATAAATAATGCTTATCGATAAAATCAAGCTGCTCAGCCATATCCATATTTCCGTACAGATAAATATAACTGTTGGAAGGATGATAATATTTACCGTGGAATTCAAGAAACTGCTCATAGGTAAGCCGTGGGATTGCCTCGGGGTCTCCGCCGGACTCACAGCCATAGGTGGTGTCAGGATACAGAGAACTCATCATCTCCCTCTCCAGAACATCATCCGGCGATGAGAACGCGCCCTTCATCTCATTGTAAACAACACCGTTGATGGTCAGCTCATCCTCAATGTCTTCCAGCTCATAGTGCCAGCCCTCCTGACGGAAAATAGCTTCGTTTTTATAAATATTGGGATAGAATACCGCATCCAGATAAACATGAACTAAATTCTGAAAATCCTTGTCGTTACAGCTTGCCACCGGATAAAGCGTCTTATCGGGATAGGTCATAGCATTCAGAAAGGTATTGAGAGAACCCTTAACCAGTTCCACAAAGGGATCCTTAATGGGAAATTCCTTAGAGCCGCATAATACGGAATGCTCCAGAATATGTGCCACGCCGGTGGAATCCTTTGGAGGTGTGCGAAATCCGATGTAAAACACCTTATTCTCATCATCGTTAGCAAGCAGCGCCACTCTTGCACCTGTCTTCTTATGTCTCATCAGGAAGCTCGTGCTGTTAATGTCGGTAATTTCTCTTTTTTCCAATACCTCATAGCTAGTCAATTCTTCTATTTTCATGTTCTGTACCATTCCTTCTTAAATTTTTTACAGCTATTCAGAGCCATTTACAAAATCGCCTCTGCGAGGCTTCCCTTTTGCTCATGAATGGCTTCTCGCCTAAAATGTCATCAGCGCCAGCTTGCTCATGCTAAGCTCCTGAACCACCACGCCCTGAGCCTCCTTCTGGGCGGGCGTCATCGCCGCAAGCTGCTCCACGGTCAAAACTTTTGTAGCGTACCGCCTGCTGCGCTTTCCTGTAACGGATTTTTTCTCCTCTATCACATTGATCTTAACCTTTGCTTTTATCTGCTTATAAATTTTTACTATAAAGCTCTCAGGCTTTAAGTAATATAGGTGTGTCTCCAAGGTGTCCTGCAAATCTACCTCCGGTAAAATATATCGTTCCACAATCAGACGGAATTTAAACGAAATATTCTCCTCCTCAAGGATTTCTCCTATGGTATATTTTGTTCCCACATACAGAGTAGTCGTATCCTGCATACTGTATTTATTATCTTCATATACCGTCTTTTGCATACCGCTTTCGCTCTCCGTTTCATAAAAACCCATTATTCTGCCAAATCAATATATTCAATTCTAAAACCGCTCATCCTGACCGCGTCCAAAATCGCCTTTCTGGTAAGCTTCGTCTCCAAGGCAAGCTCCTCCACCGTAACCTTACGGTGCAAATCCTCGGAAAGCTCCTTCGCCTTCTCCAAGACCTCGTTGACCTTATCCGCCACCTTTTGGTCTTTTTTCTGATTGTCGGCATTCTCTTTAATATGTTCTTCCATGGCATCCATAATCATTTTGCCAAGCATCCCTTGCGCTTCCTCCGGTTTTTCAAGACTTCCCAGCATGGTAACGCCCATGGCAAGCGCCACGTTACCCTCACCGATTAAGTCCTCCAAAAAAACGCCCTGACCGGTATACAGCTTCGCAATCTCCGCCACATCATGTAAATGCAGCTCCACCAGCCTGTTCTGCGCCTGCGCATCACCTGCCATTGCAGAAATAATACATGCCGTCCTCTCACCCTCGCCGCAGGTAGGAAGACCCGCTATCTCGTCAAGATAATCCTGCAGATAGTCTCGCTCCTCGTCTGTCAGGAAATCATCGGGGTTCATCGGCTCACCGATTCCCACCTTATGCTTCACCAGATAATCATAAACCAGCTGAAGCTGTTCGTTTGAAAGCTCTAATTCGGCAAAAGCCTCCTGTACCTGTTCCTCACTGACGCAATTTCCTTGCTCCTTTGCAAGCTTTCGCAGCTTTTCTAACGACTGGGCAAACAATACCTCTTTATTCATAAATAATAACCATGCCTTTCTTAAACCGCAAATTCTTCATCCGTTTACTTTACGTGCTCATGGGTAAACAAATGATCCTGACAATATTCATAATTGCCGTTGCATTTAGAACAAAAACGAAATTCCAATTCGGGGTTGCTCTCCTCGGTTCTGCCGCAGATTACACATTTATGGGTAGTGGGTTTCATCCCCTGCCTTACCTGTTGCTTAAACTCCACCCTACGCTTCACCTGCTTAGGATTCATGTGGGAGAGATTTTTGGAACGGAGGTAAAAAACGCCGAAGTTTAACAGCGCTGCTCCTATCAAGAACTTGTGGAAAACGCTTCCCACCACCATTGTATACACCATAAGAGCGGCATCCAGAATTCCCATCCACTTTACCTTTACGGGAATCACAAACATTAAAAGCACCTGCACATCGGGATAAGTTGCCGCAAATGCGAGGAATACAGAAAGATTAATATAATAGGTGCTGAAAATCCTTGCCGCACCCACAATCTGCATGTTATATGTCCAAATCCCGGCAAATATCTCCGCCGTTTCCCCTACAACGAAATATACATAAGCCATACATAGGAAGCTTCCGATAATGGTAAACAACAGCCCCGTTAAAATATATACATTGTATCGATAGGTTCCCATGGTTCTTTCCATAGAGGTACCGATATTATAGAAAAACAACAGCATCACAATAGTAAGCCAGTCAAAGCTGTCCGGAGGAACTACCAGCCATGTAAAAAGCCTCCAGACCTCTCCGTGCAGAATCCTATAAGGGTCTAAAGTCAGATACACAAAAAAAGTATTGTTTATCAGCTGAATGATATACCCCACTATATAACACAGAATCAATACCAGCGTAAGATTCGGTATCGCATACTTTCCAAACTTTTTCTCGAACTTTCCCATTTTTTGTTTGTCTCCTCCATCCTGTCAAGCTATTCCTCCATGCCGGAGCGTTTTTTGCATGAAGCATTCATTTCCCGCATAGCTTTTACTATGGCGGATAAGCTTCCGCCATAACTGCTTTTTCCATTTTAACATTACCTCGTAAATAAGTAAACAAACCAATTCCCGATTTTAGATACTTTTTAGTTTTTACAGTTTTTGTTCATTGCAATTTCGTATTTTGTGTCGTATAATGCAAAGGAATGTCGATTTTAGGAAGGATGTATCTATATATGAATTTACAGAAAAATAAAGCTGCCTTAGGTATTGATATTGGTTCCACTACCGTTAAGATTGCTATTTTAGATGAAAATCATAATATTTTATTTTCCGACTACGCAAGACACTTTGCTAATATCAGGGAAACGCTTTCAACCCTGCTGAATAAGGCATATAACGAGCTTGGGAATCTTACCCTGTATCCCATGATCACCGGCTCCGGCGGATTGACGCTTGCCAATCACTTAGGAGTACCCTTTACCCAAGAAGTGATTGCCGTTGCCACCTCCCTGAAGGAGCTTGCCCCCATAACGGACGTTGCCATTGAGCTGGGCGGCGAGGACGCCAAGATTATCTATTTCGAGGGCGGCAATGTGGAGCAGCGTATGAACGGTATTTGTGCCGGAGGTACCGGCTCCTTTATCGACCAGATGGCTTCCCTGATACAGACCGATGCATCGGGCTTAAACGAGTATGCCAAAAATTATAAATCTCTATACACCATTGCGGCGCGCTGCGGTGTATTTGCCAAAACCGATATACAGCCTCTGATTAACGAGGGCGCCACCAAGGAGGACTTATCTGCCTCTATCTTTCAGGCGGTGGTAAACCAAACTATCAGCGGACTTGCCTGTGGCAAGCCCATCAGAGGACATGTTGCTTTCTTGGGCGGACCCCTCCACTTTTTGTCCGAACTGAAGCTCGCCTTTATCCGCACCTTAAAACTGGACGAGGAACACATTGTTGACACCGACAATTCCCATCTTTTTGCGGCTATCGGCTCCGCGCTGAATGCCAAAAAAGAGGTTTCTTACACTATGGAGGAAATGGTGGGCAAGCTCTCCTCCGAGATACACATGGAGTTTGAAGTAGAGCGTATGCAGCCCTTGTTTGCAGACAATGCCGAATACGAGGCATTTACCCAGCGCCACAAGGCACATCATGTACAAACCTGCGAATTATCCGACTATCAGGGTAACGCCTTTTTAGGTATTGACGCAGGCTCCACCACCACCAAAATCGCACTGGTGGGCGAGGACGGCTCCCTGCTCTATTCCTTCTACAGCAGCAATGACGGAAGCCCTTTAAGCACGGCAATCCGTTCCCTAAAAGAAATTTATTCCACCCTCCCCGAGGGTGTCAATATTGTACGCTCCTGTTCCACCGGCTACGGCGAAGCATTGATGAAGGCAGCCTTCCTGCTGGACGACGGCGAGGTTGAGACCGTTGCGCACTACTATGCCGCCGCTTTCTTCGACCCCGATGTGGACTGCATTCTTGACATCGGCGGACAGGATATGAAATGCATCAAAATCAAAAACCAGACCGTTGACAGCGTGCAGTTGAACGAGGCATGCTCCTCCGGCTGCGGTTCCTTTATCGAGACCTTTGCAAAGTCCCTGAATTACAATGTACAGGACTTTGCCCATGCCGCGCTTTTTGCGGAACATCCCATTGATTTGGGTACGCGCTGCACCGTTTTCATGAATTCCAAGGTTAAGCAAGCACAGAAGGAGGGCGCTTCTGTTGCGGATATCTCCGCCGGACTTGCCTATTCCGTTATCAAGAACGCTCTGTTTAAGGTTATCAAGGTATCGGACGCCTCGGAGCTTGGAAAAAATATTGTAGTGCAGGGCGGCACCTTTTATAACGATGCCGTTCTTAGAAGCTTTGAAAAGATTGCGAACTGCGAGGCAATACGCCCCGATATTGCAGGTATCATGGGGGCTTTCGGCGCTGCGTTGATTGCAAGAGAACGCTACGAGGCAAACTTTCAGTCCTCTATGCTCTCCTACGAGAAAATCTGTGCCCTGCAATTTGAGACCAGCATGGCAAAATGCAAAGGCTGTACCAACAACTGCCGCCTTACCATCAATAAATTCTCCGGCGGACGCCAGTATATTTCCGGCAACCGCTGCGAGCGCGGCATCGGCGGTCAGAAGAACGCCAACAATGTGCCCAATCTTTATGAATATAAGCTGCACAGATTCTTTAACTACCCTTCTTTGGAGGCTGATGAAGCGAAAAGGGGAACCGTTGGTATCCCCAGAGTACTGAATATGTACGAAAATTACCCCTTCTGGCATGTATTTTTCACAAGGCTGGGGTATCGTGTAATACTCTCTCCCAGCTCCAACCGCAAAATTTACGAGCTTGGCATCGAATCCATTCCCAGTGAGTCCGAATGCTACCCCGCAAAGCTTGCCCACGGTCATGTGACATGGCTGATTAAGCAGGGTGTTGATTTTATTTTCTATCCCGCCCTCTTTTACGAGCGCAACGAATTCGGCGAGGCAAACAATCACTACAACTGCCCCATTGTCACCTCTTATTCCGAAAATATCAAAAATAATGTGGAGGAAATCAGCAGCGGACAGGTTATTTTCCGCAATCCCTTTATGTCTTTTTTAAGTGTGAACACTATTACATCGGCACTCACCAAGGAATTCAGTGANATTCCTGCNGCCGAGGTTACCGAAGCCTGCAGGACTGCATGGGAAGAACTCGACAAGGCACGTAAGGACATGCAGAAAAAGGGCGAGGAGGTTTTAGACTATCTTAAGGAAACCGGCAAGAGAGGAATTGTCCTTGCCGGACGCCCCTACCATATCGACCCAGAGATTAATCATGGTATTCCCGAGCTGATCACCTCTTACAATATTGCGGTTTTGACGGAGGATTCCATCTCCCACCTTGCCGCTCCCGAGAGACCCCTGATCGTGTCCGACCAATGGATGTACCACTCCCGTCTTTATGCGGCTGCAAGCTATGTAAAAACGGTGGACAATCTGGATTTGATTCAGTTAAATTCCTTTGGCTGCGGTCTGGACGCTGTTACCACCGATCAGGTGAACGATATCCTCTCCGGCTCCGACAAAATTTATACCTGTCTGAAAATTGATGAGGTAAACAATCTGGGCGCCGCAAGGATCCGTATCCGTTCCCTGCTCTCGGCTATCAGAGTGCGCGAAAAACTGGGCAAAACCCGCACGTTGCGCTCCTCGGCAATCGAAAAGGTATCCTTTACCGAAGAAATGCGTGAGAACTATACGATTCTATGTCCACAGATGTCGCCTATTCATTTTGAAATTTTACAGCCGGCATTTAATGCCTGCGGTTATCATTTTGTAGTCCTTGACAATGACAACAAACACTCTGTGGATGTAGGCTTGAAATATGTCAATAACGATGCCTGCTACCCTTCCCTTTTGGTAGTCGGTCAGCTTATGGAGGCGCTGCTCTCCGGCAAATATGATTTAAACAAGACAGCGATTATCATGTCGCAGACAGGAGGCGGCTGCCGTGCCACCAACTACATCGGGTTTATCCGCAGAGCTTTGAAAAAAGCAGACATGGGGCAGATTCCCGTTATCTCCTTAAACTTAGGCGGTATCGAGTCCAATCCCGGTTTCCACTTAAATGCGGATTTAATACTGCGCGCAGCAATCGGTGCCCAGTTCGGCGACCTGTTTATGCGCTGCATATATCGTATGCGCCCCTACGAAGCAACTCCCGGCAGCGTTAATGCCGTTCATCAAAAATGGCTTAAGGAGGTACAGGCTTTTGTATCGGCAAAGCACATTAACCTCTTGAAATTTAATAAGATGTGTCGTCAGATCATTCGAGACTTTGACAGGATTCCGCTCTTGGACATCCAAAAACCCCGCGTGGGTATTGTAGGTGAAATTTTAGTGAAATTCTCTCCTGCCGGCAACAATCATCTGGTCGAGCTCTTGGAGACCGAGGGCGCCGAGGCTGTAGTGCCGGACTTGATTGATTTTATGCTCTACTGCTTCTACAACCAGATTTACAAGGCAGAGCACCTTGGAACCAGCAAAAAAACGGCGCGGATTTCCTCACTGGGAATTTGGGCAATTGAACATTTACTGCGGGGCGCTTCTGTTAAGGAATTGAAAAAGAGCAGGCATTTCTCCTCGCCTACACCTATCCGCAGGATTGCTTCCTTTGCGGAACCCATTGTATCCATCGGCAACCAGACAGGCGAAGGCTGGTTCCTAACCGGCGAGATGGTGGAGCTANNACATGACGAGGTTCCCANTATTNTATGTACGCAGCCCTTCGGCTGCCTGCCCAANCATGTGGTGGGAAAAGGCGTTATCAAGGCACTGCGTAAGGCTTATCCCCAGTCAAATATCGTNGCAATCGATTATGANCCCGGCGCCAGCGAGGTAAATCAGCTGAACNGTATCAAGCTGATGCTCTCCACGGCACAAAAAAATTTAAAANAATACTTGANCCTTCCCTTAGGTAACCCTCTATGATATAACCAACGGATATCCGGTAGACCACTTTCCCATACCAAAGTGTTATAAATCAAGTATGGGAGACATTATTATTGAATTAATGTGTGCCGTAGCGCACAGGAGGTATGTCTATGGAAGAAACACTGTACACTGCGGGAGAAATTGCCAAAATTGCCGGTGTCTCCCTGCGCACGATACGTTATTATGACACAAAAGGATTGCTAAAACCGGTAAGCCACTCCGCTTCGGGCTATCGCTACTACAATAAAAAATCCCTCGCACTTCTACAGCGTATATTGATGTTAAAGTATTTGGGATTTTCTCTGGAACAGATAGAAAAAATCTTGAATGCCGATACGAATGAAGCCTTGAATATGGCTACCTGTCTATCCCGACAAAAAGAGCTGCTGCTACAGCGTAAGGCTCATCTGGAACAGCTCATTTCCACTATCGACATGGCAGAAAACCATGGCACCATGTACATTCANAAATCAANAGGAATATTTACTTGCAGAAAGGCTTAGAAAAGCTTTTAGGTACTGNGTAACACAAGGTAAATAATAAACAATAGCTGTTTACAGCTATATTAAAAATTGAGCGAAAAGAATTTTTCATAAAACGAAAATTCTNNNNGNTGNAATTTTTNCTAAAGACATCAAGATNCNNACTTTGCACGCTCATCAATANACTGTTGAAGCAATGCCGCAACCTCGTCGGTCTGCAAGCCCGNCTCTGCAATCAGGTCTCCCACCGATNNTANCTCTCTGCGGCNCTTCTCAGCATACNGCTCCTCTAGTTCTCTTTTCTCCGATTCTATACGGGTCATTAGTGCATCAATCAATTCTTGTTTTGCAATTATCTTTTCCTCTATCGTCTTTCGTTGTCCTCTTGCCATAACTGCCTCCTTACTTTTTGACAGCGCTTGTGCCGTCTCTACTCAGTTATAGTATATGGACAAGATTGGGAAAATATACCTGTTTTTTCTAAATATTCCAAACTGCTATTAATCTTATTTAATCCTTTCACTTCAATCAGGTTTGAAGCTTCCTCCAACCGGTACCGACACATCAGCTCAAAAATTTGTTCCCAGCAGATACATCCCTGACCCAAAGCAAGATGCTCATCAGTCTTTAAATGATTATCATTTAAATGAAAATGACGAATATAGGTGTTTAACTTTCGGAACCACTCTTCCGGTTCTCTTGTCATCAGCATCATATGGGCAACATCCAGACACACGCCAAATCGGCTGACATCCTTAAGCGTTTCTGCAAGCTGTGCCAAATATAACGGCGAATCATCGAACATATTTTCAATATAAATCTCAATATGGCTACTCTGTTCAACGAGCATTCGTACTGTGCTTCCCATTGTTTTCAACCAATTTCGATAATACTCCCCATTGTCACAAAACGCAGGAACAATTCCCGTGTGGAACACCACAGCCCTGCATCCCAGCTCCTCCGCAATTTCCACAGACTGCTGCATTCGATAGAGGCTATGTCTCCGGATACCGCTGTCCCAGCTAAAAGGCACAATGTCATAAAAGGCGCCGTGAAGGGTATCCTGATACGCAGGGCGGTTTAACTGCCTGTACCTGTCAATTCTTTCCCTTAAAGCTACTGCATCGTCAAGCAGCCCGGGTTCAAAAAAATCATTGTATTCATAGCCAAGGGCATAGTCAGCCGTCAGCTTTTCATATAAATCCAGTTCCCTAAAATCAGGAATTATCTCTAACATATCTACTCCTCATGATGAATAAACAAATTAATATTGCCTGCATTTTCATCCACAGCTTCGTGAAACAGGCGCAGCACTTNCTTGTCAAGCTTGCCCTGTTNAGCCATATCCGTCAATACAGAAAAAGCCTTTTTTTCCTCCATAGACTTCTTATATGGTCTATCAGAGCTGGTCAATGCTTCAAACACATCAACCACAGCAAGTATTCTTGCTTCANAGGNTATCTCATCACCTTTCAGCCCCCGCGGATACCCGCTTCCGTCCAAAAGCTCATGATGTGCCCCTGCCCATTCAATAATGTGTGGATAACGCTTGCCAAAATTCATGTTATGAAGATATTTTTCCGTATACTCCACATGGGAATTCACCAGCCTTCTCTCTGCGTTCGTCAAATTACCGCTCGGAATGGTAAGGCACTCCGCTTCATCTAAAGACAAATAGTTCATTTCTCTACCGCCTATATCAGTATATCTTTTTGCTGCCATATCCCGAATATATGCTATGTCTTCTTCTGACAGGCTGGATTTTCTGTTGATTTCTTCCACTCTCTGTTTGGCATCCACAAAATAATTTTTTATATCAATCCATGTTGCTTTGCTAATTCTACCTTCCAGATAGTCAATATGATACAATGCCATTATATGCCCAAAACGTTCTAACACCAAAGGGAGATTCCCTCCCAGCCGGGAGTCCTTGTTAATAATTTGATTGGGTATCACCAGCTTCCCAATATCATGCATCAAAGCCGCCATCAATAATTCATCCCNGTTTGCAGCAGAAAAATAATGCTCCGTCTTTCCCAAAGCATGCTGCCTGTTAATATATTCCACAAACATTTGGACAAACAGGTAAACGTTTCTGGAATGGTAATAATTATAGGGGATACGGGTATCAATAGCGTCCGTAAAAACCTGAGTAATCGATATCATCAACTGCTCAATTTCCTGAACAAAATGCATATTGGACACAGCGACAGCTGCCTGCGAACCCAGAGATTGTATCACAATCTCATATTCCTTCTTAAAGGGAATCACCTGCCCGCTATTGTCCTTCGCATTAATCAGCTGTACCACACCAACCAATTTGTCTTCATGACTGACCAGTGGAAACACCAGCATTGATTTGGTTCTATACCCGGTCAGCTTATCATATTCTCTGGGACCGCTGAAATCAAATTCTTCACAGCTGTATGCATCCTCAATATTTAACAATTTCCTATGGATTGCCGCATATGCGCATATATTTTTTTCATCCATAACAACAGGGGGATACTGCTTATCTTTTGTTCCTCTCTGGTCAATTTTAAGGGAATTGCTCTTCATAATACAAAACTGGAGTTTTTCTCCGTCATAAATATACAATGTACCTCCGTCACACTCTGTCAACTCCATGGCACAATCAATAATTTTTGACAATAATTCATCGTAATCTCGCTCTGAAGTAAGCTGAATTCCTATTTCCAAAATCTTATTTGCCTGTAACTGTTCCATCCATATCCTCCAATAAATAGGCTTCCACTAAATCACGCCTGCCCTTCAGTGATTGTTTTCCTATAGAAACAGCCCTATAACGGTCTTTTACATGTTCATACATATCGCNNCTTATCAGCANCTGCCNNCACTTAGCAATNCTCNCAANCCTCTCNGCTACATTCANGGTATCGCCTATTGCNGTATAATCCATCCGGAAATTACATCCGATGTTTCCTACTACNGCNCTGCCGCAATGTATGCCCNCNCNACAAGCTATTTCTATACCAAACTCTTCTTTCAGCTCTCCCTTTACCCTATCTACGGCATGAATAATATCCAGCCCTGTTTGAACAGCCTTATACCAATACTCCTCTATATCCAGCGGCGCATTATAAACCGCCATGACTGCATCCCCAATAAACTTATCCAGTGTTCCCTCGTTTTTAAAAATTGCCTCTGTCACCAAGCCAAGGTAACGATTCAAAAAGCCCACTACATTTTCAGCAGAAAGCCCCTCCGATAGAGAAGAAAAGCCTCTGATATCCACAAAAAGTACGGCTATTTCCCTGCTCTGTCCCCCCAGTTCAATTTCGTAATTTCCGCTTNTACCCNGNTCATCCACCACCTGCGGTGCCATGTAAGTACGAAACACACTCAAANTCTTANGCTTGCGGAAACGCTCCGTCACATACCCTACNGCCACTCTGATCAAAAATACTACAACTACCAAAAAAACAGGCAGAAAACTTCGCCAGTAGCTTCCGCAGCGGTACAAATACTTTGACGCTACAAAAATCACAGCCTCTATCATCAGACAGCCTGTGAACCCTATGGAAAATCGGCTGGTGAACACCAGCCAAGTACAAAACCCCACAATCACCGCCGCCAAAAGCGCTCCCACCCAATCCGGCAATTCTGTATATGTACGCCTGTCCAGCAGAGCATTTACATGATTCGCCTGTACTTCGACTCCATTCATAACGGCGCCTCTTGCGATGGGTACCATATATTGATCCATCATGCCCTGTGAATAAGCACCCACTAACACAATACTGTCCTGAAATACCTTGGGGTCATACCTGCCATTAACCACGTCTACATAGGAATACACCTCGTACATTCCCGGTTCCGCGGTATAATCAAAGCCGTAGACACCGCTGTCGCTAATTGTGGGAAAAACGACATCTTCCCCAATCGAATCCATATAACAGGCGTATACCTGCCATGCAAAGCTGTACTCAGTCTCTTCCCCGCAATCTGCCGACAGCATGGCACGTCTTACATAATTATCACGATCCGGAGCCACATTGGTAAAACCATGTCTGGTGACATTTAAAAGAGCTTCATAGGGCTTTTCAATCTGCTCCACATATAAGGTATTCATCTGTAGGCTTCCGTCCTGAAGCGTCTCCAGCCTTGAAGTATATTTCAAGTAAGACGCCGTCACCACATGCTCATATTTAGTCGCCGCAACGGTCAGAGCCGTATCGCCGGCTAAGTCCCTGTTCCCGAAATAATTAATATCAAAGCCTATAACCGCCGGCGCATGTTCCGGATCAAAAGCATCCAGCAAATCCGCTGCCTGCTGTCTGGTCCATTCCGAAAAAGCCCCTATCTCTGCCAAAGACCTTTCATCAATCCCAATAATTTTAATACGATTATCTACCGGCTTTTCCTGCATGAAAATAATGTCTCCAAACCAGTATTCCGCTTTTTCCATAATAGGGAATATAGCCAGCAGCGCCGCCGTGAGAGCTGTCAAAATTGCCTGAATCCACTTTTTCATTCGTTGTTAAAGGCTCCCCATTTTACTTTGAACACATATTCTTTGCCCGGTTCAAGCGTTATATCTTTGTAAGATATATTATCCGAATTTACCCAATCCTCAATAGGCCGCCCTTTTTCCGTTCCTTTTAAGGTGATATTATCCGACATACTCCTTCCCGGACCGGGGCATTCAGCGATATTGGGATCCACCAAAAAGATATCCACCAAATCTCCCTGATCATTTGCCACAAACTTTATCAGACAACGCCAAAATATATCCTTATCTATCCACTGTGCCTTAAGGGCTTCCACCCCGTCAACAACCTCTGTACTGTTTCCCCACAGCGCATTGTCTTGATTGGTCTTCACCCATGCCGCCAATGTACTAAAGCCCTTATAGGGATAAGTATATCCTTCATATCTGCCTTCACTCTTAATATCCGGTCTTTCAAAACCCGCACAGCCCACTCTCATGGCTACACAATAATGATAATTCGTATCAGAATCCCGATATATCACGGGATAGTAATAAACACCATCAATTTCCCATACAGAAAAGAGACAAAGGTTTGAGTCTATTGTATTATCAAAATCCCACTTCTCTCCCTTTTCCGTATACCAGCCAGCAAATAATATTTTCTCCTCAGGAACCTGAAGCTCCTCACTATTGGGTATATCCTCCTTTGTCGGCATTGCAGGTTCTGCCAGCGAGCCGCCGTTTAACACTGATTCAACTTTATACTCATTAGGTATTTTATCTATATAGTCTGCATACCATACTCCATCCTTTTGTTCTGCAGGAGCTATACCGGGTATATAATAATACACATTATAACTGTCAGAGCCGTCTGAACTTTGACCGGGATAACACCATGCCTGATTACACGTCGGTATTGATGGATATTGCGGCGGCTCTGAAGGTTCCGGCGTTTCCGAGACACCCGGTGTAGGTGAAGCACTTGGGGCAGCCGATGCAGCCGGCGTTTTCGTAGGTTCCGGCGTCTTAGTAGGTTCTGGTGTCTTTACAGGCTCCGGTGTCTTTGTAGGTTCTGGTGTCTTTACAGGCTCCGGTGTTTTCGTAGGCTCCGGTGTTCCTGACTCTTCCGGCTCTTTTGCAGGCTCCGGTGCGTTTGTCACTTCAGGGGCCTTGGTTTGTGTCGGAGGATTTGTCACCGCCGGTCTTTTCGTAGGTGCCGGTGTCTTTGTATTTTCCGGCTCCTTTGTGGATTTCGGAGACTCTGACTCTTCCGGCTCTTTGGTCGGTTCCGAAGTAATTGTTTCCTCCGGCTCCTTTGCAGGCTCCGTAACATTCGCATTTTCTTTGTCGGCAAGCATCCTGTCTTCCAGATTAATCTGGCCCATATTCAGCTTGCGCTCCCCTTCGTTTATCTGCCCCAGACGAAGCAGCATCTGCTCATCCATAATATCATCCTGAATAGTATCTCTCTCAATCAGGAATTTAGGGGGATTGCTGTCCGTAAATATAGTATATTCACCCGCTTCGTACAAGATAGGCTCATTTTCGCCAAATCCGACGGCAACGGTTCCGTCATAAACCATCGTCATTATAGCATCTTCATTATTGTATTGGGTTTTACGCACCTCAAAAACAGTTCCGCGCACAGACATGGTAGCGNTGGGAGTGGTAATTTCATAGTTTGAGCTTTCGCTCAAAGGATTTTGTATCNCNCTCAAAACGCTTCCTTTATCCAGCCGGATAGAGGTTTTGCTATTGCTTTCATTTCCTTCCGCCGTGATTTCCATGGCGCCGGTTTCACCCAACATTACATATTTGTCCGTATCCAGCCGCAGAACTACATAAGCATTTTCCGCCGTGCTTAGGTAATCTCCGGAAACCAGATTCATGTTCACCGATGCTTCCAGACTTCCAATGCCCTTTCTGTCTATGGTGACATTTCCCTTCACCTCTGCTACCTTGATGGAACGATACGATTCATCGCCCCTGCTCCGCATACACACAATGACAACCACAACTACAGCAATCAAAATGATTGCCGCTGCCACCGCAAAATAAAGTTTTTTGTTTTGTAATTTTTCACCCATAGTTTTTCACTCTGCTTTTCCATAAAATTATAAAATATGTATCGTCACCGTTGAATAATTTTATTATACTATGTAATAAAAATTGTTGTCAATGAAGTTAACTTAAAAACAATTTATATCAGATTCTTATTTACTTTTTGAGAAAACGTCATTACAATAGTTGTTGGACTATGTAAATTACCAATATTATTTTGAATAACAAGCACAGGACGAATATTACCTTGCTCTGATCCTATTGTTCCTGACATATCCCATCACTTTCTTCCTCACGGCTTTGGACGTGCATTGGNAGGTTAGAACATGGTCTNTGCATAATACAAAGCATCTGNATTTTTATATTCNAAATGCTTTGTAATCACAATCTATTTAATTATCATAATAATTCATACCAAATAGTCCTTGCCGACTTTCATCTATCTTCTTCCCGTTACTGTCATAGTGAATAACCGTTCCAAACAATCCTTTTCTACTATAACCTTTCTTCGCCGTAGTCATCCTCTATTACTTAAATATCTAATTTTATTGATTGTACTTTATAGTTCAATATTATTCTATCCTGCATTTCGGTGACTTGGCTACACTATCGTCATATAAAACGATATTTTTAGCGGTTCCGTCTCCGCTCTAAAAGCCTTTTTACAAGCCCTTTTTAGTGGCTTTAATGCCTGAATAAGGAATNGAACTCTATGTGTAATTCTTGAACCATCNANACGNTTAAGNCTANATCAAANCATCCTCCATATATTCACAAGNANAACTTGATGAACCGTCTGAAAAAATAACACAATTTTCATTTGNCATAACACAAACAAAATCACTTAAACGGTCATCTCTAAAAAATTTAGACAATATTTTGTTCCTCTTTATTGGTTTTGTCTTTTCACTGAACGATATAAAGAAATTCTTTTTCAGTAGTCAATAAATGTCTTGCAAAATCATTAATTATCACTTCTGGATTTTTGGGAAGTTTGCCGTTTTCCTTTGCTCATTTTCTTAAATTAACCAATGCTTATACGCTTCCTGCTCCGACATATTATTGACCACTGCTATGATTCCATTTTTAGCACTAACTTCATCAAGCGGACTGTATATAGTGTTCATCAGTTCTATAAGTTGTTCTTTTCTCATTTCTTTTTACCACCGTTTTATTTTGTTTTTTCCTAAATTTAATTTAGGTATTTCTTTATATCTTGATAACACCATGCCACTTTATAATATGTCTGTCAATAGGATTTTCGATATTTTATTTAGTTTTCCTTAAACTCAATAATTAATAAAAAAGCGGGCANGCNCACTTGNGAGATTTNCTTCGCAAACTCGTTATTTCATACGGAAATTCCAGAGGAATTTCCTATTCAATAAAAAG
>WFLX010227347.1_pt1 | contig 33816 bp, 27 predicted proteins | sample 4967041 | NCBI WGS metagenome assembly WFLX01 (sample SAMN12857096, study PRJNA449069) | gut metagenome | isolation source: stool from male and female vole | host: Microtus ochrogaster | place: USA:Florida | collected 2017
ACTATAAATTCAAATTTGCATGGGGAAATAATTCCAATGCCTATTTATGCACTGTCTTTGCCAAAACTCAAATTTTAAAGGCATTGCGTAATTTCCTGAATGGCGAAGATTTAACTGAAGAGATGTTTCAGGATTGCAAGAGATTCGGCGTAATTGACGAGGTTAATCACCTTACAATCCCAATCCTCGACGGTAAAGATGAAATTAGAAACGCCGCGAACAAGTGGGCAGACGCTGCTGCAAATGCTTTTAACAAACATTTTGACGGTGAGACTATTGCTGAAACAATCGGATGGAATTGCAAGTATAATGATGCTGCACTTAAGGTTATATTATATCATGAAGTCTTAACCCAAATTGCTCAAATTCTTGATGAGTCCGGGATATTGCCGATTCCAGAAGTATTGACCTCTGAAATTCCGGGAAATAAGAAACATACAGCTAATGTAGGATATATCACTGCACGAAAATAAATAATCTTTATGGAGTTGTTGCTGTAATAAATCTCCGGAAAAGCAACGATGGTTTGGGGGGTAATACGGCGCAACCAATTGAAAATCAATAGGATGCTCCGTGGAGCATCCCTACTGACCGAGGACACAACGCCTTGTTTACTGATCGAGGATACTCCGCCTCATTTCTCTTCCGCACGCCTAAAGGCATGCGCTCCATATTTGCTTGCCACACAGCCGTTTGACATTTCTTTAACAATTTGTTTTTCGACCTTCATATTNNNANATGGCNACGCAAGTCTGCGTNTNTCTCTNTGAAATCCTGTAGGTCTCAACAAATGTTGAAAGNCGAGTGTCAGATAATCGCTAAATTTGCATTAATAAACAAAACCTCCGGCCCCAATATGTAAAAGTCATCAAGCACTATCATCTTATATTTGTCGAGGCTTTTGCTTAAGAACAGACCTAATCCTTGCTGAAAACGCGTAACTTTGCAGAAACTCTAACGTCAACCATATATGTTCAGAAGAATCCTTTTAGCCGCTTTCATTGGCATCGTTTCTTTGAGCGGCATTTCGCAGTCGATCGATGAAAAGATAGGCAATGCGATGAATAGCTCAGATTGGTTTGCACTTGACTCTATTTACAACTCAGCACCGAAAGACTCTATCCACCCCTTTCTTGAAATATATTCACGGTGCCTGATTGGAAACCGGTTCAATCGCCCTGACGTGTCAATACCGGCTTTTCAGGAACTCTTCAACACGCAGTCTGAATTTCTTGACTTGGACAACCTGGTTTCATCCACGTTGATGTTTGGTATGGATTTAAGCAGAGTCGGACAAAACGAAGCGGCCGCATCGGTGACAAATTCTGTTTTGGCCGCAGCCCGACAGTATATGGATTCGGAAATGGTGTACGACCTCACTTCATACGCAACCCGCTTTTCAGCCCTGGCCGCGTACAATCCTTATCAGATTCAATTCAGCAACGATTCAGCGGGCATAATACCTTTTGAGATCGTACATGTTGGTCCGCCGGAAAAAGGCTCGGTGATAATACAACTACAAAAGTGCACAATAAACGGGGCGCCTGCTAATATAACTTTCGACACAGGGGCAGCCACTAATTTAATCACCCCCGAATTGGCGGAGAAATTCAAGTTAATACCTCTGGAAGGCACAAAAGTTTCAATACATGGAGTTGACCAAAAGGAGGGATATATCGCTATCGCGAAGGAGCTGCATTTAGGCAACATCACTATTAGAGACGTTCCGTTCACGGTAGCATCAGTTTCTTCCAACGATGAGGAAGCTGACCAATATATCGGCATATTCAGTATCATATTAGGCAGCGATTTGATGCTTAGGCTTAAAGACGTCAGCATCGACTTCGCTACAAACACATTGACCATTCCGTCAAAAGAGCCATTTATCCCTGTCAAAACCGACGCGAAGCCAAATCTCTGTTTCTCATCATCAAAGAATCTGCTTTGCAAAGGTACGATACACGACGAACCAATGCTGATGTGCATTGATTCAGGAAATACCTTTTATGGTAATATCGCGAACTCGTTTTATGAAAAAAACAAGCAATACGTTATAGACCATGGCAAAAAAGAAACCATCAGAGCGGCTGGCTTCGGAGGTGTCGATCATATAGAGTGTTTCAAACTGCCTAATTTGAAGCTAACATTAGGAGAACATACCGTTGAAATACCGGAAATTATGGTTAATACGGAACAATTTGCTGGACCAGGGGGCTATTTCGAATGTAATATCGGGCTACGAACGCTTATGTTGTACTCCTATGTGCGCTTCAATCTCGTTGACTTCGTTTTAACGACTGGAGTTTCTAAAGAGAAGACATTTTGATCAGGAACGGGGGGAGAGAATCATCTTGGCGCGGGTAGCGACACCCGACGGCTTGGCGATAGCGACATTATAGGCGCTGTCATCGGCCCGCTCTATGAGTATCTCTACCTGCTCGGCGAAATGGATTTCGGAGAGGAAAACGATGTCGAACCGCGAAATGCGGTTGAGGTCGTAGAAATCCACGCCCCACTGGTTGATGATAGTCTCGATATAACGACAGGTGTTAACATGGCGGTTGAAGTCGATGTCGGAGAAACGGAATTTGTGGGTCACGACGCGCTCAGGCGACTGTATTTCGGGGAGGCGGGGAAGCGGCTCGATAGGGCAAAGACGGTCGGAGGGGATAATCTTATCGAGCATGGCAGAGATGTCGGCGGGGCGGCGAGAGGTGAAATCGATAGCTACCCATATCGAGCGGGCGTAACCTATGACGTTGCCTTCGCCGTCGGCAATCATGAAATTACGGGCCGAGAAGCGGCGATTCAAGCCTTCGACCCATGTCGTGATGCTATAAATCTCATTGATGCCGGGATAGCGGGTCATCTCAACCGATATGCGACTCAGCACCCAACCGATATTCTCTTTAACCAAGTCGGCATACCCTACCCCGAGAGCATTGGCATGGGCGGTCGCGGCGTCGATAAGACGCTGGGTAAGCATAGGGAGCGACATCTCGCTCTGGGCGTTACATTCGGCTGCGGAATGGAAGGAGGTGAGGGTCAATTCGACGGGGATGCCAGAAGCGTCATCGACAACGGTAGTGATAGTATCTGTAATTAAGTCCATTTCGAAAATTTTTGAGCAAATATACGAATTATCCGTAAAATAGCGGCAAAATCGCTAACTTCGCGATCAAATCAAGGAAATGCGCGCGGAAAATAATATCAAAAAGGAGAATGTGGCGACTCATCTTCAGCGAATGAAGATGCTGCTGCGCATGGAATACGACTACGAGAAGGAGGAGTTCAGGCGACAGACGCAGACTATGGGGATAGCCCGCAAGGTGAAGCGCGGTATGGCATGGTTTCCGGTCGCGGCAGGTCGCACATACCACAACTCGCTCAACCGTCTTGTGGTAGAGCTGTCGCGGGCAGATGACACGGAGATAGAGCATGGATTTGAGTACGGGAAGCCGGTATGTTTTTTCCGCGAGGAGGGTAACGGCACAATTGCCTACTTTGCGGTTAGCTATGCTGAAGAGGGCCGAATGGTGGTGGAAATCCCTAATCAAGACGCGGCCTCAGAGATAGCGGCCACTGAGCGACTGGGAGTGCAGCTCTACTTTGACGAGACGAGCTATCAGGCTATGTTTGAGGCGCTCGACGCTGTGCAGGGGGCGAAAGGGTCGCGGCTCGCGGAATTGCGCGACATAGCGATAGGACCGGCCAAAACAGCCCGCCGGGAGATCTACCCCCTACGGCTACCATGGCTCAACGCCGCGCAGGAAACGGCAGTGAACCGCGTGCTCGCGACACGCGACATTGCCATAGTCCACGGCCCTCCCGGCACTGGGAAAACCACCACGCTCGTCGAGGCTATCTACGAGACGCTNCGTAGGGAGCCACNGGTGCTGGTGTNCGCTCAGAGCAATATGGCGGTAGNNTNGATCTCGGAAAAGCTNGTTGACCGNNGCGTCANCGTGCTGACGCATCGGCAATCCANCGCGCGTCAACGACNAAATGCTATCGTTCANCTACGNACGCCGCTNTGAAAGTCACCCGGCCTACCCCGAGCTATGGGCCATACGCAAAGAGCTGCGGCAGCTGAGATCGGCGGGGCGACGGAAAGCGTACTCTGAGCGGGAAGCGTTGCGTAGCCGCATTGGCCGTCTCCGCGACCGCGCTAACGCCATAGAGATACAGATCAATGCCGACCTATTCAATTCGGCCAACGTGATAGCATCGACACTCGTCGGAAGCAATCAGCGTATACTTCAGGGGCATCACTTCGGGACGCTGTTTATCGACGAGGCGGCGCAAGCTCTTGAGGCTGCTTGCTGGATCGCTATTCGCAAGGCTGACCGGGTTGTGCTGGCGGGCGACCATCAGCAACTCCCGCCTACCGTTAAATGCCACGACGCGGCGAAAGGGGGCCTCGCTATGACGCTCATGGAGACAATTGCCCGGCAAAAGCCTGAAACGGTAACGCTGCTCACGACGCAATACCGCATGAATGAGCAGATAATGCGGTTTTCGAGCGACTGGTTCTACGACGGGAAGGTAGTGGCGGCTCCTGAGGTGAGATTTCGCGGTATTCTCGACTGGGATAACGCGATAACGTGGGTAGACACGTCGGATATGGGATTTAAGGAGGATTTTGTCGGCGAAAGTTTCGGTCGAATCAATAAGGAGGAGGCGAATCTGCTGCTTAGCAATCTTGAAGCGTACATTGGCCGGATAGGCGCAGAGCGAGTGAAGGAGGAGAATATCGATTTCGGTGTGATATCGCCCTACAAGGCTCAGGTGCAGTATCTGCGCCAACTAATTAAAAGGTCGAGTACGTGCCGACCGTTTCTACGCCAAATTTCGGTGAATACGGTCGACGGTTTTCAAGGACAGGAGCGCGACGTGATTTTCATTAGTCTTGTACGCGCCAATGAGGGAGGCCAGATAGGTTTTCTTTCGGATTTGAGGAGGATGAATGTGGCTATGACGCGAGCGCGGATGAAGCTTGTGATACTCGGCGATGCGGCCACTCTTACGCGACATCCTTTCTACAAGAGTCTGTATCAATCGATTAAGGCCACTGCTATTGACGAGTAAAAAGCCCTGGTGATTTCCATGAATTAAATCAGGATTAATTTTAAATACTGGCGAGGGAGGGGATTCTCTTGCGCCCTATCTTTGTCTGACAAGCAAAAAGGCTGCCCATAGAGCAGCCTTACTATACTATGAAAAGCGTTTTATCAGATTGACGAAAAGATGGGCGTCAGGAAACGAGCCCGGGAATATGGTCAGCGGCAGGAGTGTCGGCTTTTGGTGTATTGCCTTTGTCTTTTTCGTCGGACCAGCGTGCGAGGGTGAAAATGAATTCCAGACCGCCTCCCGCGCGGTTGCGCACCGAGATAGTGCCGCCAATGGTGTTGATACTCGACTTTACAATCGGCAGACCGAGGCCTGTGCCGCCGGCTTTGCGCGAACGGCCTTTGTCGACACGGTAGAAGCGCTCAAACAGCATAGGGATATGCTCTTCGGCGACGCCCTGGCCGTTGTCCCAGAAGGAGAAGGTGAAGAAGCGGTTATTCTCGGCGACGAGTTTGATACCCATTTCGGAGCCTTTGGAGTAAGCGGCGGCGTTTTTAACGAGGTTCATCATCGAGGCGTTGAGCACGGTGAGATTGCCTTTGACCATGCAGTGCTCGGGCAAGTCGTAGTTGAAGACGAGCTCGCCTACGAGACCGCTCTCCTCGACGTCGACCGCAAGATCCTCGACAAACCGGGTGAAGTCGATTTCCTCAAGCTGCACATTCTTGGAAGCGTCTTCGAGGCGCGTCATGGTAGATATGTCGTTGAGGATAGCGCAAAGTCGCTCGGCCTGTGAGCGGGCTTTTGTGATGAAGTGGTTGCGCGAATCGGCGTCCATGTCGGGGTTGTCGACGATGGTATCGAGATAACCTTTGATGATAGTGGCGGGGGTTTTCAGCTCATGGTTTATGTTGTTTNTGAGNTGGGTGNGCATACGGTTGCGNTCCTNTGTGGCTTTTAGGGCAATCTTGTGCTCAANNNNGCGGGANGCGAGCGCGANCTTANGGGCATTGTAGATAGTGATAATCTGTCGCGAGATTTCGCCGAGCTCGTCGTTGGAGAATTCGTCGGTAGCGTTGAAGTCGCGGTCGGCGGCGGCGTTTGTGGCGAATTTTCTCATCAGCTTGATATTCTTGGTGAGATGTCGGGTGATGAGGTATGCGAAAATGGTCACGAAGATGCACAGGGAAACCACGACTACCCACCACCAAGTTGGGTCGGACACTTCTGACAGCACGGAGGAGTCGTAAGGCAGAAGCGTCTGCACTTTGTACATGCCGTCCTGAGAGATGTCTGTGGCATAATAATACCTCGCGTCGGGAGAAATCGGGTTCATCGGGTATTTGGCCGATTCAAGGATACGGCTGCCCGAAATGCTACCGTTGTCCGGAAGGCCTTTAGGTAGAGGAGCCTCGAAGCCGATACGATATAGCTCGCGGTCGTTGCGTGTGTCGTAAACGGTCAGCGAGATGTTGCTGATAATATTAGGGTCGTAATAGTCGTTGACGAAGTTAAGATAATGGTCGGGGGAGTCTCCTTTATCGAGAAGGTCGACCATACGCTTATTAAGGATGTCGATATTGCGCTCAAGATGCTGCGACTTGTAGGCGACTTCCCTTTTATACTGCACATAAGAGAACCCGATAATCAGAATCCACATGAAACTGATTATCGGCAGGAACAGTTTTACCTGATAGCTAAGTTTAATCTTCTTCTTTGAATCCATAGCCAAAACCTGTACGAGTGTGGATATGGTTGCCGTATTCGCCTAATTTCTTGCGGAGGCGGGCCATGTTCGTGTCGACGGTGCGGTTGGAAACCTCAACGCCCCAAACGTTGCGTATGATTTCCTCGCGGGAGTAAATGCGGTTGCGATGAGTAAGGTAGAAATATATGAGGCCATATTCGGTAGGAGTCAGATTCAGAGGCTCGCCGTTGATATAGCACATTTTCTCGTTACGGTCGATACGCAGGCCGCGGAAAGTGACATCGGGGTCGAAAGTCTGTGTTTTGGGCGTGAACACTGGGTGCTGCTGTCTATTCTGAGTGCGACGCAGCACGGCGCGCACGCGGGCAATAACCTCGGGGATTGCGAAGGGCTTGGTGATATAATCGTCGGCGCCTATGTTAAGGCCCATTACGGTGTCATCCTCGCCGTTGAGGGCTGAGCAGAAAATAATAGGTATCTTCTCGGTGGCGGGATTGTTCTGCACGCGTTTCGCGAAGTCAAATCCGCTGAGACGCTCCATCATGATGTCGACTATCATAAGTGAATAGCCGGTAAGATCCATCTCAAGCGCTTCTTCGGCGCTGTTGGCTGTATCCACATCGAAGCCCTCTTTCTGAAGGTTGTATTTAAGGATTTCGCAAATGCTGTCTTCGTCGTCGATAACTAAGATTCTTATTCTCATATCTCAATGTGTGTAATTTGGGTAGACGAAGTTACGACTTTTTTTTAACCTCTGCAAGACAATTGCGATTTTTCTCCAAAAAATGTATCTTTGCGCATCAAAAACAGGTGTAACGTATGGAATACATATTGGCAATAATAACCCTGCTGCTCGGCGGGGCCGCGGCCTGGATCGCGCGCGGCCGTGAGATCGCCAAACTGCGCAAAGACGCCGAGGCGGCGGCGATGGAAGCGTCAATGGCAAAGCGACTTTTCGAGGCCGAAAAGGCTCACTCGGCCGAGCTGCTGCAGAAAGAGCGCGAGGCCCACGACCGACAGCTCGACGAGCTGCGCGACAATATGCGCCAAGCCTCGCTTAAGGCCGACGAGCGGATAGCCGACGAGCGAAAGGCTTTTGATCGGCGCAAGGAGGAGAACGACCGGCAGTGGGAGCTTAAATTCGACGCGCTGAAAAAGGAGCTTGCGCAGCTGCTCGCCAAGCAATTGGCCGAAAGCGGCGACACGCTGCGGCAGTCCAACAAATCGAGCCTCGACACGCTCCTGCAGCCGCTTAAGGAGCAATTTGAAGGCTTCCGCAAATCGGTCGAGGAGTCGCGCACGCGCAACGAGGTCAGCCGCAAGGAAATCCAAGACAAATTCGACTCCACGATGCGCCTGTTTGCCCAGCAACAGGAGTCGGCCGTCAAACGCCTGAGCGAAGAGACGGCCAAGATAGGCAACGACGCCGTCACTCTGGCCAACGCCTTGAAAACCAACTCAAAAAAGCAGGGCAACTGGGGCGAGCTCGTGTTGGAGACAATGCTTGAAAACAGTGGTCTGAAAGAGAATGAGCATTATTTCCGCCAGCCCAATTACAAGGACAAAAAAGGTAACGACTTCCGCCCCGACGTAGTGATTCGCTTCTCTGAGGGTCGCAATCTCATAGTCGACTCGAAGGTGTCGCTGCGGGCTTACGCCGAATCGTTTGAAACCGACGACGAAGCGCGGCAGGAGGAGCTGCTGCAGGCTCATCTCGACAGCGTCTACCGTCACGTCGACGAGCTCAGCCGCAAAAACTACCCCTCGATCGTCCCCGACTCGCTCGATTACGTGCTGATGTTCATACCCAACGAGAGCTCATACATAGCCGCCCTGAAGCTCGACCCCGGATTGCTCAGAAAAGCCGCCGACAAGAATGTGATCGTGATTTCGCCCAACAACCTAATAATGGCGCTCCAACTCGCCTACAACCTCTGGAAAACCGACTCTCAGATAAAGAATCTCGACAAAATCGTGGAGCGCGGCAAGCTCCTCTACGAGAAGATGTCGACGTTTCAGTCGACTTTCAACGACCTCGGCAAGCGCATCGCCGCGCTCCAGAGCGTCTACGACGAGGCCAACAGCCAGGCATTCACCGGCCGAGGCAACCTTGTGCGCCAGTGCCTGATGCTTGAGGAATATGGCGTGAAAATCGAGCCGAAAAAGCGTATGAAAGCGCCCGACACCGACGACAAACCCCTTATAGAGGATACCAAACCAGCGACTGATGACTGACAAAATGACGCCGGAGCAACGGCACTATTGCATGAGCCGGATACGCGGCAAGGACACGAAGCCGGAGATGATCGTGCGCCGTTTTCTATGGAGTCACGGCTACCGCTACCGCCTCCACCGCAAGACAATGCCCGGCAAGCCCGACATTGTAATAAGGCGGCTGAGAGTGGCAATATTCATCAACGGATGCTTCTGGCACGGCCACGACTGCCGCGAGAGCCGTCCGCAGACCAACGCCGAGTTCTGGCGAGCCAAAATAGAGCGCAACCGGGCCCGCGACCTCGATGTCGGCATCGAGCTTCGCAACGCGGGATGGTACGTGATCACCATTTGGGAGTGTGAGCTTAAAAAATCCACTCGCGAGTCTACGCTGCAAAAGCTCCTCGCGACGCTCCGCGCCATTGAGCCAGAACAATCGACCCCGCCCGCCCGGCCTACCGACTACACCTACCCTACCCCCGAATACTACCCCGTAGCCGCCGAGCCGCCCGCCACCTACGAGTAGCAACGTTTAAAAATTAGAGTTTCACAACGTGAAAAACATGAGCGGGAAAAGTAGGAAATGCAAGTAGACAATCCATAAACTGCATAATCACTGACGAACACCACCAATTATTCTGCCATTATACATAATCTCAAAAATATAATAATCTCCACTGTTGAAATAACTCGAAATATAAAATGAGGTGCTATTGCTACCCGAATATACATAAAAACTCTTTGTCTGTGTGGAAATATAACCTCTGGGATCTATAACACGTATGGTTAAATCAACTGTACCAGTTTTAATGCCATAGTAGTCAAATTCCAAATAACCTGAGCTAAAACTGAAACTTGCGCGTTTTACAATAAAAGGCTGATAATCGTCAATTATATCTAGCTTATTTTTAAATTCATCTTTTTCTTTTTGTTCTCTTTTATATAAGTTTTCTAAGCTATAACATTCATTTTGTAATGAGTCTATGGAATTATTCTTTTGTCGAATAGTAATATCTTGCAAGCTAATGGTATTATTAGCGTTTTCTAAGCTATTTTGAGTATTCGTGAGGTTATTATAGAGCAAGAGTAGTCCCACGCAACATCCAAGGAGAATTACGCATAAGATTATTAGCTTTTTAAATTGCTTTTTTTGTCTAGAAAGTTCAAGATTTTCATTTTTAAGTTGCTCAATCAGTACTTCATCTTCATTGATAGCATCTCTTAAAGATGCAATAATTTGTTCAATATACCCATTACCAACTGTATCATTATCATTTAAGACGACGGTATTATAATGACGGGACAAATCAACAATTTCATTCTCTGGCATTGAAAGCGTTCCAATCTTTTTGGATTTTTCGCCATTGTAGGTTGTTGTTAAGTTACAAATACCGAAATTATCAAAATTCGTCTCAATAGATTTTTCGATGTATGTCTTTATTTCATCTATATAACTCTTAACTTCATTAAAGGATGTTATCTGATAATTAAGCTCCCCATTTTTATCATATTTGAGAATACGGCCCTGCTTAATTAACAAGTTCTCTATTATATACTTGAATAGCCAAACAANATGCTTTGGATGCAATATTTGAGAATNATTGAATATTAANCAAAAACCGATAANATTACCATTAATATTTTCNGAATAGAGATAATNCATTAGNTTCAATTCTNTAAATAGAANCAATCTACTTCCTTGATTATCCTCTATATGGTTAATAAAATCACTCGACGTATAATCATTAGGGTATTGATTATAACGTCCAGAGGGATTTCCAAATATGTAAAAGCTGAAATTCATTTCAATTGACAAATTCTATTACTCCTTCACTGTCATTGAAAGAGTATTTGGGTAAATCCTGAATAACATTTTGCCCTAGCAATAATGGCGCCTCCATGTTAGGTGAGACCATAGCGGGAATATCTTTTAACCTTAGATATTTATTATCCATCCCTTGAATATAAATTTCTTTAATCATAAATATCGCATTTTCAGTTGTCGACCCATCAGCAATTGTTGATAATGCGGGTCCCATATAATCGTCCATGCTTATTTTGTCTTCTTTTGCTAATTTTTGAAGTTCCATTAATGAAATACATGTTACACTTGCACCTGTATCCCACCACATATTAAAAGGCACGCCATTAAGTGAGACTTGAAGTTGAACTAACCCAGAAGGTGTACGAGTGAAAGGAACTTTTACTACATTATCACTTATCAGAACTTCTGTATTATCTGAATCTTCACTCCATACGTCAACTCTTGCCGATGGACGTTGTTTATCGCAGGCGCTAACTATAGAAATTAAAACGACAATTAACGATATGTTAATAATTGATTTCATCACTCAAAAAATATTAGAAAATTATTATATCTCTCTGTTAATCCTGGCTTAATATACTGCTTTTGAGAGGTAGTAAATGTTGATAAATCTGATTGAAGAAGTTCTTTCAACAATCCCTTAATTTCTTTAACTGGACTGTTGATTATGTTTACCACCAAATCTTTATTTTCTATGAGAGGCATCCCTAAAGCATCATTAAGTTTTAACAACTTATCTTCAGTAGCAGTTATAAGTTGTTCTGCTTTAATTGTTTTATTTACTAATGTTAAATGTTGCCTCAAGCACAATGGCACTTGCGATAAGTCAAAACCCGAGCCAGAAAAAACCGATTGATCAGTTGACAACATACGATTACAAAAATTCAAAGTGGAATCTTGTGAATGAATAATTTGTTTTAAATTTTCATTCTCACTATAATATAAATCCACTAATAAATCATAATCGTTGATTTGACTATACAATGAATCAATCAGTATGTTTTTTTTGGAAATTTCTGACAGAATCGAATCTCGATCTTCAATACGACTTTCTACTTTATCAATCAATCCTATCTTAGATTGACAATAAGAATAATTAGCAAAACCACTAACAACTATTCCTATAAAAATAAATATTAATTTTCTCATAATTTTTCGAGGATATCTGTATCACGATCCCTAACACAATTAAGCGTAATTTGTATATTTCCTGTATCTAGTATAACACTTCCTATATTATTCATTGTTATGATAACTTTATAGGACGATGAAGAATTTGAGGAAGAATTAATTATAAAGGCATCGTTGTTGTTATTCCTTATCTTGATTTTCTGATCTGAAGTTACAGTAAACACCTCGCCAGGCTTTCCTTCAAATCCGCGAGTTCTGTTAATAGCTTGTGGGCCATTTGGCGTAATAACAGTCACATTTGGGCTTGATTGTGTCTCTGCTACTGGTTGTATTGGCGTAGGAATACTACTCTTTTTTTCATCCAACTTAGCCAAAATTGGCGTTTTAATCTCATTGGGGAATTCGCTTATTAATTTAAGGCCATCGCTGTAATCATTTGCAGTGAAATTTGACTTGCTGATTAATTGATACACCTCACTATATTTAGTATATTTTGTCAACCATTCTTGTTTGTCCAAATTCAAGGCAGTTACAACATCAGGATTTTTAATAAACCATTCTTGCAAGAATTCATCACCTGAATAACTAGAGGTGCTTATCAATTGCCATAATGTCAATTGAACAACTTTATTTATTTTTTCTAAAAACTTATCGCCATCTTGGCATTGCATAATATACTTTATAGCTCCATTGAAATCTTTAGAATCAATGAAATTATTCAGTTTATTCTCATCCACTGTTGATAATAATTCAGGTGAATGTTCAGAAGTGATGTCATGTAAAGATTCAGAATCCACAATATCTTCAGATTTGGAACAACTACGGAATGCAAAAAACATGAACACTATTACAAACGTTGCAACGGCACATAAGAGCGCAATTTTGATCCAATAAGCGTTCTCTTTCCAAAAAATATTNTGCTCAACCACNTGTTGTTTCCCACATTCCTTACAAACCAAGCTTTTACCATCAAAATTTATCGNANTAANATGCCGACCACATTTTTGACATTTTCTTAGACGGTTTTGATTCCTTCGCTTACAATCTTTGCAAATATTATCATCTGAAGATTCAAACTCTGATAAATATTTATTTTGTTTACATCCAACACAATATTTAATATTAACAGGTTGAACCTTAGTGCTCACATCCCTTACATTATCGTTAAAATCTCTTTTTTTATGACCTATCTTATCGGAATAAGAGCTCAATAGTTTTGAAATTTGCTGTTGGAGCAAGTTATATTTATTCCTTAATTCGTAAAAATTTTGATATTCAACATCATCTTTTCCCTTCTGTGAAAGGACATATGACGACAAAGATGTGTATAGCGCAGAAAACTTTTCATTTATACTCTCCAAATCTTTAAATGAATTATCATCTTTATTAACAGCTATAGGTAGTAGCTGCTGATTAAAGTCATTCAAGAACGAAATCATCTCCTGATAGTCTAACGAAATCGCTTTCGTAAAACTTTTAGAAACCGCTACGGTCGAGTATTTTCTGAAGTCAGAAAGAATTTCCGCATTATCATCCTCACTATTATGCAGAGCTATCTGACCATTACGAATCCACACAAAAGAATTGTTATAATTATCGACCCTTGTATCAGCTGAAGAAGACAGTATATTGGGAATTTGCGATTTAATCCATTCAACTTCATCATATGCATTCAGGAATTTATCTACGCAATACTGTATGATCCCATCATCCTTAGTATGAAACAGCACTTTTTTTCTTTCTGAAAACAAAGTGTTTTGACGATTTAAGAATGTCATGAAAAGGAATTCAAACCAATCATACATTCCAGTAAAATCTGGCATATAAGCGCCACCGTCTACCAACAACGTCATTCCAAAGAATGAATTTGGACGGCCATCCTTCTCCATCAATCCATAATGAAGATAATTATATAATGTCTCCCCGGTATCTTTACGGGTAATAACTAATCGACTCCCTTTTCGTGAAGAAATGTAGAAACTCTTAAAAAACTCTTTCAGAGAAGGAGCTTCTTCAAACATGTCAAAACCATGTGGAGTGCCATATACATATGTTTGTATGTTCATCTTTAGCGATTTTATTACTATCGAATAAGATTCCACAATTCTTGGCAATACCAGTCTTTCTCTGGCGTCCAAACTTCTCGGCCATCATTAGTTTTAGTGAATACACCTGAAGAAAAGCACACTGCTTTAAAGTTATAATTACCGTAAAGTAATTTGTTCAAAAAAGTAGTATTTTGATATTTATTAAATATACCGGGATACTGATTCTTAATATTAGCGAAGAATATTGATGTATTGGGCGTTCCATCTGGCTTATACTGCTCTCTATGCCTATCCGCTTTATTAAATAAGAACACTACTTTGTCATTTGTTGAAATCAAACTTTGCATTTGACATATCTTTTGAGCATACCTATCTCTTTCTGAAGCATTCTGCCCCCAACCCTGCTCCACGAAAAACACCCAAATTTTTCTATTTGGGGCCGTTCTAATGGAATTTATATATGTCGGAAATTGCAATTCGGCGGATCCATCGAAATAATGCTCTCCCGGCGCTTCTAATATCTGGCAAATAGGATTTCCTACACTATTTAACACCTTTACCAACATAAAGCTTATAATATCCGTACCACCAGGGGCATACTGGCTATAAGCCATATCTTTCAAGCTCCTGCACATCTTTGCATAATGCCTATCTGTTTGTGGTCTAAAAACTTCTTCGGGTACAACTTGATAATTGTTTTGTTCAAGAAAGCGAATAATGCGCAACAAGGCAAGGGTTTTTCCAGAAGCTGGCGACCCGAAAAAAACGACTATTGGAGTTTGAGGATCGGGGATTGTAACCGTAATATTATTGACATCTCTTACTTCTTCTTCTGTATAAGTTTCACTTGTAATATCGTCATGAGTTGGTTGGACGATATTNTTACGTGAAGAATTGAGACTCATATCATCTGACTTAATANTGTCAGAGATTAGATTTTGGANATTTTTTGCCATAATTATCCAATTGCGTTGTTTTNATTTTTTGAAAATGTAAGATTAAAGAACACAAAAGCAGCGATATCTACCANTAATGCTATAAAGACCCACCAAATAAATCCATGCCCTTTATACTTATCAGTAACAATAAAATCTCTCCATACATCCGGCACACTTAACATCTCTTTTGCTTCGGGAATCGCACCCTCACGTAAGTATCGTTCTTTATCATTATCTTTAAACTGAACAAATTGTGCATTAGCGCGGATATATGCATAACCATTTGTAAGATCTGTCACTGCCGCTTCAATGATATTTTTATCAATTCCTTTCATGTTGTTAACATCCGACAAAGCTATTGAACAATTTTTAATTAGTCTGTTTAGCTCCTTGGAACCCATCAATCGTTTTATATCATCAATTTCTTTATCACATTGTGCACGATAAAGCTTTAATTGCTCATAAGCCTGTGACTGGTAATAATCAATAGCGACTAACCATTGCGAGCGAGTTGTACCAACTCGAGGTACTTCTTGAATTTGAGCACCTAATTCTTGGTTTAATTCAATTAGAATTGTTTTAAATCGCGGACCTATGCCAATCGCACTAGGATTGTCTATTTCAGCCTTCATTCGGAGAATCATAGCATCTACCTTCTCTTGTTTGCTATTATACTTATCATTAATTTTTTTTATCTCTACATTATTATCTTTTAAAGATTGTAGATAATTTTGAGTTCTCGTCAAATCTGTTGTAAGCACTTCCTTTATTGTTGCGCGATAAAGTAAAGTGTGCGTATTTGTTGGTAGACTTATCATAAGCCAAAAAATAACTAGTCCTAATAATCCAAGAATAAACTGACCACTTTGTCCTCCAATTTTCCCGTGAAAATCCTCATGACGATTAAGTGACATCATAAACTTTGTAAAACACAAAGANGCTATGANANAGAATACNGNTGCAATTAGCCATGCGCCAACAAGTGTGACTGATGGTTGCCAAATATATATAGATTCAGCAGTCCAAAAACAACTAAATCCAGCCAAGCCAAGAAAGGCTATCAAACACAAAATTTTTATGAAATTAAATGAACGCATAATTTATGAATTAATAAAGTTAGGATCTCATCCGTTTCTTATGAGGAAACGGACAACACTATGCATCACGCTGATTTCTAGGTAATTGCAAAAAAATAGCAACAAATCAAAAATTGTAGAAAGGACTAAAATAATTCGTTTTTATTAAAAAAGAACAAGTAAATAGCTTAAAATTCAAAATAAAAATATATCTTTGTAGGCAATATCCGTTTCCTCATAAGAAACGGATTTTTTTATCATTGACATCTTGTTATCGCATAAATAAGCAACATTGCATATAAGTTTCATTTTTTGCAAACAAATAAAAGTGCATAGGCTATAATCCTTCCAAAATCAAATCGTTTGCTCGATCAATCTCAACATTTGATATTGTAGATAGGTATATTTGCGTGGTTTTCTCACTTTCATGCCCTAACGCATCGGCAATCGTGGAAGTTGGCACTCCTTTTATTTTCGCTATTGTAGCCCAGGAATGGCGCGCCGTATATGTTGATAAATTCACTTGAATATTTGCTATACTTGCAATTTTTTTCAGGTTATAGTTAACCCGTCTAAGAGCAGAATCATATTGCTGACGCAAATTATCCCGCAGAGGGTTTAAAATTGGGAGAAGATAACAAGTATCTTTGTGACAATACTTTGAAATTATACCATTAATTTGCTCGTTTATACTCACATATATAAACTGGTTTGTTTTATGTCTTCGGTAAGAAATAACACCCCCCTTTATATCAGATTTTCGCAAATATGCAGCATCTATAAAGCTCATTCCTCGAGAATAAAATAAGAACATAAATATGTCGCGCGCCTGTTCTAGAGTGGGGCGTCCATTTAAATCCAAGCATTTAATTCTCCTTATGTCATCAATACTTATAGCACGTTTAGCTGTTTTTTCAATTCTTGTATAAGCCAGTTTAAAGGGTTTCTTATCAATAATATATCCCGCATTTACAGCTCGCATATAGACTGCACGTAAAATCCTCATATAGAACGATATCGAATTAGTAACCACATCATTTGCTGCAAGCCAAGCCTGATAATCTTCGATAAACTTAGAATCAATGTCTACTAATTGGACATCTCTTTGATTTAGATATTTTGTAATGCTATTAAGTGTTGCTGTATAATTTTTTGCTGTTCCTATATGTCCTAACTTGTTCAATCTTTTAATTATCAATGATATAAATTTCAGTAGCCACTTATCCTCATCCTCACTTTGCCAATCTGCAATATTTTTTACTGGCTGTACCTCATATGCGTGTGATAAACTATGAATAACCGATTTATTGCTATTACCAATAATTAATCTATTATTCACTTCGTTCCTCAATTTGTCATAAGTAATGTAGTAAACAAATCGTTTTTGCGATTTATCTGCGAATGTATATCGCAATTTAATATCTATTGTGTCCATTTGTAATAATGTAATTATTATTTATCCACAATAAATATTAATTTAAAGCAAAAAAATAAGCCGCAAGGCATTGACCGAGCGGCTTTTAATCAGGTTAATTCTACTGTGTTTTTTATCGTTAATTACAATAAATGTTTTTTCTTGGCACTGGCTTAGACTTTCAGACTTAAGAATCATCGGTTTTTACGATTGCAAATATAGCGTCTCGATATTGCACTGCAGTTACAATGGCGACACAATGCGGCAACACTCTTGCAAAAACCGCAAATTTTAACATTTCTTTTCGTTATTTCGCGGAGAGTTTCAACTACTTTAATTATTACTAACCGTTAATGCGACCGCGACTATGAGGAAATCAATTGTGGCAATGGCCATGTCGGCCCTATCATTATTTGCAGGGGCGCAAGAAGTCAAGGTTGGCGACGTGACGATGAAGGCTTATGGCCGGATTCGCGCCGATCTGTTCTACAACACAAGAGCCAACAACGAGACAGTCGACGGGCTGTTTTACATGTACCCCAAAGACCACGAATACGACGCCGTAGGAAACGACCTCAACGCCACGGCGCAGGGAAGCATGTACGCCATATACACCCGCCTTGGCGTCGACATCGCGGGGCCCAAACTTGGCACCGCCGACGCGACTGCGAAGATTGAGGCCGATTTTCGCGGCAGCGGCACTAATTACTCTGTGTTCCGCATACGCCACGCCTATTTCAACCTCGACTGGCAAGGGCGCCACGACCTTTTGGTCGGCCAAACATGGCATCCGCTTTTCGGCGAGGTCAGCCCGAGTATGCTCAATCTATCTACCGGTGCCCCGTTCCAACCCTTCAGCCGAGCCCCCCAGATACGCTACCGCTTCACTGCCCCCTTCGGGCTGCGCCTGAGCGCTTCGGCCATATGGCAAATGCAATTCTCCTCTGCCGGGCCCGAAGGCAAAACCCACAACTATCTAAAAAACAGCAACATCCCCGAGCTGCACATAGGGGCCGACTATCACAGCGGCGCTTTCACCGTCGGCGCTTCGATGGAAATGCTGTCGCTGAAGCCACGCACTAAAGCCACGATAGGCGATGCGACATTTAAAGTTAACGAGCGCGTGACTTCGCTATCGGCCGAGCTCCATCTTAAATACCAAGCGAACTCGTGGTTTCTCTCAGGCAAGACTATCCTTGCCAACAACCTCACTCAGTGCTCTATGCTCGGCGGTTTCGGCGTAATCGATACCGACTCGAAGACGGGGGAATGTGACTACACCCCTTTCCGCCACTCTATGACGTGGGTCAACTTCGTGTACGGCAAAAAATGGCAGTACGGCCTTTTCTTAGGCTATCNTNAGAATNTCNGCACCNGCAAGCCCNTCATGGGCCCTACTTACGGCGTGGGTCTCGACGTCGACCGGATTTTCGCGTCCAACTGGCAGGTGTCATACAATCTTCCTCACTGGAAATTCGGCATCGAGCTGGAGCCCTCGACTGCATGGTATGGCACGTTGCGTAAATCCGACGGCCGAGTCGTCGATACCCACCGCATCACAAACCTCCACATTCTCGGCGCCGCAATGTTCATTTTCTAAGAGCCTGTCCTATAAAATAGGTTAAGGCTGAGGTCGCATATCTTGGAGTGATTTTGGAGGCGGCTGGAGGGAGCAATGCCGTCGCATTGTGACCGAGCGGCGGCTTCGAAAACGCCCAAGAGCTGCGAGACGGAGGTAATATTCGCTCCTGCGGCGCATTAATGATATGTGAAACGTTACTCTCTACTTAACTCCAAACATTACCGTCGCCTCGGCGTTAACAGATTTTATGGGACAAGCTCTAAGCCGCCTGAGCGAGAAAAACTAATTTTTTATCAACATAACTAATTTTTTAGTTGCATAACTCAAAAATTAGTTATACCTTTGCGGCGTAACTTAAATTTCCGTCATTATGAAGAAGCTTTCTGAACGCGAAGAGGAGATCATGAGCATCATCTGGGAGAAAGGCCCCCTGTTCGTGCGCGAAATAGTCGATGCCATGCCCGAGCCTCGCCCCCACTTCAACACGATTGCCACCTTTCTTAAAGGGCTCGAAGCCAAAGGTTGGGTAAAAAAGGAGTTGCTCGGCAACGCCAACCGCTACCATGCCGCGAAAGAGCTGGAGTCCTATCGCCAGCAGTCGCTAAAAAGCATTATCGGCAGATTTTTCGGCGGCTCGTCGCTCAACCTTGTCTCGACGCTGACACGCGATAAGTCGATTTCAGCCGACGAGCTCCGCGAGCTCATCGACATAATCGAGAAAGGAGACTGAGCTTATGGGTGCAATCACTCTCTACGCATTGCAGAGCGCGCTGCTGCTCGCGGTGATATACATTCTATATCGATGGACGCTCTCGGGCTCTACATTCTGCCGGTTCAACCGCCGGGCTATACTTCTGAGCTACGCCATAGCTTTTCTGGCGTTGCCGATGTGTGGCTTGCTTCAGGCCGAAGCCGCCGACGAAACGCCCGAAGCCGCCGTCCAGATCATCCGCGACGAGGTCGCCATGCTCTCTGAAGCTCCGGCTCCCGCTTGGCCTACTGTTGTGTCCGCCTTATACTTGGCCGGAATTGCCGTGGCGTCTATTCTGACCGCCAGGTCGATATGGAATATTCGCGGCATAATTCGCGACGGCTCCAAGACACGACGCGACGGCTATGTCGTCGTGCTCTCCGACCGCACCGACATTTCCCCCTTCAGCTGGGGCAAATACATCGTAATGCCTACAACTGCCTGCGGCGACGATGCCGACCTTATCGAAGCCCACGAGAAAGCGCATCTTATCCACAAGCATTGGATCGACCTCGCCGCCGCTCAGCTTGTGATCATCTTCAACTGGTTTAACCCGGCTGCTTATCTGATGATGAGGGAGTTGCAGGATGTGCACGAATTTGAGGCCGACCGCGACGTGATCAATTCCGGCATCAACAAGCGCCAATACCAAATGCTGCTACTTCGCAACGCTGCTAACTCTATGTTTCCCCTTTTCGCCGACAGCCTCAACCACAGCCAGCTGAAGACAAGGCTTAAACTCATGGCTGCCCCGCGAAGCAACCCCCTGCGCAAGCTGTTGATAGCCCTCCCCGTTCCGGCCGTTATTGCCGCGGTTTTCGCGATGAACTCATCTGCTGTCGCCTCTCATCTCGGCGAGATCGGGCGAGCCTCGCTCTTTGCTCAGGATTATGGCGAAGTGGTCTATTCGGTTGAGGGCAACGTTCATTCGATCAGCTACCAGAGCGACGGAATGACCACAAGCGTGAGCATGGAGGTTGCCTCCGAGCCTTCCCCGTCCGTCTACATCAACCGCCACCTCGCTTCGCGCGGCGAGCTCAGTTCGCTTAAATCTGCCGACGTCGAGTGGGTGCTGAGCGACAACGTCAACAATCGTTTCGTCGTAAAGACCAAGTAATCTAAACCTATAATATTCAATGCTTTTACTTCTTGACCGATCAAGAAGCGGCTAATCCTACACCCTAAATTTTATCCCCCGACATGAAAAAACAATCATTTCTTTCGCTAATACTCCCCTTCATCGCGGCCTGCGCCTCGGCCCAAACCGCTACCGACTCTATCGCGGCCGATTGGGAGCGCCAACTCGACCTCAACGAGGTGGTGATCGTGGCCCGTCGACCCGTTATCCGGCAGCAAGAGGGAAAACTTGTCTACCTCGTCAAAAACGACCCCTACGCCAAAGGGCTCGACGGTATCTCCCTGCTCGACCGCGTCCCGCGCGTCTCAGCTGAAAACGGCACTGTCAGCGTCGCCGGGAAGGGAAACGTCCGATACATAATCGACGGCCTGCTTATGGAGCTCGACGCGCAGGCCATGCAGATGCGGCTGAAGAGTCTGCGTGCCGACAACATCGAGAAAATCGAGCTGCTTACCACTCCCCCCTCGCGCTACGCCGTTGAGCCTAACACCGTCTACATCTCGATAACCACCCGCGACGAGACTCTCGGCACACGCGGCAACCTCTACGGCTCGCTGAATCAGGGCAACAAACTGAGGGAGTATTTCAGCGGTAGCGTTAGCCATACTACCCGACGCCTTGATATGTCGCTCGATGCGAGTCTCCTCAACTACAATTCGGTCAACGACAACGATATGGAGTACATCTTCGCCGACCATTCGCGACTATCGTCCACCCATACCCTCCTGCACGATTTCAACGCTGGCTTCAACGCCCTGGTCCGTTACNAATTCACCCCCGCCNTGAATCTCGNAGTCATTGCCAATNACAACTACNACAACNCTTCGTCATCGGGCCATAACATCACNTCTTACGNCAGCTACTCCTCCTCATCNGTCATNTCCNCCGACTCTAAGCCCAACAACGCCCTTACCGTCACCGGATTCTACGACTGGACCTTCGACTCTGCGGGCAAGCGCATGGAGCTTACCTACAACCATTTCAACCGCCATAGCCCCGCGCGCTCCGATATTTCTACTACTTCCGACTACACCCCTACCGATCTCCGGATCCATGAAAACGGCGCTACCGACTACCGCTTCAACAGCGGCAAAGCCGACTTCAAATTACCGTATCAATGGGCAGAGCTTGAGACCGGCGTCGGATACACTGATATACTCAATTCGTCCGTCAACCTAATGGATCGCTACAGCGGCGACCTCGTTATGAGCAACGAAGCAAACGACTTTGACTACCGCGAGCGTATCGCCGCCCTCCACCTCTCTGCCTCGCGCTCTCTTGGCAATCACTTTTGGGGCAAAATCGGCTTCAGATATGAATACACCTGGACCAAGAGCCACCAAATCACCACCGCCGAAATCTCGCGCGACAATTACGGGCGCCTGTTCCCCTCGCTCAACATCTCGTACAACGCCGATCGCGTCGGCTCGTTCAACCTCAGCTACTCCATGGGCATGGGCCGCCCCAACCTTTGGGAGCTTAACCCTTTCAGATACTACTCCACTACCGACGAATACGCCGCCGGAAACGCCGCCCTCAAGCCTGCGATCTACAACAATGCCGAAATTAATTATTACGGCCTCGGGGGTCTGTACGCCGTGCTATATACCTCGTTCGCGTCTGATGCCGTCGGGTATATTCGCCGATTTGACCCGCAGGGCGTTGTGAGCACTATGCCCTACAACTGCCTCTCGACCAACAAGACCGGCCTTTTCGCCTCCTATCGACGCAGCATCACCGACTGGTGGGAGATGAACGTGGGCGGCGAAATCTACCACTCCTCTTCGCGCAGCGATTTCCCCGACTTTATGACCGACCGAATCGACGATTGGTCAGGCAAAATCGAGCTGTCGGCCAACTGTATGCTCAACCGCCAGAAGACGCTGACATTCAACGCCCGGTTCACCCACTTCTTCCCCTGGCAACAAAACATGGTCTGCTATGAGTCTTTCCAACTCTTCACCCTCACCCTACGATACTCCCTGCTCAACAATAAGCTCAATATGCACGTCACCGCCAACGACATTTTCGGTTGGAATAAGACGAAATCACGGGAGCATTATGCCGGCTACTCGATCCGCCACACCTTCGACTCCCACAGCGCTTATGTGCTTTTTGGCGTCAATTTCACCTTCGGCCGCGACAAGGTGAGCGGCGTATGGCGCGACTCCAAAGAGAGCCAGTCGAGCCGCACCAAGTAATCTATTTTTTCAAAGCTAAGCCGGCATATATTTAAAAGCTAAGCCGGGCGCGCCATTTCAGTCCCGCGCCCGGCTTACTTATCGTCCATATATGGAGACGATCACGCATTGTGCCTCCTAACAGCAGGAATGCCCCACGGAGCATCATATTGATTCCCAATCAATTGCGCAACAAGTAGATATGGAGCGTGCGTCTTTAGGCGCACGAAAGAGAAACGAGGCGTTGTTCGCTTCATGCCCGCGGAAGACCTACCAGGCGTTGTGTCTCCTAACAGCAGGAATGCTCCACGGAGCATCCTATTGATTGACTGAATATTAGCTATATAAAAAGGGAGTTATTCTCAAAATTCTTTCTGCGACAGAAAGAAAATCCCAAAATTCTTTCTGCGATAGAAAGAAAATCCCGAAATTCTTTCTGTCGCAGAAAGCCCCTCCCGTCGAGGATAGCATGGTAATCTATAACTCCGCATACAAAAACGGAGCGTAACCTTTTGAGCTACACCCCGTTTATAAGTAAGCATCTTACTCTTCGACTCAGAATGTGAATTTTTCGAGCGTCAGTGTGCCGCATTTTTCGAGTTCGGGAACGAGGCGGCGGAAGTGATCCGACTCCATATGGGCCTTAAGTGAGGCTTCATCTTCCCAGGTCTCCACTATCTCGATGTGGTTGTCTGAGGTCAGACTGCCGAACGCTTCATAGGTAATGCATCCTTTGTCATGAAGCGAGAGCTCGACAAGCTCGATGGCCGTTTCCGTGGCGTGTTTTTTGAATGAGCTGTCGGCGATTTCAAGAAAACAATTTAATCTAATCATCTTCGTATTGGGTTATTTTATAGTTTAATTATATTATTTCACTTCCTCGAATGTAAAGAAGATTGATATTCAGTGTACTACCTATGGATGGTCCTAATATGTAAACGTTTTTATCAATGTCCTTCTATCTTGATGAAGCCAAATCAATGAAGGATGTATAGGTATTCTTTGGTTTCGGCGATATGGTTTGTGCAATTACTTAACGTGGCCCTATGAACTTATCACCATTGAGATGAATCATGTGATCAGGCATATCGGCAATCCACACTTCGGTTTCCCAAGCCAATTTGTCAGAGTACTTTTTGAAAGTTGCGAAATCAAGAAAAGCTGAGATGTAGATTTTCCCTGCTCTCACTCCTTTTGTCATTGTTTCAATTTCTACAATACGCTTTGGATCCATCGGTCCAACGGATGTTATTGACTCAATGAAATAAATCCAGTTCTTGTCCTCACGGTAGAGGACTACATCCGGCATTTTGTCATGTAACGTTATCTCAAAACCAAGTTCTGAAAGCTTGGCNGCATCCTTTACCAAATCCTTCTGAATGGTGTCTCCAACGTAGAGGCATTCNGCGTTGGGAGCAAAACGAGGAGCGAACTCTTCGATGACAGCTTTCTGCAATTCATTGTGTTTGCCGGGACTGAATGTAAAATCTTGATGATTTATGCGCACCGGCATTTTCTGCATCTTTTTTTTAGACGCATATATTTGTGATAGGGATTCGTGGTTTGAGACAAACGCCCTCAAAGCTTTTCCCGTTTTTTTTGCANTAGGAGAAACCTTGTTTACCTCCCTAATCACNATCAGGAATTCATNCGTTATGCGATATTGATAATTCGGACTGTTAGTTGGCATTCCATTATCCTCTATAAGGGCNGCCGTCCTGAAAGGATGCATAGCTTGTTTACGNAATGTCTCNCGGGAGTTCTCAGCATATGTTACCTTATAATTGTCGGCAATGAAACGTATGATGTCATGGATGCGTATCCATTCGTTAGTCGCATCAGCCCAAGATGTTCTACGTTTTAAACCTGCCATAGCGAGCAATGTGAGCGCACAAATACGGCCCTGCTGTTTCGGAGGCATTCCAATCTTATTCAGAAGGCCCTTCATNCATTCTAACTTATCCATCGGTCAATGATTTTATTGCAGTTCGCTTCAGTGAGTTCTTGATGCATGAGTTCCCTGCCCATTGCCTCAATCACTTCGCGTTCAGGCATAGGAATCATGTTAACTTCAGTTGAGTTTACCTGAGTTGAGCCATTCAAGATNCGGTAATATCTATCATAGAGAGTAGAGTTTAGCAATACGTATAAACCGTAAGTGATGCACGGAGAGTCGCATTTCACGAAATTCACCTTATTCTGCGTGCTGATATAAGCAAACTGGTTATATCTCTGTTTGAGATATATTCCACATTGAAGACGGCGTTTCTCTTCCTTCGCCGTGAATCGTTTTACAAGAAGGAAGTCGCTATTCTCTTGCAGGAAAGAAATTCTATCGGTTTTTATAACCTCTCCATCCTTACCCAACGGCCACGTTACTCTGCCGTCCTTGATATGTTGTGAGTAGAGCAGAGGGAAAGCACCTTCCTCCATAGTGTCGCGAAGCACTTCCTGGGTTCTGAAATCGACAATAAGACCGGTCTGCATCTTCATCTTAATATCAGGCAAGGTGTTTGGCAATTTATTCACTCTTTCCAAGACTTCTGCCTCGGCTTTATCAGTTACCAGAAAGACTAACTGATTCTTTGGTATGACCGTTCCGTAAGAAGCTTGAAACTGCCTCAAATCGCTGAAATCGGAAGTGGTAGATGTCGTTATATTGATATTTTCAGGCTTTTTATGAGTCTTTTTTACTTTTACAATGATAGTTTCTTGAAGCACAGACTCGCTGGCAAACACCTTGTTTCTGCTCTCAAACAAATGTACATCTGTAATCACTCCATGACTGAATAGATAGCTCCTGAATTTCTTGAAGTATGCTCCGGAAGTCCATGAGCGNGGAATNATATANACAAGCTCTTGTTCGGGCTTTAGATTGTAGATACCCATTGCCCAAAACAAGAAATATAGATTGGGNGCACCGTGACAAACATCGGGCATTGCTTTAGCTTCAGGTGCNGCCTTTGATATTTTGAGATATGGTGGATTTCCTATNATATAATCATACTTGTCGCANTCATCGGATATNAGAGAATTAACGCCAAAAAATTGAGAAGTAATGTAATTCTCTTTATGTATGGTAAAGTTAATTCCATAAACCTCTTTGGCCAACATCAGATTCTTCTCCAATATGGGGAAAACTTCATCGTCGGTTTCATAACAAGTCAGGTGAACTGTCCCTTTGAAGCCTTTATTAAAGATATAATCCAACAAGGCTGCACTCAGTATTCCAGTTCCGGCTCCTGCATCCAACAGCTCAAGATGTTTTTTGGAGAAATCAATACTGAATAGATTTGCCATAAAAGTCGCAGTAGAGGCTGTTGTAAAAAACTGCCCGAATTTCTTCCGCTTGGACTTAGGCACATTGGCTGTGAAGTCGTTGGTGTTTCGAACGGCCACTGCAAGTATATTATATTGGTTCCGGTCAGTCATTCTTTATCCCATAGATTATATATGGTTCAGCAACAATCCCGAATTTCTCGGTCGGGTTAAGCAATATTCTTACATCCACTTCCAATAAACCGGCAATGGATCGCAATGTATATAAGTCCGGTTGGGAAGTGTTGGTACACCATTTAGAAACAGTTGTAGGACTAACGCTCAACTGCTCTGCCAACCATTTGCTTGTCTTCTTCTTGTCGCAAAGAACGGTTTTAATTCTGTTAATATCTTCGCTCATTTGCAATTACTTTAATTTGAACGCAAAATTAATTAAATAGGGCGATATTGCCAAATAAAGTGGCAATATTAGTTGTAATAATCAACCTGTCCTTCTCAAAACTACAGTTCCCGCCAATTAGACAGACGGTTTTATTGGACAAAGAAGAAGGTGCATCAAATTCTTCATTTGACACACCTTCNCANCGANGTTTCNATAATCTTATTTAGACGGNATGNTAAATTCGCTCANTTCCGACCTCNATANATTTNTNNGTTTATTTCACTTCCTCAAAGTCTACGTCGGTCACATGATCGTCGCCGCCGTTTGAGGTCGCGCCGCCGAAGCCTGCGCCTGCGTCTGCTCCAGCGCCTGCGTTCGACGCTTGCTGAGCCTGAGCCTGGGCGTTGAGTATATCCTGCTGCGCTGCCTGGAACTGAGTTTCGATGTCTTTGATTGCGGCATCGATTTCGTCGAGATTCTGGGCCTTGTGAGCCTCTTTCAGGCGGTTAACCGCGTTTTCGATAGCAGCTTTCTTGTCGGCGGGAAGTTTGTCGCCGAGCTCTGTGAGCTGTTTCTCGGTCTGGAAGATAATCTGGTCGGCAGTGTTGAGTTTGTCGATGCGCTCTTTCTCTTTGGCGTCAGCTGCGGCGTTCTGCTCTGCTTCAGCTTTCATGCGCTTGATTTCTTCGTCGGTCAGGCCGCTCGATGCCTCGATACGTATGCTCTGCTCCTTGCCGGTTGCCTTATCCTTAGCGGTGACGTTAAGAATACCGTTCTTATCGATTTCGAAGGTCACTTCGATCTGAGGCACGCCGCGGGGTGCGGGCATGATGCCGTCGAGGTGGAATTTTCCGAGCGTCTTGTCGTCCTTCGCCATCGGGCGTTCACCCTGCAGCACGTGGATTTCTACCGAGGGCTGGTTGTCGGCCGCTGTCGAGAATACCTCGCTCTTACGCACAGGGATTGTGGAGTTGGCTTCGATAAGCTTGGTCATCACGCCGCCGAGTGTCTCGATACCTACCGAGAGGGGCACTACGTCAAGAAGCACGATGTCTTCCTTGATATCGCCTGATATTACCGCGCCTTGGATCGCTGCGCCTACGGCTACTACCTCGTCGGGGTTAACGCCCTTTGAAGGTGCTTTGCCGAAGAATTTCTCTACGATCTGCTGGATAGCGGGGATACGGGTCGAACCGCCCACGAGAATCACCTCGTCGATATCCTTTGCTGTCATGCCGGCGTCTTTAAGAGCCTGCTCGCAAGGTACGATAGTTGCCTGGATAAGCTTATCGGCGAGCTGCTCGAATTTCGCGCGGGTAAGGGTTTTTACAAGGTGCTGAGGTATACCGTTCACAGGCATGATATACGGAAGGTTGATCTCGGTCGAAGTGGTCGACGAAAGCTCGATTTTGGCTTTCTCGGCTGCTTCTTTAAGACGCTGCAACGCCATCGGGTCTTTGCGGAGGTCGATTCCGTGCTCTTTCTCAAACTCGTCTGCGAGCCAGTCGATAATCACGTGGTCGAAGTCATCGCCGCCGAGGTGCGTATCGCCGTTGGTGGCTTTTACCTCAAATACGCCGCCGCCGAGTTCAAGGATTGAGATATCGAATGTACCGCCGCCGAGGTCAAACACGGCGATTTTCATATCTTTGTCGCTCTTGTCGAGACCGTACGCAAGCGCTGCTGCGGTAGGCTCGTTCACGATACGCTGCACTTTAAGACCGGCGATCTCGCCTGCCTCCTTGGTTGCCTTACGCTGTGAGTCGTTGAAGTATGCGGGCACTGTGATGACCGCTTCCGTTACCGACTGTCCGAGATAATCCTCGGCGGTCTTCTTCATTTTCTGGAGAATCATTGCCGAGATTTCCTGAGGGGTATATTCGCGTCCGTCGATGTCGACGCGGGGTGTGTTGTTGTCTGAGCGTACTACTTTATATGGAACGCGCTCGATCTCGCTCAATACCTGGTCGTAGGTTTCGCCCATGAAACGCTTGATCGAGTAGATGGTGCGTTTAGGATTAGTGATGGCCTGACGCTTTGCAGGGTCGCCGACCTTACGCTCGCCGCCATCTACAAATGCTACCACCGAGGGGGTGGTGTTGCGTCCTTCGCTGTTAGGGATAACGACGGGGTCGTTACCTTCAAGAACTGAGACGCATGAGTTTGTGGTACCTAAGTCTATACCTATAATCTTTCCCATAATTGTATGATTTTATATTGTTTTGTTAATTAATTTCTTTGTTTCCTGTCCGGGGTCTTTCTCCCGGCGTTCATTATAAAAACAAACAATATGCCAAAAAAGTTGAGATTTCGTAAAATTAAGGATTACAACCTATTATCGTCTCCCGCTCTTCTGCCAATTGCTGACAATTTGTCAGCGCCCCAACGCTTTACGCCGCTTATCGTCCGCTTTCCCGCCCCGCCGAAGCCCGATTTCAGCCATTTCCGCGAAATTTCTATATGGCGCGAAATTTGGAAAATTGTTCGGTTTTTCTTAACTTTGCGGCGCAATCAGGGAAAAAGCGGCCTTCGGGTCTCTGCCAATCATCCTCAGGTTGCCTCCCCCTCGCCGCCATATTTTTTGCTTAATGCCGCGCCCGGTTTGCGGGCTATGTTTCGATTGCATGATCGACATCGGCCAATGGCGCCTCTGCGGGATAATAAATGTCTTCCCGAATCGATGTGGGAGCAAACAGTTTCGCTATTTAAGTGTTTCTAATTTATAATTTATGAGTTTGCGGCCAATCCTCGATGCAAACTCCTATTTCTCCAGATCAGCCGTCTATTTTAAGCCATAAGAGCGCGTCGACGCTCCCGCGCGTGGCTGTCAGCGGAGAGCCCACTCACTTTTTCTTATCTCTCAACATAGCTGTCATTTCTAATCACATAATATCGCGACGCCTTTGTCATGACTGCGCAATGGCGTAAATAAAACCGACAACATAACTACTCATATTATATAATTATGTATAACATATCAGATCTCTCGGCAATGAGCGACGACCAGCTCAAAGAAGTAGCGGAGTCTATGGGCATGAAGAATTTCAGCCCCGACCGCCGGGAAACAGTTATTTACGATATACTCGACGAGCAGGCTATTCAGTCGGCCGCCCAGCGCGCTGGCGAGATTCCCGCTAAGAAGAAACGCGGCCCCAAGCCCAAAGCCACCGTAGCCGAGGGCGAGGCCCCCGCCGAGGAGCCCAAAACCCCTAAAAAACGCGGCCCCAAGTCTAAGAAGCAGGCCGATAGCGACCTCAACGCCGCCCCCGTCCAGAGCGACGCCGCGCCCGTAGAGGCCGCTGAGACCGTAGAGAAGGAGCAGCCCAAGCGCCAGCGCAAAGCCAAGACCGAAACCGCTCCTGCCGAAACCGCCCCCGCGGCTGAGGCTCCCCAAGAAGCCCCCGCTCAGGAGGGGAAGAGAAAACGCGGCCGTAAAAAGCAATCAGATAAGCCCGCCCCCGACGCGGCTACTCAGGATAAGCCCGCCGAAAACGTCGCCGAGCCTCAGCCCGAATCTGCCGAGCCCGCGGCCCAACAGCCGGCCCCCGAGCAACCCGAGTCCCGGCCTCAGCAGCAGGAGCCCCAAAGCCCGTCTGCGCCAGCCGCTCCCGCCCGCGACTTCCGTCCGTCGGCCGGATTCGGCTCTTTCTTCCCCCGCTCCGAGGGGCGCCGCTTCACCCCCCGCTCCCCTCAGGAGAAGGAGCAGGCAGCCGCTATGGCCGCGTCCGCGCCCATCGTTATAGGCGAGCCGGTGCCTGACAAACAACCGAAACAATCGCGCCGCAACAAGAAGAACCGCAACAACCCCAACTCTCCGGCCCTCCCCCAGGAGCCTACCTACAACTTCGACGGCATCATCGAGTCGCAGGGCGTGCTTGAGATCGTCCCCGAAGGCTACGGCTTCCTCCGTTCGAGCGACTACAATTACCTTGCTTCGCCCGACGATGTTTACGTCACCCAGCAGCAAATCAAAGCCTACGGGTTGAAAACAGGCGACGTAGTTGAGTGCACAGTCAAAGTGCCCCGCGAGGCCGACAAGTACTTCCCCCTGAGCGAAGTCCTTCAGGTCAATGGCCGCACACCAGCCTTCATCCGCGACCGCTCCACCTTTGAGCATCTCACCCCCCTCTTCCCAACCGAGAAATTCAACCTTACCGGGGGCAAGTCCAACAACCTGTCGACCCGCGTCGTCGATATGTTCTCCCCTATCGGCAAAGGTCAGCGCGGCCTCATTGTCGCCCCGCCCAAAACAGGTAAGACCATCCTCCTTAAAGACATCGCCAACGCCATAGCCGAGAACCATCCCGAGACCTACATCATGATCCTCCTCATCGACGAGCGCCCCGAAGAGGTTACCGACATGATGCGTAGCGTCAACGCAGAGGTCATCGCGTCGACTTTCGACGAGCCCGCCGAGCGCCACGTGAAGATTTCATCTATCGTGCTTGAGAAGGCGAAAGCGNATGGTNGAGTGNGGCCACGANGTCGTTATCCTCCTCGACTCTATCACNCGNCTNGCCCGNGCGTNCAACACNGTNNCNCCNGCNTCAGGCAAGATNCTNTCNGGTGGNGTCGACGCCAANGCNCTCCAGAAACCCAAACGNTTCTTCGGCGCCGCNCGTAACATNGAGNNTGGNGGNTCNCTNACCATNATCGCNACNGCNCTTACCGAGACCTCATCCAAGATGGACGAAGTCATTTTCGAGGAATTCAAAGGCACCGGCAACATGGAGCTCCAGCTCGATCGCAAGCTCTCCAATAAGCGCGTGTTCCCCGCCGTCGACATCACCGCGTCGAGCACCCGCCGCGACGATCTGCTCTTGCGTCCCGAGACCCTCAACCGCATGTGGATCATGCGCCGTTTCCTCTCCGACCGCAACTCTATCGAGGCCATGGAATTCATCAAAGACCGCATGGAGCGCACCGTCGACAACGAAGAGCTCCTACGCACCATGGGCGACTGATCGCGGCGCGACCCGAAAAAAAAATTCAAAAAAACGCCTTTCGGAGGCGGCCGACTGAACACAACGCCGCCTCCGATTGTTTCTCAAACATGAAATAAGCCGATTAAGTCAAAAAAATTTAATAATTGTTAAGCTTGTTTCAAAAAATATTGTTACCTTAGCGCAATATTTTGTGGACTTCGGTTTTTGCCAACCAAAACATGATCGGATACCCGCAAAAGCAAGAGGGAAATTAATAGAAAAATAAACATAACAATTTCATCATTATGAAAAAAAGCTTACTCGCATTAGCCGGCATCGTTTGCCTCGGTCAAAGCGCCTTAGCCCAGACGGCAGAGGAAGTTACAGTAGTTTCTGAGCAGGAAGATGTTGTGTATGTAAATGACAACAGCCAAGGTCTGCTTATCAACAGCTTCAAGTCTAACTGGTTTATCACCGCTCAGGGTGGTGCCAGCGTGATGTTCTCGCATTTAGACTCTAAGCGCGACTTCATCAACNGTATCCNACCCGCNGCTTCGCTCTACNTCGGCAAATNGTTTACTCCTGTATTAGGCGTTCGCCTCGGTGCTGATTGGTTCCAGTCAAAGGGCGTTTCCGACTTCCGCAGCTTCGGTGTTAACCCCAACGATCGTATTGGTGAATATTATTCTCAGAAATACATGCAGGTTGGCCCTACATTCGACGTTATGTTCAACCTTACCAACCTCATTTGCGGTTACAACCCCAACCGTGTTTACAACATGACCGCATACGCCGGCGCAGGCTTCTACTTCACCCTCGCCCGCAACTATGATGCTAAAGGCGACCGCACCGGTTACAAAAACTGCCACGACGTTGTGCTTACCGGCCGTGTTGGCTTGATCAACAGCTTCCGCGTGAGCGACCGTTGGCAGCTCTTCCTCGACCTCCGTTTCGCCGCTACCGACAACGTGCCCGACGAAGGCGACATCACCGCCAACAAAACCGCTTATCAGCCCCAGGCATTCCTCGGCTTCAACTACAACTTCGGTCAGACCACCACTTGGTCGGCTCCCGTTGTTCCCGTTTGCCCCCCTGCTGAGAACTGCGACGTTTACCGCAACGCTCTCGCCGCTGCCCAGGGCGATGCTCAGCGCCTCGAAATGCAACTCCGCGGCTGCATGAACGCCCCCAAAGTTGAGGCTGAAGAAGTCGTTGAGGTGTGCGACGCTCCCCTCTGCACTATCTACTTCCCCATCGGCGTTTCTAATCTCACCCGCGAGGATGTTCGCGTGCTTAACGCCGTTTCTGAAATCATCAAAGACAACCCCGACACTCAGTACGTAGTGACCGGTTGGGCCGACAACTACACCGGCAACGACGCTATCAACACCAACCTCCGTACCCGTCGTGCCGAGAACGTTGCCAACCAGCTCTACAAAGCAGGCGTAAGCCGTTCGCAGGTTACTTCTACTATCAACGACCAGAACCTCTACGGCAACAACCAGAAATACATGACTCTCGACCGCGCGGCTACAGTACAGGTTGCTAAATAATCCGAAAGTCAGAGATTTCAAGTCATACATCGAAGGCGCATCCCCCTGGGGTGCGCCTTCCCTTTCTTTACGCTGCTTCTTCACGCATTTCGCTCAACTGTCTTCACCCCCGCAAAAGAGTAGTGTGCCGTTGTATCCCCGACCAGTAGGGATGCTCCATGGAGCATCCTTAACCACCAATGTATCAAGCAAATACGAAGCGAATATGGAGCGTGCGTCTTCAGGCGCACGAAAGAGTATCAACCCTGCCTCCCCGAATAGTTATCAATCTAATGAGGCGTTGTGTCCTCAGACAGTAGGGATGCTCCATGGAGCACTGCTGTCCCAAGAAAAAATTAACAATAGACTCTAATATTCACAATATGACATACTTAAAGTGAAAAAACAGCCGCGGTGGATTTAAGAATAAGGTAAAATTTGTAATTTGTGGCCAAATAGCAAATTTCTACCAAATGGCGCAGACTCCTTACATTTTTAATCAGATCACCTCCTTCATTCCGAGAGATATTTTTGACCGTCTTGTAAAGAAGTACAACGGTAACAGATATGTCAAAAACTATACTTGTGGCAATCATCTGGCAGTAATGATCTGGGCTCAATTG